>QQTW01003920.1_pt1 | contig 11081 bp, 10 predicted proteins | sample 1904831 | NCBI WGS metagenome assembly QQTW01 (sample SAMN09435610, study PRJNA476489) | Subsurface metagenome, whole genome shotgun sequencing project.
AGATGCAAAGACAACGAGAGAAATCCTTGGTCTCCGCATCAATTACGGCGCCAACCAGCCTGAGCTGTACAAGCATCTTGAGAAACGCCCAGACACAGATCTACAAAAGTTCAGGGACACCGTGCGAAATACTCATATGGAAGCGACGAGGCAATACTCACAGACTGCATATCGCTTCGGCGATTATGTCGCAAAGTACTGCCTGGTACCCAACTCGGAAACCCAACGCAAGCTTTACGAAGAGACAGTGAAGCCGGAACATGGAGAAGACATTTTACACAAGTGGCTACAGAACTTTCACAAAGAACATGAGGCGGAGTATCTGCTCCAGTTTCAGCTTTGTGAGAACCTCGATGATCAGCCGGTAGAGTATTCAGGAAAAGTCTGGGATCCTGAGACGTACCCGTGGCAAACAGTCGCTAGGCTCACCATTCCCAAGCAAGACTCCTTCAATTATGCTCTGAAGAACTTTTGGGAGGATCGACTTCGTGTTGATCCATGGATGGGCCTGAAGACTTTACAGCCGCTTGGATCATCGAATCGTTTGAGGAAGGTGGTATATCCGGCCAGCAGTGCCTTGAGACGCAAGCTGAATGCTACAACGGCCATCAATGTGAAGACCATGGATGAGCTCCCAGCGCATTAAGTCCGGGGGAAACAAGGAAATGCTCACAATCATCACAATGGGGGTGCAACCGTCGAAGTCATACAGCGGCATACTGAACACCATGTATGGCGTCGTTCGCCATATCATCCATCATAAACCTCTGAGTAGATGAACATTCCTGGCATGCTCTTCTTTGCTCTGCTGTGTTGTCTACGATCTTGTTGATTATAGCGACGATTGAATTGCTCAATCACTCGGTGTTCAAGATTGGCCTGGGTTGAGTAGGCGAGTTGGACGGATAGGCGACGAACGCGAGTGCAAATTCACCTTCATGAGTTGACCAGGGTATCGGGTTACCTTCTCATTGTTTCCTTCGTATTGCCTGCAGATACACGAGGAATGCTGGAGACAAAGGACTAGCAATGGCTTTGTGGTGAACAAGGAAGTGTCTCTGCGATTGTTGGCAACCAGATTATGCACCATCATCTCCTTTGTCAGTCGCAACCTTGATGGTTCTGTGCCGCGTGGTCTAGGAGCATAGCTCATAGATAAATAGACGCGTCTCCGCCAGCCTTGATTTGACTTTCATTTCCAACCTCTTTCATCTTGCATGAGAGACACTTCTCGACAATGTCCAACAACCTCAACAACGAAGGTCACAAGGGCCATCAGGTCAGACCAGGGATTCCCTTGGCCGTTTCAGCTGCTGACATGCAAGCAGCAGAAACGCTCTTGTACTTTAGCCAAGTCGGTCCAAATCGCACCGCCGTTGCCCAACCTCAGCCAGCATCCAAAGATGAGAACGACCAGACGCTTACAAGTCGGCTTGAATCCATCTGTCTCACCGGAGAAGGTGCATTCGGTCGTCCCTACCAGCCAAAAGATATCCCACTATTCGCGGCTCCATCGACTTCCGACCCTATGGCCCAGCTCGTGGAGCGTCTTCGGGACATCTCATTCGCACATTTGAATCATCCACAGGGAAAGAACGGCGATCATCGATCAACGTTCGGCACGCTCAATTCCCCCCACGTTATTGGTTACTATCGCTGCTCCGAAGTTCCTGAGGAAATCGGGCGCTTTATTGACTTGTGGGGCGCTCGCGGGTACAAGCCAGAGGGCATTCTCAACATGCTTCTTCTGAACAACGTCATTGTCCCATACGAGTACCTTTACGGGCGGCTTGCTTATGGAACCTCCTACACAGACTCGAATCTGCGGAGTACATTTGGTGGAGAATGGGATGCGCCTGCAGGGCCAACCGCTACGCCCCAAGCTGCTCACAATGGAGGAGACATGGAGATGGACGGGGAATGTGATGATGACTCTACGCAAAGCTGGGAGGATCAACTTGAGCAATGGTGCGAATGGCATTAGACAAGTCTCCTCTACGGGTCTGCTCCTAAGCAGTGTTTTCAATCGCTTGAGAATAGAATAGAGCTTTGTAATTAGATTTACTGAATTGAATTTCTTTATGAGGAGAACCTTCCCAAGCTGTCGATCCCGTCGTGATTTTGCCACGCACTGCGTCACTCCACGAAATTCTTGCCAAGACCACGTGACCTACGGCTGTCTTTCAAGATTTCAGTGCTAGCGCCCTTCACCTTTTTTTCTTCTTCCACATTTATTGTCAACGGCCTCTATATACCCTTGTTGTTTGCATCATATCCATTGCGACCACACATTCCCGAGGTGCGGAGATGAAGCAATGACATAGCCTTTCTAATTCTGACGACGTTTGTGCTGGCTGATCAAAAAGTCGGTGCTGAAATTGCTGCGTTGAGCAGATTCGCTTCTGGCTTACAGAAAGACCTTCTTTCTCCGAAATTGTTAGCGTCAGCGATTCATGATTCTAGCGCCTTGCTTCTTCTATCTGTGCACCATCTACGCGCGAGCATCCCCAAGAGCCTTGCTCTCGTGGGCAGCTCATTGGGAGTCGTCAAAATATCATCGCTTAATGTACTTTGCGCGATCAATCCTTCTACTTTGACAATAAGCAGCTACTTCTCTATACAACCTATGGATCTGTCCAGTACATTCTTTTTCTGCTCATGTAATAGAGATCTACCCCGGGGAGGAGGCAATTTCGAAGCTTCGCCCATGCAATCAATCTTGGGCGTCGTCAAAATTCATGCCAAGATTGACTTCAAATGAGCTTAGACACATCGTGTTGCACTTTTCTCTTTCGCTTCCAGCGAGATGGTAGAGCGTCGAAGTGCGTCAATTCTTGAGCTACAACGGTACAATCGGTCATGACGTCGGTTGGTGCTTGCTTGTCCTCCATCAAGTCTGCTTCTTATCTCTTTTCCTCAACATTTCCTGATCAATATCTTTCATTTAGTATGTGTCATACAAATGCAGCACACCTTCTGCTGATCTTCCTACCTGCCTTTACACCGGCTGCCGCCATCCTGTCCATCTTATCGTTGTCGTCTCCTTTCCTGATCCTAGGCATACCTACGGCCCACAGCAATACGGCGACTACCAGCATAGCCATGATGATTGGCTGTAACACCTGCACGCCCGCCTTTTGAGCAATTGCGCCCACTCCAAAAGGCAAGACACAGGCACCACCGCCACCAAAAGCGGCGGAGAAGCCGATGGCCGGTACATGCAAATGCTTTGGCAATAGCTTGGTCAATGCAACCACAGCTGCAGGAAACAGCGGTCCGAGGAAGAAGCCGACAAAAGCAACCGCGATAGAGCCACCAATGAACGAAGGCACAAGCCAGAAGAGAAGCTGACACACAATTGCTCCCAAAAGATAGAGGATGATCGATAAATTCTCCCCTAGTCGTGGCGTCACGAATCCGAGTGTAATCCGGCCGGCCGTGATTCCCAGCCAAAATCTGGAGGACATTAGTTTTGAATTGCGTCCCAAGTTAGTTCATTGATACCAAGCTCGGCAGACTCACCCAGTAGCACTCATACCTGCAGCGAACGGATCGCCGTTCCGAACACGAATCAGATATGTGACGATCCATCCTCCTAAGGCGACTTCAATACCAACGTATATCAGAAGAAAAATAGCCGACACCCAGGTGACCCGCTGTTTCAGAGCTTCTCTGGTTGCTCCTTTGTTCTGTGAATTATCTGTGGCAGTTGTACTGCGAAACTTCTGACCTGTTTCTCGCCAGAATGAAGCAAGAGATGTTGCTAGCTCCACAGCGGCCGCCCCAATCTGACGGAAGCCACGGATCAGTGATCGAAGTGGAACGTACGCAAGGACTAAATCCAATGCCTTACCATTATATAGTAGAAGGCGTACCACTGAAATCCGCTTTTGGTAACCATGGTTGTGGCAATCAAAGGTGACAATACAGCACCGAGCCCATAAAATCCATGGAGGAATCCCAGAACCTCGTTGGCATTTGCAAGGTTGCCGATATGGGCATTCCAGCCGGCATCAAGCAAGCCATTTCCAAATCCAGCGAGGACGAAGACCAGGACTAACACCGGGTACGGAGGATGGAGAGCGATGACAACGTATGCGATGAGGTGGCAAGCCGGTCCAACGAGTGCTACTCCTCTCTGACCGAAACGAACATGGATGAGATTATTCAGTGCAGCACTTGTGACGTAGCCAACGAGTGGAGACAGGAACACAAGCGAGATGACAAGATAGGTAATGCTGTAATATTTCTCGAGCTGCCCGTTTGTTAACCTTCATTTTCTTTCGCGTCGCATGGAGCAGTCCAGGTCGACCAATGCTACTTACGTAAGGTATTATGGCCTATGATATTGTCAGCATCTCTCCGTCTAATCTTTGCAGCGGGGTCGACATGTACTGACACCGTATGCTGCGTCATTTGCACCCATTATGACGAAGGCGACAAACGTGGATAAGGTCTTGAAGATATTGGCTTTATTCTGATTCCAGGCAGGCAACGCGGAGATAGCATGCTGCGGTGGAATGGTGGAACCATCAAAGCGCCCATTAGCACTGACATGGTCATCTTCGAATGAACCACCTCCCAAAATGCGATGTGGATCCCGTAACTCGACATTGTCAGCTGGATGGGTGAGTTCCCCCATCGCTGGCAGGAATGAGGCACAGGAGTGTTGCCGCTATTCAGGATATCGAATCCAAGGAGAGGCAGATCTAATGGAAGCCACACGGTAAGCCCGGCTGAAAAGGTTGCGAAGTTGCCTCAATTTATATATTGATGGTCAGAAGATCAACTTTTTTTTTCCTATGCTACATGCCACTCATGGAGCAAGATTTAGCCGCTGCAAAGCACTGCACCAGCATCTCATAAGGACAGCGTTGCAGAGCCCATCTCTAAGGCAGCTCACGTGAGCAACAGAAAAGCTGAAATGGTAGTCGTATGATATTCAACGAACCGGGATACTACCGTGAGTACTACCGCATGTTATGAGTACGAAATTGCGGCAAAACCTCGTGAGAATCTCCAAGAGCGGTTCTTCTCATTGGCGCTGCGCAGCTTGAAGCTAGCATTGTGTTCTTGGCATGAGTCAATCGTGATCCCACTTGGAAAATCTGCTTACCAGTGGCTGTTGATCTTCCTTCTTGACCCTGTCCTTGGCAGGATATGGATTACATATAAAGCGAGAATTCCACCGACACGGGTTCGGATACGGGATTGAATAACCGGTTTATATCTTGCTGATCCATGACTAATATTCGCAAACACACCTTTCTGAACCCAGGCAATTACCATTGTTGAAGAGCCGTGTGGCAACCGACAATCGGGATTGAGGGGTTCCCAATCATGGACACATCTGCTCCGTGATCAAATTCAACTCTCTCATGACCATTTGCTGACCAGACGGTCTAAACAACCCTGCCATCAATTTCTCCCTGGTCCCGTTGTTCCAACAATGATCACAAAATCAGCTCGTTTCCACTTGTGCAAGTCTACTAATACGTCAAGCTTTCTAATCCCTCAACAGCATTCCCCTTGCTCATTGTTCTCTCGTCGTTCAATTCTTACTTGCACCAAGCAGCATTTCTTTTCGAAATGCCCCAACCGTTTGGCATCGATGAATCATCACGTTTACAATGCTCTGATGATGGCGAGGACTGTGTGAGAACTTCTCCTTGAACTGAAAGCTGGGAATGCGTCTCCCTTAGAGGGATAGTATTGCTCATTGGTGCTCTTCGACGACCGTGATTGGTTGCGTGGGGTATCCCACTACTCCTGCGAGTAAGGGAGCTCGTTGGGAGGAGCCATACCGCGTGTTATGCCACGTGTTCATAGCCCAAATACGGAAGAATAGGAACAAGAAGCTCACAGTCCTACAGGAATGGTTAATGCCCACCGCGCCTGTTTCAAGTTTTGTAGTCCTATTGATTGTTGGTGTCTATGTAGGAGTACTTGGTAATTACTATGTATGTATACGAAGGTTTGACAATCATCTGTAAAGAGTGAGTTTCGGTCCCTATTTGCGGGCCGGAGTTTTAGTGAACCTTGAGAGCCACGTCCAAAGCTTTTTATCCCTACTACGCAAGACCTGATTGCCCTGCTCTCCTTCTATCCTTGACCGTCCAATGGCTCTGTAATCGATTCGACCTCGTCCACCTCTTAGACCTCTCCCTATATATGACGTTTCCATCAACCACACCTACCAAAGGTTTCATATTGTCTTTGCCGACAAGGGCAAGCGACCACAATTTCATTTTCCTTCTAATTCATTCCTCGGGAATCACAACGCGCACAAAAATCCAACGCAAACCCCAACTCAGGGATTTATGTAGAAGTCCAAAGGCTCGCACTGAATGGCTACCTCGCCGCTAAACCATAAATCTAGGTTCCGGGAGATGGGATCCTGTTTCCGGTGGTCATCGCGGGCCGCTTTTGACACTCGGTGTAGTTCTGATGGTCATGTGATTTGTCGTGACCAGGCGCCGAGTATGCGGGTTCGCTTCATCCTCCCAACGTCCTCAAAGCTCTTTGGATCTTGGAACTTCCAATCAAGAGAATTGGCAAGCTCCTAATATTGGAATTGATCTTGACATTTCTCTACATTACCAGGCCAATGAGTCGCTCGGTTTTCTGCTTCTTCCCTCGCTCGATCTAGCATAACGTAGCTTACCTCCTTTATGCGCTGAGACGGCGCAGTCACCACGGCCCCCATGCGGGAGTACTACCGCAAAATTGGCGAACAGGCGTCAGAAAGGGGCCACTGTCCCCTTCAGCAATGACAGGAATATCAAATCCATGTCTCTCCTCAACTCAGGTACGATGTTAGCGTATGCAATCCCTGGGAGGCCCATCCTCGAACCAATAATGATGAATTGCGGCCTGGGCCTTGGGATCGGCTCCCAGAAGATGTGTTCAGCAAGGTCCGAAGTTCAGTGGGTGGGCGCTACCTCCAATAAAGCCACACGTTTGAGCCTGATTTCGAGACCCCTTTGCTTCCTACAAAAGACTGGCCGGCTTCTCTTCTTCAAGAGCTCTTTGGTAGACTAGCAACTTCTTGTCAGTCTCGAAAAACTCTTGTTGTCACCTCTACCCAGATATTGTCATTTTTCTCAAGCTTCCCTGCCACCCATCTTAATCATGGGAGACCAAGATCTGGCTCAGCCACCGCTGGTTCCTCTGCAATCGAAAGATCATGAAGACCTTCTCAACATCATTGATACTCTGCGATCGCAAGGAATTAGCCGCTACATCGACTTACCCCAGCTCATCGTCTGCGGTGATCAGTCGTCAGGCAAGAGTTCAGTTCTCGAGGCTGTCTCGGGCATACGATTTCCTACCAAAGATAACCTCTGCACCAGGTTTGCAACTGAGCTTATCCTCCGCCGGGGTTCTGCCACGAGCGCAAGTGTCACAATTGTGCCCAATGCTGATCGTTCTGCATCAGAAAAGGCTCAACTTCTTCAGTTTCAACGCGAAGTCGTGGATCTCAATCAGTTCGAAAAACTAGTCGATAAGGCCAAAATGGTTATGGGCATTGAGGGCGATGCAAAAGCCTTTAGCAATGATATTCTGCGCGTTGAGGTCACCAGTCCAAATCAACCGCACCTCACGCTAGTCGATCTTCCTGGCTTGTTCTCAGCAGGAAACAAGGCACAATCAGACGATGATGCTAAGGTCGTCAAATCCCTGGTCCTTTCGTACATGAAGAAGTCCAGAAGTATCATTCTCGCAGTCGTCTCTGCCAAAAATGACTTTGCCAATCAGATTGTCACAAGATACGCTCGTCAATTTGATCCAGAGGGACATCGCACTCTCGGAATCATTACAAAACCTGATACTCTTCATGTTGGGTCTGACAGTGAGTGCTCATTTGTCGAGCTTGCAAGAAATAGAGATGTCCATTTTCGACTGGGATGGCACGTACTGAGGAACCGTGATTACAACACTCGCCATGTCCCTGTAGAGGAACGTGACGAGATGGAGCGTGCATTCTTCTCGCAAGGTATATGGGCCTCTCTTCGCTCTAATCACGTTGGCATTTCCTCCTTGAAGCCAAGGCTCAGTGCTCTGTTGAAGGAACAAATCCTTGCAGAATTGCCGAGTCTGATAGAGGACGTTACGAAAGGTGTCAATGATTGCAATGACATCCTGCGAAGACTTGGAGAGTCGAGGAGCACGTTAGCAGAACAAAGGAATCACCTACTACGAATCAGTACAGAGTTCTCGTCTCTTACAAAATCTGCAATTGACGGAACCTACGAGGCAGAATTTTTCGGCAGCGCCATGGAAGATCCAGGATATCAGAAGCGACTTCGTGCCGTGGTTCAGAATACGTGCCTAGAATTTTCCAAAGTCATGCAGCGTAGAGGTCACGCCAAGCAGATTACGGACAATTCTGACGACTCCAATGACGCCGATGACTTTGACGACTTTGGCGACTCTGACGACTACGACGACTTGGTCACCAATCACAATCCAAAGATGATTAGTCGTGTAGACTATATTGAAGAGGTGATGGACTTGATGAAGCGCAGCAGAGGACGCGAGTTGCCCGGGACCTACAACCCGTTGATCATTGGCCATCTATTCTACGAGCAGTCGAAGAATTGGGCTGAATTTGTTCGCCAGTATACTGACTCCATACTAAACGCCACGAGGATGACTTTGAATGCAATTTTGGAGAAAACGGCGGATGGAACCACCGGCGAAGGACTGATGAGATATATTATCAATCCGCAAATGGACATTCTGCAACGCGCACTAGAAGACATGGTCACTTCCGTTCTTGAGCCACATCAACGTGGACACCCCATCACCTACAACCACTACTTTACCGACAATATTCAAAAAGCTAAAGCTCAGCATCGAAAGAACTCGCTCGCCGACAAATTGTGGTCCTTTTTCGGAAAGAGAATTGAGGACGAAGACACACATGTGTCCCCACGTCCCGTCGACCTCCAAAAACTTCTAGACGCCTTAAGCCACGAGACCGAGGCAGACATGGATCGATATGCATGCTCTGAAGCGATTGATTGCATGCAGGCCTATTACAAGGTTAGTCCTCATAACCCTTTCTCTGCTCTTGATTCGGAAATAAACCCCTCAAAATTTCCGCCCATGCAGATAGCCAGACTAATCTTTGCTCTAGGTCGCCAGAAAAAACTTTGTCGACGCGGTGGGTGTGCTTGCGGTGGAGAAATGTCTTCTCGAACGCTTGCCTGGCATTCTGTCGCCAAAAACCATCTTCGACCTGGACGAATCCACCATTACACGTATTGCAGCAGAGACCGAAGAATCAAGACTCGAGCGAGCCCGCGCCAACGAAAAATTGAAGATTCTCGGGTCAACACTCGTCGTTCTGCGTAGCCTACACAAGCACAAACCTCCTGGTACGTTTCCGTAATCTACATGAACAGAGTGATCGTTACTGAAACTCATTTAGCGACGCGACGACAAGGTCCCGCAGAGCCAAAAATACCTTCATCCGAAGGTGGTCAACCTGACCAGTCAGAGAGTGTTGAAGAAAACTTGGGTAAAGGCAAAGACGCAGAGCCGTTCGGCAGTGGTGCGCAGAGACGTGCGGAGCCCGTCCCCACGAAAAAGCCTGAAACTTCAGCAGTATTTGGACAAGGATTTGGAAAAGGATTTGGGCAGCCATTCGGGCAACCGTTCGGGCAACCACGGATTGATTATAGCAACCTTTTCAGCACTTCTCCACCCTCGAGCTCAAACCCCCGTGCACCACCCACACCATTTGTAGCTTCTGCCCCGCCTCCAGCGGGCTCACTATTTGGAGCTCCCTCAACACCCTCACATCTGAACCCCAACTCGACGACTGGGAAGGGAGCCAAGAAGCAAGGCGGTCTTTTTGATGCGTGAGCAGGATTATGCGCGCTCGGTCTGCCTGTCGAGGGTTTGTGAAGGGGAAAGCGTTCATCAGCTCACTGCTCCAAGTTTGTCGTAGACAAGGAAGTTTGACGTTGCGGTTGTTTTTCTTTCTCCCGCCTGTTCCAACTCTGTTAGCTTTTCTTGACCGGTCGACTGAGCTCAAATACCTCATGTTCGAGGTTTAGCAAGGCTGCTGTAATACCACATCATACCTTCTCACTGCCATCAACACTCCGCTCTTTTGTTTCTTTCTCTTAGTGTCAAGTTGGCCGAGCTCCCTCGGCCCGTATAGTCTATACCACCTTCGGTCTTTTCAGCATCTTGCACTGGACCACGTATTTCTTGACCTTGCTCGTAGCCGCGCGGTGGCAGATGTAAGGGAAGAGAAGACTCTTCTGCTGCGCTCGAACGGCTAGACCGATCCGCTATCCGTAATGGTTGAGTCACCTTCTATGAACAGGAGGGACAACAGCGTGCGTTTTTACTGGCAATTTGGAAAAGTTGAGCAAGCACAATATGAGTGCGATCAGCGCGATTGTATGGTGGGTCGGAGATTCACAAAGACAGAGGAAAAGACGGAGAGATTGAGAGAGGATGTTGGACAGCGCTTCGCTGCAAAACTTGGGATAAGAGGTTCAACAGCCTTCAGAGACTGATCATGACCGCACTTCATACTAAAGCCACAGTACGCCACGTTGGCTGACACTGCTTCCAACAATGTGTCAGTACAAAGCCCACAGCGAGGCGTTGAGCAACTCCATCCACACTGCCAGGTGTGATAAGCATGACCCGGAGGCACCAAGGACTTCTCTCCTGCCCGACTGCTATCCCAGAAATCCCAAGTCCGAAATTTTGGAGCCCGTATCGAGCAGGGCCCCCGAGGATCGCGGCGGAAAGCACGACGAATTCGTGCGTCTTGGCCAGGTCCAAATGCTCATCCGCCCACCACTGATCCATTTTCGCCATCTCCCCAATTTTATCTCCGTGACCATCACAGATTTCCAAAATAACGGATGAAGATCCATTGAACCAAGTGGGCCAGGTTGCTTTTCTAAGAGATAAAGCCGCTACTGTCGTTGTAAAGACGAGACAACCTGGATACCTTGATGCTGTTTTAACAATGATGGGATCAAGTGGATGAGAGAGCACTTTCCACGGGTTGTGAGGGGAGTCTCGCCAAACTTTGTTTGTGACTGCTG
>QQTW01003921.1_pt1 | contig 11081 bp, 15 predicted proteins | sample 1904831 | NCBI WGS metagenome assembly QQTW01 (sample SAMN09435610, study PRJNA476489) | Subsurface metagenome, whole genome shotgun sequencing project.
CAATAGTAATGAGTTTTAGAAAATATGACCGCTATCGATTTTTCAGTTCAGTTATGTATATGGAAGTCGATTGAATTCAGTTGAGTGTAGTGTTTGTCTGAAAGACTCAACCATTCGTTGATAGGCACAGATGGACTCAATGTTTGTTCTTTTAGCTTATTCAAAATCATTCTATTCAAACCCTGATGGCTTGTCAAGCAAGCAATAGTCTTATCAATAAACCTTACGATGATGAACTGTGTCGAGTTGGTTTATATCATCTTCTGGAATGTTTATTGATCAATGAACGACCTGATTGTTCAACTATTCTTGCCATTAGTAAAGATTTGATTGACAATGCATCGATGGTCGATTCATCCGTTCAAGTAAGCAGAAAAGAAAATCTAGCAGAAATATTTTCAGCGAGCAACATTTTAGGTGAAAATGGCCGTCAGAAAATTAAAATTGATATGGCAGCAAGTGCACGATTCTTCCAGTCATTTATACCAACCCTGGTCGTTTTTAAATATTGATAAACCACGAAAAGTGACGTCTAATAACACCACTTCGTCCATGACGACCAATGACTTACGAAATGTCTTTGCACCGACATCCATGCCAATCATTACGAATGTCCAAACGTCATCCATATCCATGATGAATACCGAACCAGCACCTCTAATCAATTCTCAATCTCTTTCCAAACCATCTGTTTATCAAACACCTATGGAAACAAATACCAATGTGTTTTTACAAGCACCAATGCCATTCACTCCTCTGGATGTATTACCTACCACACAATCAACCAATCTCAATACACTCGTTCCGCCTGTACTAGGTAAATGCAAAAACAAGAAATGATTGAATTTCTTTATTGTTTCGTAAAGAGGGCAATAAAGTTGAATATCATTCAGTCACTGAACACCAACGAAAACGTCCAAAATTAGTTGATACTCGACCGGTTGAAATCAATGATGACGAAGATGAAGATGGAGCTGAACGTAAGAAGGATTTTTTCCCTCTCTCTTCGATTTTTATTCTTAAACATTGCAGAGATATTTGCGGAGGAAAGTGAGGAAGAAGATGATGCAGTTCATGAACATATGGATGATTACGGAGAGGAAGACGAAGAAGATATCAGTGAAGAAATGGATGAAAGCGATGAAATTGATGAGGAAGGAAATGAACATGTCGAAGGAGAATCCGAGATCTCTTCGGAAGAAGAGGATGAAAATTTCCTCCATACCAATGGAATGAAAAAACTCAATCAACATTTAGGTAAGTATCTCTCTCCTCCAAACTACTTCTACGATTGATTCAACATTTTTCAGGTGTCCACCATTCAAATGCTGATCTACTTGGCATTGATCGTTCAGTCAATGATCCCTACCTTCAAACCATGAATGATAATCTCCACAAAAAATTTCGTCGTCCAAATCCTCCGTATTCATCGTTACATCCTACTGATGGAGATTATACACCTATGAATAGTAACAATAACCAAATCTATCATTTGGGACCATTGAATGGAGATTATAAAAATAATATTCATAAACCCACTGTTGGCAATGGTCAAGCACAATCGACGAATAATGCAGATGAAGATGACGATGATATTGTCTTAGTTAGTGATGATGATAGTGCGGAGAAACAGATAGAAACCAAAATCAATAGTAATGAGTTTTAGAAAATATGACCGCTGATCATATTCATGTGACTTTAGACTTGCCGCCTTCAGAGCCGATCACCTATGCACCTCATATTCCAGCAGCGTACGTTGAAACAGTGATGGTCAAGTCCACAACAACAACAACGACGACATTAATAGTCAATGATGTCGTACATACGAAAGATTTGTTGGAAGATATCGAGCGGGTACGATGGTGCTAGTTCCTACATAGGAAAACTCTTCGAATATGATCCGATGAAAAAATCTTTAGACATCACTTTTTTCAATCGAAAATTCTCTCGATCGAGGAAAGCAACCACCTTCCCTCACCCATCATCCTGAACAAAATCTCCGGTCGAGACTATGATCATCAGACTTCATCAAGTCTCTGCGAATAGTTTTTTTGACTCTGTTTCCTAAGGAGAAGCAAAAAGTCAGTGAAATCCAACAAAAAGAAACGATTTGGTTTTGCAGCATTCGAACAAAAATGAAGTTCAAATCTGTTTGTTGACGATGAAAAAATCTTTAGAAAATCAATTGCATGTACTTTGTTCATCGAAAAGTTTAATCAAGAGTGCACGGGATAGCTAGGTTCTCTTTTATTTTTGACTTCATCGCAAGTCAGACATGGTATTATTTCATTTTGATTGTTATGTATATGTGATGATTGAAGAGGAGAGAGAGAACGAGAGCAAAAACTTTTTTTTTTCTTTGTGTATTCATGTGTTCGTGATAGACATTTTTTGTTCTTTCCTTTCATTTTCATTTTGCTCTTTAGCCGCTCAGCAGTCCTTCATTTCTTGTTGTTGGTCATCTTCGTCTCTGTTATTCATGGTTCTGGCTTTTTCCTCCTCTTTCTCTCTCTCTCATGTCTGGTTCTTTTTCTTTACTGTCAGACGTGTGAACAACAACGACAATAAAAAAAAACTGCAGATAAGAAGAATAAATGAGATAAACGTTTGAGTATTTGCTCATCAGATTTAAATTGATGAAGAAAAATAACAACTTCATCACCGGTCAATCTAAATCTGAGCGAGAAAATATTAAAGTTCGATCAATTTCTTTTTCTTTCTTTTTCTTTTCCTATGATTAAAGAAATTCTTTATTACTTTTGATGATATCTATAATCAGACGTTTGCACCTATTTCGACGAACAATGGTAAGTACGAGTACAATCAAGATCGGTACACATAATGGACATTTTCATTGTGATGAAATCTTCGCTTGTTTTCTACTGAAAAATTTACCACGTTATGCCAATGCAGAAATCATCAGGTGAGTGACACAATGCCTACTATTTTATATCTGATTCGCTATTCGCGAACGAAGAGATTAGCTACCCAATGAGTGATAGTACTGCAGTCAGGAACTTGGACCTAAGAAAATTATTTTTTACGTCCAGGTTAAATAGTGAAAAGTTCACTTCGATTGATGGAATAATACAACCATCATAAGGACATCGATTTTTTTACTAGAACCTGCGACAATAGGAGAGAAAATCGAGTCGGAGTCAGCCGTGTTTTGATCAGTGCTAATTTATTTCATTTTGATTTGCATTTGCTTTAGAACTCGAGATCCGAAAATCTTAGCCGAATGTGATACGGTTGTTGATGTTGGTGGTGTCTTCAATCCTGAGCAACGACGATTTGATCATCATCAAAAGTATGTTGTATTCCGAAGTTCTTATTCTTATTAATTCATCTGGATGAATAGATCATTTACAGATACCTTCCATTCATTACAGCCAGATAAACCATGGACAATCAAATTGTCCAGTGCTGGACTCATCTATGTTCATTACGGCCGGGAAATCATCAGAGAATTATTAAACAAAGAAGCATTGGATGAGAATGTGAAAAATCATCTGGCGGAAATTTTATTCGATAAATTGTACGATACATTCGTCCAAGAGATCGATGCGATTGATAATGGAATTGATATTGGCGAGACGATGAAGTAAATCTGCCTCTCTCTCTTCTCTTATCGATTAGTTTTTGATCATGAAACTTTAGATACAAAATCCATACAAATCTCAGTGCACGTGTCGGTTATTTCAATCCCGCATGGAATGATCCCAATCCGCAAGAGAAAGAAGAGGTAAGCGATAGATAATATGATTAACTCAAGGAAAATTTCTGAATTACTAGGTCGGCTTCCGACAAGCCATGGACATGATTGGGAAAGAATTTTTAGACCGATTTCATTATTATGTTCATTCCTGGTGGCCTGCACGAGCCTTACTAGAAAATGCCATTGCCAAACGTTTCGAGGTGAGTGCTCCTTTCAACGTCTTTATTAACTCATCTATCGCATCTTGTCTAGGTTGATCCATCCGGTGCGATTCTTGTTTTCGATCGTTCATTTCCTTGGCGTGAACATCTTTTTGCTATCGAACAAGAACAGAAAGAGACTCTCGGTGATACAATCAAATATGTTCTCTATCCTGATGCCAGTCAAACATGGCGTATACAAGCCGTACCTCTGAATAATCAATCATTTGCTAATCGTTTATCATTACCCCAAGAATGGCAAGGTTTACGTGATGATGAACTAAGTACAAAATCTGGTATACCAAATTGTGTCTTTGTACATGCATCTGGTTTTATTGGTGGAAATACAACATATGATGGCGTTTTAGCCATGGCTCGACGCTCACTTCAATTTGAAAATACAAAATAATCCAAAAAAGAGACGAAGAAGAAGACAAAGAAAAATACAACACTGTTTTTCTTTCGCATCATATCAATCGAAGCAGTGTAAATCAGAAAAGAAAACAAGACGTGTGACAACATACATAGATATACTCTAGAACTAATCAATAAACACATCATCGAGTGAAACCTAGACCTGTATAGAGCAAGCGACGAAAAGAAAAGTTTTTGCAGTTTTTTTGTCTTGTCTAAAGGAAGATTGATGACTAGATGGAGCTCGAGAAAACTTTGATACAAAGTCCACTGATTCCTTGTGTTTTTTTCAATTTCACCAAACACCGGTTTAAGCAATCGATTGTTCATGCGGTTGAGCATAACCATCTTTATTCATTGTTCGAATTTGATGTGTTCGTCGATAGTAAGCATGATGAAGGTATTTACGACAGGTGAGAAGAAGAAATAGAAGTGTAATTAAAGCGATGACGGAGGAAATAATTACGAAACTAAGAAAACGAGTTTTTCCTATTGGTCTTTCACGATATTCAGCTGGAATGTAATTGGTTTGGTTAATCATATAACCAAGAGTCCAACCCACTTTACCCGTCGGGAAGGTATTGGCGAAACTCAAGCGTTTTAAATCATCTTTCTTAAAGCCAATAGCATAAGTCAATAAAAGCCACATATACCAAGCATCAAAACATAAACCACGTTTATGCTGTTCATTACTGGGAGTCATCGCTTCTTGATCATAGAGAATTGAATAGGGTGTTTCACACTAGAATCAAATTCTTAGCTGATAGAAATCTTTCTTCGGAAGGAATGGAAAAACGTACGACATTGATTAACCGTTGATCGATTTGATCTTCCGAAAAATCTTCGAGTCGATATCGTTCAGTGGTTGAGCCAGGTGGTTTGGACATACCTAGATAGAAATCAATCATCGAATTTCACTTCTTTTGTTGGTTAGTAATGTTTCCTCTCTACCGTGTGCTAAATTATTGAAAACATAATAATATCCGGAAAGCCCAATAAAATGAAGTTTTGATGGTAATGCAGGTTGAAATGTATGATCGAATGTACAATATTCTTGTTTAAAGGAACAATTCACTGTTTTATCATTGCGCTTAGCATCAAAGAGCTTTCTCAATCGTTTTTCACATTGACTAGCATTTCCGATTCCCACAAATGTAAAGGATGAAATATTCATTTCTGGATTCAATTTCTGTTTCTCATTTGCGGTACATGATGAACGAAAGAGATTAGCCGTACTGATCGTATCATTAGCACCACGCGCTAAACATGGATCACGTATCAGAATATTTTGAGAGAAGGGCGAAAACATTCGATTATTATTGATAGCGGCATTAAGTAGACGAGCACGATAGCGTCTTAATGCTTCATTTTTTCCCCAACATAAATAACTGTGCGCATAGGGATTATACACTGTATCGAACAGAGTGATCTCGGTGGTAAATTCTGTTGGAATCGGTTCATCGCCCGGAGCACGTGTATCTAAAAAAAACAGAATTCTCCTTGAGGGAGTTTTGATCGAAATCTTACAAGTAAATGTCACTTGAGTTGAAGCACCACCTAGATCAAGAACTCCAAACATATCCGGATCCAATTCTTCTTGGGAAAGGATCCGTTCTAAACGTTTTTTTTTCGTATGACGCTGCTTGAATTTTTCTTGCAAAATATTCGTAGTTATCCAGCCGTCGATCGCTTCTTCCATTCCCGTTAATATTCGAACCTGAAGAGAGATGTCTATGAGATAAGGACAAGTTTATCTTAATCGATTTATTCATTGAGACATATAACTGATCTTTTCTGTCTCAATGCATCGTCGTTGCTGACATCATCTGCATGTCTAATCAAAGAATAACAACATTTCCTGCTGCTGCTGCTGATCTAGCACGCATCTATTCCCTCTTGCTCAAGTGTTTTTCTAATGTTTATAGGACAAACGCGATCGAGGATATCTGCACTGAAGGATCGCTAGAGGGAGTTCTTGGTGCATGTTTTTTTTCTTTTCAAACTTACTTGTCGAGCAGTGACAAATTGAAAGGGATAATTGGCAAAGATCTCTCGTATGCGTTCCAGTACTTGATAGGCTCGAGTAGCATTTTGTAGCCGTGATAAGCGCATACCTGCGGTGGCGCCGAGGAAGATCGGAGAGAATTTATGACGATTGGAAGGAATTTTAGCCACCGCTTTTTCTAAACATGGTTGAAAATAATCATCTAATAACTCCAAATGTTGTTCGAAGTCCGAGATTGCTTTCAATTTGATCAACTCGCCGGGTTTTTTCGGATCAGCTTTATAGATTCCTGCCAGTGGACAAACGAAAAATTCATTGACGGTTGACGTCGTTCCAAGACCATCGGATTTGTCCGCCGGCCAATGGTAAACAAACATTTCCGTATGCGAACTGCCAGCATCAAAGACGATAGCATAATTAATAAAGGGAGTAACACGTGCTCGATAAATAATTGTTAAATACGTGGCAACTATGACAGCAAATAGAAATAGAGTAACCGCAATTCCTTGGATGAAATGAATAATAGAGCGAATACGATGTTGACGTTGTCGACTTTGTTGTTGATCGTCCATATCGATTGTTTGACCCAATTAGATGAGAAAGGAGCGAGAGAGAGAGTCTCTGAAAGCTGTTCTTTTGTCTCTAGAATATCAAACATGAGAAAAATTTCTCAGCCATATCACTTGTCATCATACTTATATATCAACACATATCCCACTGAGATATATTTTATAATTACTAATCGATAGCTGTCAGAGACATGCAAAAGTGCACATTAATCATAGGACAAAGCAAAGATAAGAGACGCCTATCAGGATATTAAACAGAAGAACTCAATATTTCCGATCTGAGACATGAAGATATCTATCGATCAATAAAAGATTGATGACAAGGTCATTGGAAGCAGTCAATCTCGTTTCATCGTCAAAAAATATGCCTATCTGTATCTCACCGTACAGTCACGATCGTCTACGCTCTACCTCCGCAATGAAATCTTGCTGAAATGACAATCTTCGAAGCAAGTAATGAATGATAGATGTATTTCTTTTCTCTTTCTATCTAATTGTGAGAAAAAGTCTGCCTAATAGCTTCAAATCAGATGCCGCTTTTCCTTCTCAAATCAATACTGTAGAGATTCAATTACAGCTCGCTTGTATTTACTTACATTTAACATCTATCGACTGATTTTTTTTCATCAGATGAGAATAGTGTATTTCTTTTTTCTTCGCTTTTTCGGGCTTCTTCTTTTCTACTTATAACTTACTCCAGTCATAAATTCAATAGAAGACTTAAAACCTCAGGTAATGAATGCCGCTGTTCTTATCTTAGACACACACATATATATATATACGCAAATAATCGATTTTTTTTCTCCTTTCAACGGCAGTTCAATACAAACGACCAAATCTTTTCAGATCCAGCTAAATGCTAGTGATTTTCTTTTCCTTTCTGCAGGTTGTAATAGACATTTTTCCCACTATCGACATATGTGGAAAATCTTTGAAAAGTAGCTCGACTCCAGGAAGTGACTTTAACAGATGATTGACAAGGAATAATAATAGAAGGTGTTTTTTCCTCTCTCTCTCTCGTTCCCTGCTTTATGAGATCAACATTATCTGAATGACGAAACTGCTCATTTGCCTTTCTTTAATTCTCTTCCTTAAATACACATTCTAAACACGGACGGAAGAGACGAAGAGAGAGTCAATAAAAATGACTGATGGAATTGGTAATTTCTTGTTTGTGAGCCTTTCCAAATGGCACTTCGCCTCAGTCACACATCGAAACATGGGCATGTATAAAAGTAGACAGAAAATCACTGCCGGATTTCAGATTAGATCTGAAAATGAAGGATGGAATAATGCTGATGAGATCATCATTATCATGATTATCGAATCAACAACCACCACCATTACCATCCGCTTCCTCAGGGCTTTGAGAACGGGTGAGTGTCAGCAGTGCTGAAAAGATTCTAATAGGTGATTGACATGGGACATTCGCCGATGGTAATTGCATTCGTATCCTGTGTCGTACATCCCAATGACTATATGGACATCATTTGAAACAGTTTTGATCAATGACATGACATATTAGAGATATGACAAGTGTCTTGAATCATCTGATCATTAATCATCAAAGAAAACGACGAAGGTTATGCATTTCTCCTCAATATAAATATATATACACGCGTAGAAAGATAATATACTCGATGCCGAAAGGGTAAAAGGTTTTATAATCTATACGATTTTCTACTTGTTCTTTATTCTCGGACGAAAAAAAAGGCAACTGCCATCATCAACTTTTCTCCTACTAGAATCAATCAGATTATAAAGTAATTTCCGAGTTCTGTCTCGAGATAAAACAAGCCTATGTGGATGTCTATTTAAGAGTACGACTTTTTTTCTCTACTAAACTGCACTGGATCACCAGGCAATGAAATATCTGTCGAAGAAAAATCAAATCTATACCGTTTGTTGTTGTTCTTGCAGATCAAATTACGACGATGGGCTTTAATTGTCAAATTTTATCTAAAACTAAAGAGAAAAAACACATACATTCAAGCGCTCTCTCTCATCTTTCATCAACTCGAGCAAAAAACAAGCGAATTTCTCAGAGAAGATTAATGATTAGATTCGCCGGCTGTGTAAATATAGCCTCTGATGCCAAACACAAGCACATACAATCCCTGATCATCGACGAATGAGACATATTGGTAATCAACTAATGGCTAATACATCCTCTCATTGATATCGAGGCTTTCTTCATCGATGTCACATTGACGAGAAATAGAAATAAGACAGATAATAAACATTTCTTCACGATCAAAGATTCATCCAAAGAAACTCTCGTTTTATGCTAAGTTCCTATCTTGATTATTATACTGCTGAGCAGTTGATCGAACATCGAGCGGAAACTGACTCGACTACCATCACATATTGATATGGATCATCGGGGTGTAAATGTCAAAAATTAGACAACCTGTATCATACTTTCTCTTAAGCAAAGACTTACTTTTGGAAGTGGAAAACGTCTACTCTCAGCGACAAATGTCTCTCGGCAGAATACTTCTCACTTTGTGGATGCAAAAACTAATTTAATGATACGAAAATGTTAGACATACTAATATGAATCTTGACGAAATTTGACTCTCATTGGATTCCATCCACTGAATTTGCTATTCTCTCGACGATAAAACGATCTTATCTCAGACAAGCGTCTCGATTTTCAATTCAACATTCATCCAACCTTGAAGAGGAGAAACTGCGTCTTATCACGTACTGTTGCTTATCAATACGTCCTGATAGTCTCCTATCATCGACTAAAACTGAGAGGGAAATCTTCTTGGAGAAAAAATGAGTCTTCACTTATCGAACATTTTCTATCATCGGAAGCAAAGGTTTTGATTATCTCATGTCATAGAAAGACAAATTCCAAGAACGTCATTTTCCTCGAATACGGAAACTAATAAAAGTAAAAGAGGACTTATTATGACGTTAATAGGTAGAAGACATGCATTTCAAGCACGAAAAGACCATGAGCTATTGCAATCATCGAAGGTTCTCTCATTCAATTCTAAATCCTTCGAAAGCTTCCTATTGACATCACATCCCTAATCAGTACTAAATATGCTCGAATAAAACCATATTGATGTGCAAATACCATTTGATGCTCGTGAGATCGAGCAGCTGATACTTCAACGTGACAGATGTTTGATTAAATTGAGATTGACTGTTTACATCGAATGTGGGAAAGCAATATAAATTTCACCAAGTAATCGTATATTCGTTAGGAAATTAACATTTAAGGAGATCGATATGTTGTTTCGACAACTATCACGCGTGTGATTAATTGAAGCGGTTGCATGAAGTATATCGAAGTACTCGATTCACTCATCTATTTCAAAGTGCACAATGGTGTCCAATCTTCATCGAAAAACAACATCAAAGTATCATTCAGACATCGGAGAATGGCTTCTTAATAACCAGTACTTAGTACATCAATAGACCTCGATGCTCTATCAGACTAGAAGAACGAGCGAAGGGATTTTGTTCTCTTTCTTCCAATGATTTTCAGATCAGTCGAAAACAATTTGATCGTGGTGTTTTGAACGAAAAAGAAACCAAGGCATTCGAACTGAAAACGAATTGTGACTTACGTGAATGAATGATAAATATCGTGTAAATTCGACCTTTATCTCCACGAAGATCGCATAACAAATATTAGTTTTCAAGTTAGCAGTTTAGAAAAAAAACGACAGCTGTCAATTTCTCCAAGTCGATTCTTATCGCTTGCACTTTGAAAATATGATTAAGGACTTCTTTTTTGTACCTTTATCTCACCTGTGATGCGAATAGGCAAAGAATAGGTTTTATGATCTAGACATGACCAGTCATAAAACAAAGAAGAACGGGTGATTTTTTCTTCTTCTTTAATTATAAAGCTGGAGGACTATAGAATAGCTCCTAAGTCTTGTTATTCTCCTCCAAAGCGGTTGTATCCTTTCCCTTCCCTTTTTTCTTTTCCTTCTTTTTTTCTTTCTGTTTTAGAGTTGTAGGTTAAAGAAGAGCATTAGTCTCTTTAAATGCTTAATTCAGGTTGATTTATAGATAAAAAGAAAAAAAAAAGAAAAGAAAAAGAGCCCTATATATAGTACCTTGATCTATTTAGCACCCAATTGGGCCTTATATAATATCCAATTGGGCGTTTGTGCAACACCAAGCACAGCTATCTAGAGTCCTAAATA
>QQTW01003922.1_pt1 | contig 11081 bp, 15 predicted proteins | sample 1904831 | NCBI WGS metagenome assembly QQTW01 (sample SAMN09435610, study PRJNA476489) | Subsurface metagenome, whole genome shotgun sequencing project.
AACAATCAATCGTTTGATTTTGCAGGTTGTCTAAAGATCAAATAACTCTGAAGGAAAATTTCCCTTATGACATTCTCTACTTTAAGGTCTTGAATTGCACTATCATTTTCGACTCCACTGGCTTGAATCAAGACAATATCATCCATGCAATCCATACTTTCTCGATTGCCTTTATGATACATAAATGTCGGTCGTCGATCTTGATTTGTTACATCCTAGGAAATAAGTCAATTGTATTCCCGTAAAGTAAGATCAATTCGCATACCATAATGACAATATCTGCACTGAGATATTTATTCACGGATTCATGTTCTTGAAAATCCAGTTTATGTAATTCCACTGATTCACATCGATAGTGCAGTTCTTCCACCACCGCTCGAATGGTTTCCCATAATTTCTGTCCATAATATTTATAAGGTAAAGCTACATCTTGATTGAGTGAATCCGGTTCTGTCAACAGGACAACCTTCAATGGACCCATTGATCACTGTCTGAAAAACGGATAGAAAGTATTTCTTTTACTCCCGATACACGCACAGGTCAAATATTGTTTTTATATTTGATCAAAGTGAATCAACACGCTTAGCAATTCAATGACGTAAACATAATTCGATATCAAATCTATTGATCGAAAGTTGGTTCAAACGAATCCCATCGAACTCAGTAGGAAGCCAGATACCTCGTTTTCTTCCTTCTTCTTATCACCTGGATAGTTCTTTTGTCTTTCTGTTGTCACATTCCATCTTGATGATTTCTCTCATCTCGTTCTTGTCTCTTCCTATTTATTCCATTCGAAGCCGAGCAAAACGAACGAACGAAAAGAAAAGCAAATCAAAATCAGATGATGATGAGTATTTCTTCTGACGACATCTATACCTTGCTGGTATTGATTCCACTTTGATCCAATGAAAAATCGATCCATCAAAATAGAGAACAAATGAGCATTGTCAATGGTAATAACGACAGCCAGATATATGCGATGATGAGGAGAGAGAAGAAAGAAAAAAAAAGAAAGAAATCATTTTTGAACACGGCTCGTCATCTTCCTATTCCTATTCATCGTTTCTCCTCAAGATTTTGCGCTTCATTGATTCGAAGATATGTTTTTTTCCCTCTTCTAGTTAATCGATTCTAGTGTTGTTCTTTCAGCGACAGGTTTTTCATCCTGAAGGAAATTCTTTGACGAGAGGATTATCACCGATGAAACTCTCCTCTTCGGTTTGGATAGCGACCTTCGAGTAATTCAATTAGAGAAATGAAGGATTTTCTAAGGTTTCATTGATTCCAAACAAGATTTCTTTCGATGAGGTTTGCAATTCTTTCTCCTATTACGGTCCTAGGATAAGGTCTACCCTTTCTCTTCTCACAGACAACTGGATCTTCTTTTCGTTTCAGAATAACATAATGATTGTTTGGTTCTAATTGACGACGAATGTTCTCATCTTCTTTGTAAAAATCCTCGAAAACCTCTTCGAAAAGAAAATTCCATTCAACTCGATCGCAACTTAATCAAACGATTTGCTCTACTCTCTCTAAACGGCTGTGTGCCTGTGTCTTGTGACGATAAACAGACAGGTGTGTACCTTTATTTATCATCCTACATCATATCTATTCCTTCATGTTCTTCACACATTTTTACTCGCTAAAGGAATGTAAGCATAGTAAATAGTAAGACAAAGTCTCGCTCCTTTCTTTTTATTTCTCTGGATGTAGAGGTTCGAGAGAACAGGAAAGAAAGACGCACGTGCATTTCAATTACGTCGGATAGAAAGAGATAGTGAGCACTAAGAAGAAAAAACATGTCCGAAGCACCATCATGGTTGGAATCATTATTCCGGAAAAATCAAACTCAGGAACCGACACGTCCTCGATCGAATTCCGTGTCCAGCACGACATTACCGACAGGAGATACTTGGACACGGTTTCGGCAATTTTTTAATTTGAGTGACTTGGTTGCCTTAACCAATACGAGAGACTCTGTGACTAGTTTTGGGTAGGGCAATGGAAGTGGAATTTGTCTGATTGATGTTTATTTAGACCAATGGGTCAATTCTTGGAAAAACCGAAGACTGAAAAACACAACAGTAATGGCAAAAATGAGGACCTGCGATATGGTCTGGGATCTATGCAAGGATGGCGGTAAAATTTGTTTAGAAAACCGTTTTTCTTTTATGATTGGACTGATCTTAGGGTGGATATGGAAGATGCTCATGCCACCGTTTTGAAACTCGATGAGAATCGTTGGTCACATTGGTCTTACTTTGGTATCTTCGACGGTCATGCAGGATTTCGTACTGCGATTAAATCTGCTGAAAAACTTCATTTACGTATCGTTTCCTCCCTCAATGGTTTAGTCCAAGACAATGCGAATTTAAAATCTTTGCCAAGTATTACCTCCTCCCAGCTAGATTTCAATAAACTTGAAATGGCAATCAAAGATGCCTATTTTAAGTTCGATAATGAATGGAGAGAAGAAAATCGAAACAATAATCCAGGTAGTTGAAAAGAACGGACGGAAAGAGAAATCAAGCGAACAAATGCATTTAGATGATAGAAGTGGATCGACTGCCATCTGTTGTCTGATTGATCCTGAACGAATTTATTTTCTCAATGTCGGTGATTCACGAGCAATATTGGTGTCAACGGATGGTCGAATTCTACTTGCAACCAAAGATCATAAACCAAGTAAAATATCTTGATTGAATCGTCAGAATGATCCAATGATGAGAATTTTAGGTGATCAAGCGGAACGCCAACGCATTCAGGAGGCCGGTGGTACTGTTCTCATTCAACGAGTGAATGGTTCGCTAGCTGTCTCCCGTGCTCTGGGTGATTTTGAATATAAAAATAATTCCAATCGTCGACCTGATCAACAATTAGTTTCTCCCGAACCTGAAATCACCTCGTTTGCACGTTCGAACAAACCAGATGAACAGATCGCTTTTATCGTTCTGGCTTGTGATGGCATCTGGGATGTGATTAGTAATGAAGAATTAGCGACCTATATTCTCGGTCGCATGCATGTGACAGATGATCTTTGTGAAATTAGCAATTCAGTACTGGATATGTGTTTATATAAAGTTTGTTTCGGCTTTTGTAATGAATTCGTTCGACGTGGGATTTGATTCTAGGGCAGCAAAGACAATATGAGTTTGGGTATTGTGGCATTTAAAAATGCGCCAATACCTAGTCCAGAATGGAAAACCAAAGATGAAGCACTGGATAATGAAATTCGAAAGAAGACGATTGGTAAGAATTTTCAGAGGAGATCAAACGCGAGTCATCTGGACTCTTCTTTGTCTAGAAATTTATAATCGTAATCCCAATAAAACAAGTCTCGATGCTAATACTGTTTGGCAACAAGTTGTGACCTCTCTCAATGAACAATCATCTATTCGTGAAGCCCTTCCCGTTGGTGGTGGTTTTATTTCCAAGTAAAAAATCTCCCTTAGCGCATCTTCGAATTTCTTTTTTTCTTCCTCGTAGACGTTCTGTTTTTGAATCGGTATATGATTCGATGACCAAAGGTGCGAGCAATTCCAGCAATTCAACCAGCGGGGTAATTGAAGTGAATTTCTATTCTTCTCTTTAAAAATAAAAAAAACCAAACAAATCTCGTCATACCTTTGTAAAAACTTCACATCTTTCAGCGAAATGCCACGACATCGAAGCGGTATTTTTATGACAATTTCTTCGCATAGTTCGAGCTCATCTACTTGGCTATTGCTTTGTATGCATTCCATTCACATCTCTTCTTCTGTTGTTTTGCAACACTCTCATTCACTTCTTGTATTTTCATATCTCACCTGACTTGGTTTTTTTTCTTCATTTTCTTCTTGAATGATATGATGAGCAATTGTCTTTCAACTAACCTTTTTCAAGAAGAAAAAGCTCACTGGCCATGAATGTGAATCCATTCTACTCTCTCTTTGTTTTCTAGTCGTTGTTAAATAATGATTATGATGATGAAGATGATGAACATGATGATGAATCGACACCTACCAATGCTTCATCCGGCGATTATCCATCATCGACTAGTACAATTACGGCATTGACCCAATAGCTGTTCGATACAGGTTTCTCTCTCTCTTGTATTTTTCAAAGATCACCTTGGCAATTCTCTCTTTGTGCCTATTGGCAAACGACCTACGTGTGTTTTTTTTATTCAAGATATTTGTTCGTTGATTCATTCTTATCACATCACTACTATTTCTTGTTGTTTTGTCATATTTGGTTTTGTTGGTTGTTGTTGTACGTTCAAAAACGAAAGAAAAAGCAAAGGCACCTACGCACACATTTCTATCTATACATACATTCGACAACTACCATTCGATTATGAGTAGTAATTGAACTTCTGCTACATTGCCCATTTTTGTTTCTGTTCATTTTGGTTTTTTTTTCGATGAATAAAGAAAAATATCTAGAACGGAAGAGTAAGCAAGCATTTTCTGATCAATTTGTGTAACTTGCCATTCATCTTGCATTGGATTGCGAAATGACTGAGTCATCAACTATTTTTCTTTCGGAAGTATAGACGATACGAAAACAAGTGATGATCAAACTGTGACATATTTCTTGGTTGTTAAAAAATACATGGGACGAAGACGACCGAAGTATCATCCTTCGAAATTAGTGGAATATTTTCCTAATGAAATCTTCGCGCAAATTTTCTCCTATTTAAATGGTGTTGAGGCTGTGGTAGCCTTTGCCGATCTGAATCATCGTTTTCAATGTTTATTATTGGAATATTGTCCATACTTTGATTTACAATCCATCAGTAAACGACAATTCGAGCTGATCGCTCGTTTTCATGATACTCGACGATGGAAATCCTTACGCATTTCTGATGATGATCATACACCTGGTCATGTGGAATATTTCTGTCGATTCTATTCCTTAATGAAAGACTTTCCTCAATTGCAATCCTTAGCAATAGTGAATCTGAATTTACAGGGGAATTTCACGATTCTATCCCAACTACCATCATTGACCAATCTTGTTTCTCTAACCATTGACGCTGTCTGTGGAGGAACGATGTCTTCATTCGATCTTCCGAACTTGAAGAGATTGGTTTTCGCTTCATGTACAAACCTTAGTTGGATTCAGGCAAGACGAGAAGGGGAGAAGTAATCAATATTTTCTATTATTTTCAGAAGTTTTCTCATCTTGAAAGTATCGAATATACAATCCAGTATTGTTGTTCGTCTCAAATCGATTTCATCTGGCCATTGACGTTAAAACATCTGAAAATCCTATTTTTCACGGATCGAGATTATGATTCAATACTACATTCACTCGTTCCTCTCTCATCTCTCTTAAATCTGGAAGTTTATCAGAACAATATATCGTATTCACATCCAAATGGTCAAGTATGGGAAAACTTGCTTCGTTCCTCGCTTCCATTACTAAAAATCTTCAAACTTTATTTACAATTTCAATGTTCCACATCTCTAGCGAATCATCAGGAAGTGGTCGCGTCATTTTCAACACCATTCTTTATTCGTGAAAGAAAATGGATTATTTATCATGACATTCCTTATCGATATCCGCATCATTTCATTATACTAAACTCGTTACCGTTCGCTTTTGAACAGTATTTGACTTTGAGAAAGCCTCTGGAAAACAGTCTGGCCACCGTACCGGAAGATTACAGTAAGGATGTCTTTACGAATCTTTACGACAATATTCAAACGTTGAAAATCAAATATCAGAACGCCGAGATTGGAGAGAATTTTAGCAAACCTTCCGTGATCAATCTAACGATCTATGTCGACTTTGATGTTGTTCCTTGGCTTCATGTTTTGACCCGCATACGTCATCTGGATCTTTATTTTACTGCATCACTACCTATTTCCTCACCAGACGAGACAATTGGTTTAATTTTACAGAATATGTCTCAATTACATAGTTTACATGTGACAATCACTCAGAAGAATCACTCACCAATTGACATGGCATGGCTTGAAAAACAACAGACGAGATTCAACCATTCCAATTGTATGATTGTTAGTGGTAGAGATAGTTATCATTTTTGGTTATGACATGATCTTCTTCATCACAAAGCAATACATGCCATTCTCGAAAAACTATAGTTGCATCCATTAATCCTATTTTGAATCTTTCGATAGTCGAATACTTATTTTCGTCGAGTTTTCTATGAGGGATCTTTTCAAAAAGAAAAACCAAGGACTGTGAATGTGATTCTAATTCACGAGAACGAACTGTAATACTGATTTTCGAAGGGTCAATTTTGATTCAACCAATGGCGTTGATTTCGATAGTAAATGTTAGCAGTTCTCCACTGCAGTGACTAAAATACGCTGTTAACATTTTCTTATTACAGGTGCAATAAATAATCTGATTTGGTTCAATTTATTTCTTTCGATCCCTTCTGCTCCTGTGTCGGTTCACATAATCTCTTATCACACGAGGGCATTTCCTTCTGCGCTAGACTTCTTCCCTCATCTGCGAATGAATCGTTCAGGTTGAAGAGACACCAGTCCCTTCTGTTTTGACATGAAAAATGAATCCATCAATGGAACAAAAATCCGCAATTGGAATTTCTTTTTATTTTTTGTTCCGGATGGGTGACAATGTTAATCAAGCATATATATAAAAAAAGTCTGTGCAGAAAGTCTACTACAATCGAAAGTTTAATCATATAAAAAAGAAAGGAATGAGTCATTGATTTGACGGAAGAGATTATTTTCCATGATCTTTCTTGGCCATGTATTGGATAAGATCGACGACACGATTTGAATAACCATATTCATTGTCATACCAGGAGACAAGTTTGACGAAGTTATCATTTAAAGAAATGCCTGCTTTGGCATCAAAGATAGAGGAATTTGTATCACCAATAAAATCAGTTGAAACAACTTCATCATCGGTATATGCCAGAATACCTTTCAGTGGTCCATTGGCCGCTTCTCGAATAGCAGCACAAATTGCTTCGTATGTCGCCTATGGATAAGGAAAAAGAGATCGTTAGAAAGAACAGAGAGATCACGAACTCCTTTGCTTAATCGAGCAGTGAGATCAACGACGGACACATTGGCCGTTGGAACACGAAAAGCCATGCCGGTTAATTTACCATTCAAATCAGGAATGACTTTTCCCACCTCGAAATGAGAAACATCCTTGTTGCTATCCTTCGAAAGTTTGAAAACAATACCGCTTTAGCTGCTCCAGTGGAGGATGGGATAATATTCTGTGCAGCTCCACGTCCACCTCGCCAATCCTATACCAACTCAAATCGTTTTAAACGAAATTCTCTCTCTCTTGCAAGTTTTCTACTTTATTTGATGGCCCATCTACGGTCTTCTGTGTCGCTGTATACGAATGAACTGTGGTCATTAACGCTTCGACAATACCAAATTTCTCATGAATAACTTTGGCCAATGGTGCTAAACAATTGGTTGTACACGATGCATTGGAAACAACCGTTTCTTTCCCAGTATATTTATCTTCATTCACTCCCATAACAAACATGGGCGCATCAGCTGATGGAGCAGTGATGACCACTTTCTTCGCCCCAGCTTGTAAATGCGGCTGACATTTATCAACTGTTGTAAACACCCCCGTCGATTCAACCACATATTCCGCACCTATTCGATACCAGAAAAGCAATTTTTTTCGTCTCTAGGGAAGATTCCGAGTACCCACCAAGTTGTCCCCAAGGAATTTTCGAGGGTTCTTTTCTAAAAATAGAATTACTTTCGATTGTTCTTTCGTAATCAAGGTTGTTTACTCCGTGTACACGGCGATTTCTTTTCCGTTGACAACCAATTTTCCATCTTTGGTCGACACTTCGCCTTTGAATTTTCCATGGGTAGAATCATATTTAAACATATAGACCATATAATCAGGAGGAATGAATGGATCTAGACGAGAAGATTTCACTGTAAATCTTCCGAACGGATGTATACAAACCATTCACTCCAACGACTTGAACACCTTTTTCCAATGCACAACGGAAAACCAGACGACCGATACGTCCAAAACCATTGATGCCAATTTTTACCTCCGATGATGACATGTTCAAGACTGAGAAATCTGTAATATGAGAGCGAGAAAAAAATCGTCAAGATCAACAAGTAGTGTGCGTGTGACGAGACAGAATTCTATCGAATGATTGATTGTCTCTGGCGACCTCTTTCGATTTATTTCTTCATTCCATTGGTTTTTTTTAGAGATGAACATGCACAAAAAAATTCGTTCGTTCAGAACCAGAAGAGCTATGAAGGAATCCTTGTGCCTTGCTGGTACCGCATGTTGATTAATTCTTGCAGTAAAGTCCGTTTTTCAATTTCTAATTGTTTGATCTGATCATCTTTGACTTTGAATTGATTATTCAATTCATGAGATGATGAGTTCTCCGAGGATTGCTTCAAACAAAAACCACCGATTTCATCTTCATTTAATCTCAACAAAAACCTTACTTTCAGATCATCATTCCCTTCTTCAATGACGATACTCGCTAGTTTAAATAAATCAGCCACTAAATCTCGATTATACATCGATTCTGTTGCCATTCCGGTCGCCTAAAAGAAATCTCCAAAACCTCAAAAAATGATTTCTCTAACGACAAACTTCTGCAGTGGATAAATAACGACAATAAGATTTTTGTTTCTCTTTCATGTCTCGAAGACGACTGGTTAAATAAAACTTCACCCGATCAATGGTCTCACATGTTTGAATGAGAAGATCTCGTTCGATTTCAAATCGTTTTAATGCGCGAATCTAAATGAAAACTTGAACCAAAAGAAAATCAGTTCGTTCGATTCAAACCATCGGAAAATCAATTCGTTTATCTCGATGATAATACATCGGATTTGATGCATTGTTATTCTTGGTTTCTAATCGATGAGAACTGCGATAAACAATCGGAATTTGTCGTTCAAATTTTGGCGCTTTGGGACTAACAACCAACATGCTCGTCGAACGACGGATTAGAATTGGTGGTGGAGATTTAGTGCATGATAATGATCGTTTAATCACATTGATTAATAAATGAAATGTAATCAAATTTTGATGGGATTTTGCTTCTATTTCCAGTTCATTTAAGAAATCAAATTTGCAGGAGGAACCATCAAAATAACGTTTGAATACTTCGAACGGTACTGAACCAGAATTGGTCTTATCGAGGATAGAAAATAATTGTCGTAAGGATGAAATAAATGGTTCAGGAAGAGAATGATCATCGACCACAGGTGGTGATGGTCGATGTGCTGTGGAAAGTTCGTCTCCATTCATCGCAGTATCTAAAATAGTCATCGTTCGATTATCAATTGAATATTTGTACGAAATCGAAACATGAACGAATTGTGTCAAATTCGAATTCTTACTTTGTCTCGATTGAATACTTTACATATCGGATTATTATTCTTGATGAATACAAAAGGACACTTCAAAACTTACAAGGTATCGACGGACGGATGATGCAAAGTAGTCTATCAATCTCTTGTTCAACTTCTTTACCTTTCATTGTCGTTGAGAGAGAGAAGAAAAATAAGCAACATGTGTACATATATATATATCCGATTGAATCGAACCACAGTTAATAAATACCTTTCATTCGATCTCATCGCTCAGTAAAAATGAATCCGCGTTCATGAATAATCATCTTTCTCTCTTCGCTCAATCGAACGAAGATGAGGAGGAGATTGTTAGATTGAAAGAAAACAATCTTATCTATTCTCGCGAGTAACACGTCGATTATTTTTCTTTGCTCAATAATTAACTCTTGATGGAATATCTTTCTAGTCCAACGAGCCATGATGACAAGTAAGAAATGAATGGCAATAGTTATCTCTCTATACATCAAAGCTCATCTCGTTATCGAGTGACAGCTAGAGATCAAACGAAGAATAGAACATCCGATTTATTTCTACGAAGAGAAAAAAAGACGAGAGACTTCTCCATCAATGGGGCAGTTTATGTTGACCGATCACTTCTGTAAACATCAGTTCGAAATCGGCTATATCTTTACCATCGATATGAACGGTATGCGAACCAAACGATCCACATAATTGAAGACGTTTATGAACCAAACAACGACAGCAATAGAGACACGTGCACAAATGACAGAAGAATGTGGAGCACCGATTCTCACAACAAATTGCGTCTCGCACTTCATGAAGTTCAGAAATATCGTTTAGATAGATACAAGAATCACTATGAGGTCGTTTAAAACAGCAATCACAACAAACCCAATGTTCCGTACGTGCAACATAACGTGTATCCGTCACACTGGTATGATAAGTATCACCAAGTTTACAACATCCGCTTTTCATTTTACTATGATAAAGTAAACGTTCGCCAGCGAACATACCGAAATTACTGTGAATATCATATTGTTTCGGTTGGCCAGTGACGAAAGCTGTATTTGGAGGATAAGTAAGGGGATAGGCCATGGTCGATAGAACTTCACGTTGGTTTTGTTTTGAGATGGTCTATTCGTGAAGCAATGATTCAACTTAACGATGCCACGAGTTTCGAAAAATTGAATTCTATTGTGACACGAACAAAGGAAAAAAAAAATCAATCATGCTTTTTTACTCTTTGATAATTCCATTAGTAGATAGGAACAAAGGTAGAGAATAAAACTCCTCATTGATCACAATTTCAATGACTCGGCATTTATTCCAACAAAGAATGTTCGATCAACAGAAAACAAATTAACGATGACTAATAAGTTTATGATTGCCTACAACTGCTGGAATGGTAATTTGTAAATTTTCCATGTCTTCTTTGGGGAAATAGAACATCCTCGAACCAAACACTCCTCGTACTTCCATCATTGTCGGAATACCACAGCAACGTACACAACATTTCGCTCGTTCTTTCGATCGACGTAAAGCAGCGATATCTCGTAAGAAAATCGACACATCAGTATAATCTCCTCGAGAACAACAATTCCAACAACAGATTCTTTCCGTTCGCATCAATAACCGGGCATCCGTCAGTGTGGTATAATGCGTAGCAGTACATCGACAAATTCCTTCATTCGTGGTCCATTGATGTACGACCACTTCATTTCCCATCATACTGAAACTATTATAAATTTCATGCTGCGTTGG
>QQTW01003923.1_pt1 | contig 11080 bp, 12 predicted proteins | sample 1904831 | NCBI WGS metagenome assembly QQTW01 (sample SAMN09435610, study PRJNA476489) | Subsurface metagenome, whole genome shotgun sequencing project.
CTACAGCCCCGGGAGGCCGCCATCACGGAAACCGCCACCACTGACAAAGGATACCCGGAATCATGGAAAGATCGCGCCGCCTGGGCGTTGGAGCTCGAGTTGTCGATGCGAGGCGCCGGCTTCACTTGGTCAGTAATTTTCGGAGCTCTTTTGCCCCCGAACCCCCTTGCCCCGGGAGCCACATGATAGGTCTCAATTCCGAGCACTTGCCCAAAAAGGGGATATTGACTTCGGAGAATCTTCAGGACATCTGCAGACGTGAGGCACACGAAGAAAACATGGACCCCAAGCGTCGGCGACAGGATCCACAGCATCATCCTCCACGTGCTCCCCACGCTTGGCCTTTCCTTCGCCACGATCCGCTACATCTACGCCCAGCACCTGCAGTCTCCTCGACCAGACGCCCCGCCAGCATCGTTCGACTCCCTCGCCTTCCCCACCCAACTCGCCCTCACCGCCGCCCTGGGCGCCTTCCTCATGACGGCCTTCTCCCTCGGGCACTCCCTCTTCGCCATCGTCCTCTCCCCGCTCTCCCCGTCCCCGCTCTCCTACTTCCCCCCGCTCTACACCACGCGCATCTACGCCCTCACCTCGGTCCGCAGCTTCTGGTCCTACGGCTGGCACCGCCTCTTCTCGCGCCTCTTCCTCGTCTACGGCGTCTGGCCCGGGGAGTGGCTCGAACGGAAGCTCACGGGCAAGGCCCAGGGACAGCCCGCCGACGTGGGCAAAGTCGTCGGCGGGTTCGTCAGCAGCGCGTTTGTGCATTCGTTCGCCGCGTGGACGGTCGTCGGGGGGCAGGTGCGGGATGCGCTGGGGGAGGCGGAGTTCTTTGTAGGGTGCGGGATCGCGGTGGTGGTGGAGGAGATGGTCAAGATGGCGGTGATGCGGCAGAGGAGGAGGAGGAAGAGGAGCAAGGGCGAGGACGGCAACGAGGAGCTGGGGAGGTGGTACGACGGCATTGTGGGACGGGTATGGTGGATCTCGGTGCTTTTGTACAATGGGAGGCACTTTGCAAGGGGCTGGGTCAAGGCCGGCCTTGTAAGGGAGATGGCCGCGTTGTGAATCACCCGCGAGACCGTTATTCGTAGACTTTATCTGTTGTGACGATGCATCACTACCCTGCCTATCTACATTCCGACGTAACCCAATCTCCACCCTGCCCTCACCATGAGTCGAGGTAGCGATATGCCGGCAATAACTACACAGTCGCTACCACGAACCCTAAAATCTTGTGCACACAGCAAGAAGGGCCAGTCAACCCCTTTCCCATACCCTTTACCAAAACAACATATAAAATCGACCGGAAAAGTACTCGTTCAAGCCAGGCCGCAACCGCCGGCACTACCACAGACAGCCATAGATAACTTCCTCTAATCTACGTGTTCCCCATCCTTGCAAGGTAGGTGCGCCGGAAGGAGGCTTGCTTGCAGAGTCCGTGTGTGTGCGTTGACTAGGCGGAGGATGAGGTTGAGGCTGAAAGTATGTGATGCATTCGGAGAGGCTACCGGAGGAGGATCCGAGAGGGGGCATAACCCCCGGTATGGAAAAGTCCGTGAAGATTATGGGGGAGGCGGATGTGGAGGTTGAGTGTTCCTAGGTTGCACGAATCGCCGTCGTGGTCCTCGTCGTGGAGACAGTTAGGGAGGGAGCAGGGGGGGGCAGGATTTGACAGGGGAAGATCGTCTCCACAACCATGCAGCCGGCATACACACCAAATGCAGATTGAGACTGTGTTCGAGCCTATCAGACAATCTCGTCACGACCTTCACGGCCACCCGACCACGGTTTTTGTAAAAAACGACAGAGCAATATGAGTATGTCGGACAACAGAAGCTCAGACGACTAACATACAAAGACAGCCACTGCCTCCACATGAGCTTTTCAGTTGAGCACTTGGAGTCCGCAACGCCATGCATGCCATAAGCGAGCTGGATAGCAAGAACATAGGCACCGTCTTCGAAGTAACAGGAATACATACAGAAGAAAGCGTGCAAAAAAAAAAAAACACCATCCGAAACAAAAAAGACCTTCATGACTCCATCAAGCCTGGCATCGTAAGGAACAAGTAACTGTAGCGCAGAGGTCGTGACTCGGTCGTACAGTCTGCATTTCGGTGGTAGTTGATCGAGTAGAGTGACGTTAGGCCCCATTTACTGCCGTGGCCGTGCTGAGTTCCTGGTGATACTTGCTGATTGGTTTGAAACCCCTGTATGCTACCGTCAATCATGTTTTCCCACTCATCCGCGCTTCGAAGCACCTCACCTCATCAGGTCAATTCCCCCGTCATCCTCATCGTCATCCACGTCCTGACTTTCCAATCCTAACCCCACCCTTGCACCTCTGTCCCGGGTCGGACTCTCGAAAGCATTCCCATTCGTAGCCCCCGGCGGGGGACTACTACTTTCCAGATTTCCAGCCTTCAACGGACTGATCTCCGGCCAACCCCCCGGCGTACTGCCGAGCATGCCGGCGGGGTCGTATTTCCAAAACGGAGCGGGGCTGCTGTCGGCCATGTGGCTCGTTGGTAGCTTTACTGTGTTCGGGTGGAGCATGTTCAGATTGTGTTGCCGCGGCGCTGGGGTCACCATCGTGTCGAAAAGGGCTGTACCAAGGACAGGCGACGAGTCCGTGAGGCCTGCTTTGAGGTTGTTGCGGCGTATGGGGAGAGGAGAAGGGTCATCTGAGAGCATTGGCAAACCATGCGAGTGGCTGTTCATCGAGAGAGCAGCGTATCCCGAACCGCGGGATGGTGTGTAAGACTCCTGCGCGGTGGGAAAAGAGTATGCCTCCTGCGCGCTAGGGTAGACGGCCAGCGGAGGCGACCGCACTGGAGGTGATGTCTTAATGGCTCCATTTGTCTCGGTATTGCTCTCCGAAGAGAACGGTTGCAGAGCCGCTGGGAGGGCAGGGGGGTGATGCACCTGCGAAGATTCGTCTCGAAGCGTTGAAGGAGAATTGGGGGCGGACGAACATCTCACATTGGTTTTCTTCATATGTTTCGCCACCTGAGCGATCATCTCTGCTCGCTTGCCGTCGACGATGCGCCATCTCATGCCTTTGCCTGGTTCATTAGGATTTCGTGGGATCTTCTCGAATGCGGTATGTAACGACAGATTGTGACGGATTGAATTCTACACACAACTTGTCAGAGCCTGAATGAATCCGAAGCTGCACAAGTCTAGACTTACCTGCCAATTGCTTTTCAAGTAGCGGTAGTAGGCAAAGTTTCTTTTGATCCAATCGTATATCCCACACAAATAGATGCACTCCGAGGGGTTCGAAAGGATTGCCTGGGTGATCATGACCCCATAGGGAATTGAGGGCTTGAGATCTCTCATAGCGTCGCTCGAATAGTCGATCTGCTCGGTCGACTCGACCATGAAACCCCTTCCAAACGCCGGCGAATTCTGAATAGCGGGCACGTGTTGCTGTGATCTTCTGGGCGATCGGATAGGCGTGGTAGGTCGTACAAAATCCGCAGGTGCGGGAGCTATGGTGGCTTGACCGTTCGTCTGAGATACAGCGGTGGCGTTAGGAGGGGGTGGTAGTTGAGACGAGGACGAGGCTGTTAGGTACAAGGTTTCCGGATGAGCATGGGCGTCGACCTTGGTTCTCGCAGTTTCGCCGTCCTGCGCTCGTCCTTCCATTTGCTCGAGGATTCGAGGATGGATGTTGGCCCGCTCCTCTGCGGTAACAAACATCATCTGCGTGGCAGCAACCTCCAGCACGTCTCCGCAGCCAAGGACGGACTGTTGACCGCGGCGGAAGTCTTGATCGTTGATTTTGAGCCCGTTACGGCCCTTAACTTCGACGTGCCACCGGTTATCCTCGGAGCTGTAGAAGATTTCAGCATGGTTTCGAGAAACAGTCTTACTCGGCCCCAGGTCAATGTGGGCGTCTAACTGATCCTGACGAAGGGTATGGGGACTGGATTCCGCGACGCTTGAGCTATAATGAGAGGCGCCATCTGGAGAGCGGCCAACGACAATCCTCAGTTCCTTGACATAGTATGTCCAATCTCGCCCGCATATCTTAGCATACGCTTGCACTCGCTGACCGGTGCCATCAGTGCGCGAATTGTTATGCTCTGATGCGACTTGTACAGGGGCCCGGGCAAAAAGCAAATGCGGTATGACTTTATCGGCGATAGTCTGCGCTTCGGCCTCGCTGCTGCTTTCGTCCGTTTCGCTCTCTTCGTCTGGTTGACTTTCGGGGGTCTTTGGTCGGCGAGGACGGCGCTGCACGGTCGCACTGGGCTATTCAAGGTTAGCTACGGGATAGAGATTCTGGAAGCCATATGCATATCTACCTTCTTCTTTTTGGCAGCCGGTTGAGACGGAGAAGAGTCGGGTACATCGGGATCAGAGCGTGGGCGAGTGTCGGTCTGCCGCTTCTGGGCCGACCGTCTGGTGGAAGCGGGCATCTCGAGATCCGAGTTGGGAATACTGTGCGCCAGCGAGGTTAGTAGGCGATGAAAAATGCCGAGTAGGTCAGCTTATGCAAGTCAGAGCTATAGAGGCAGAGGCAGAGGCAGAGACAGCGTTGGAGATGTTTGTGTTGGTTGACCGCTTGCGATGTTGACAAATGCATTTATGGAGTGACCTCGTCTCATACGTCAGCGAGGATCGGAGTTAGAACGTACCTCTACCCCGTCAACAATCGATGCCGATCTCTCGACCAGAATAGATCGGGTGGTAATAAATGCTGGATAGAGATACGAAGCCGGCTAGAAATGCTCTAGCAGTACAGTCTGTGGCTTCGAAGAGCGTGTTGGTATTGGTAAGGTTGAATGATGGTGCAATGAAAGAGATATCTGCCACCTAATAGAGACGCGTACCACGCGATTGCAGAGATCGATAAGCCGAGCAGTCGAAAGACTAGATATTTTTTTTTACAATTACTCGATCGGTGCACTGGAAGGCAAAGCCTAGGACTATAACTTCAGATCTTCGTCAAGCTAAGAAACCTCGTTGGTTCCGTAAGTCATGGAAACTGAGCATAACCCTTAAAACACTTTCACCCAAGCGAGATTTATAACTTTCTAATCGGCTGCACGTGACGCACTTAACCCCTTTCAACCATAATCCAAATATTGACTCGCAAACCCCGCCATAAACATTTTCGGGAACGGTGAAGTGCGGGATACTCTCTCTAACCGGTAGAAGTAGGTATTCGTGAATTCAATCAGGTTATTGAACCTATTCCAACCTTCTAATCTTCCCTCTCGTACGATTCCCCCTGATATCTCGCCCCTCTTCGATCCCCAGGATAGCCTCCCTCTTCTTCACTCCCACGTCCTTCAACCCATCTCGTATCACCCTTGTCTCGATGTTGACTCCTTCTTCTTCATACGCTCCCATCTTCGCTCCTATTCTTGCTTCAATAGCCAGAAATAATTGCACATCCCTTTGCCCAACCAACGTGACAGCCTCACCCGTCCTCCCCGCACGCGCTGTTCGTCCCACCCGATGGATATAATCATCCGGATTGCGGGGGACGTCGTAGTTGATCACAAGGTCTACCTCGGGGATATCGAGACCTCTACTGGCGACGTCCGTCGCTACCAGGATCCGCGCTGCCGACGCTCGGAACCGGGCGAGGTTGGAAGTGCGTTCGGATTGAGCGAGGAGTGAGTGTAGTGATGTCACTCGATGATCAAGTGACCGGAGGAGTCGTTCCAGGAGGTTGGCTGTAGCCGTTCGGTTGCAGAAAACAATGACTCCTTTCTTCGCCACGTTTCGGTTCGTGAGGAGCAGAATATGTAGGTAGGCTTCTCGATATGTAAGAGGTACCTGTAGATATGTCTGATGTAGTGTTCGCGGCACTGCCAGCTCTGAGGAGTCAACCTCGCACACGAAGATTGGCGGACGATCTTTCGGCCTGGGGAGATTCTTCAAAGCCATGACTTCTGGAGTGACCGTAGCGGTGAAGAGACAGGTCTGCCGCTCGCTCGAAGGTGGAAGGGCCGAGAGGCACGTTTCGACGTCAGGGAGCATGCTACCTGCACCAGACGCCAACAATCTGTCAGCTTCGTCAAGGACAACGATGCACGTTCGGCGTAGCCCCGATGTCGTATCCGAACCGGAGCTTTGAATGTGGTCAGCCAGTCGACCAGGCGTAGCTATCACGATGTGCGGTCGTTGACCCAATGCAATGGCCTGCGGTCGCATCTCTGTCCCTCCGACGACGAGGATGGCTTTCAGTGACTGGGGTGCAGAGATTGCTTTGACCTGCTCGAAGATCTGTAAAGCAAGCTCTCTATCGAACACATGAGCTCCTAATCGTTGACCAGATAATGACATGGTTCTACCTCGTGGGCGTAAGCACGACCGCAAATATTCCCACAGGATCCTCTGCCCACTTCTGTAGTATTGGCACTGTGAATGCCACCGTCTTTCCAGATCCCGTCTTGCTGCCCCCTATGACATCTCTCCCCTCCAGTATTTTTGGGATGCATCCCTTCTGAATGCCCGTGGGTCTTGTGATAGCCATATGAGCCAAGGAAGCAATAAGCCATGGTGCAGCGCCCAAGGTCGCGAAGCTCAGGCTCGCGTCGACAGACTTGCCGTTGCTAATGGTGGGCTCTTCCAGATCCGCCGGATGAGGCGTAAGTCTGCGTTGGGGCTTGATGCGTGATACGGGAGCGGCCGGCGTTGGGTGGTCGATATCTGACGATGAGTCTGCCTCATTTTCGAAAGAAAGTCGTCGTCGTTTCCTAGGATGAGTTTGATCATTAGGATCTGCTTCGCTGAGGTGCTCGCTTGAGGAAGCATTAGACACGGCGCTCGCTGAGAGCGAAGGCGAGGGCGAGACCCTGAGTAGGTGGGGTGCCATAACCAGTGGTATTATAAGCTACCTCTGTCTGCTTCTTGTGATATGTATGCCCCTAAAATTGCAGGGTGTGTGGTGGAATTCAGGGCAGAGGAGTCCGCTTCACGCGGAGCTTCCGACCTGCCTTGGCAATAACGAGCGTTCAGATCCATCCGCTACGAATCATCATAGTTTGTTGACAACGAGTAAAAGCTTGATTAGTAGATAGTAAGAGATACCGTATAGAACTCCCCTCCATATAGACAGTACCGACGGTAAGGCCACAAGAGATTCATTCAAATCAGGTCCTTGACAATCAAAGTCGTTGGGAATGTCATAATCGTATTGCTTTGCAAAGATCATACATGATTACCAAAAAACCCCACACACACACCGAGAACGCCGGCGAGGCATTCCACCCCGCAGATGAGCTAAGACGAGAATCCTCCGCACTCCACCCACACCGCCAGCTCCTTCTCCTCCTCCCTCAAACCGTCATCATCACGATATCCAGCTGGCTGCGCGGACCCTACGCACCCACAGGAAGTGCAGGATAAAGGTCCGGAGTCTGTTCATTCTCACGTTTGATACCATCCTGTTCCGGTTCTTCCTCAAATTCGCCATTCTGCAACCGGCCTTTGATCCAGTTGCGCAGATTCTCCACTGTCCGCATGAGCCCAACCCACTCCTCACTATTCTCAGCGGATTGTACTGTAACCTCGCCGGTGCCGGGTGAAGCCGCGCCGGTCAAAGCAGGATCGATATTTGAGGCAACATCCTTTGGAGGGCTTCTTGACGAGCGAGCCTTGGGGGTAGTAGCCCCATCACTAGCGGTATCCATCTCGTCCTGAGACCGCCGCGCAGGCTGGGCTTTCCAAAGGCGCCCACCGCTGAAGCGACGATGGTCATCGTTGAATTGCGATCCGAGTACTGAACTCGAACCCTGGAAGAAGGTGCCGCTGGTAGGAGTACCTCCTGGCAAGCTAGGGTACACGCCACCTCTGGCGTTCACACCGACATCGGCTTGGGTTGGGTGTAGCGATGACGGCGAGTGATCCGGGCTGTTAGAGTACGCACTGGACGACGGCGGAGTCAAAGCGGGGGTACCATCGGACTGAGATGCTGTGGATTCCATGGCTGCAACTGGAGCTGTCATTCCTCCGCTGGTCGCTGCTGGCATCTGTGATGGGGGCAATGGATGGCTTTGACCCGCCTGGCCTCCGAAATGGGAATATTCCGGGGCCGAGTGACCCACAGCTGGGGCGGCAAGATGAGCAGGATGCTCGTACAGAGTATGTTGCATCTTTTCAAAAACGCTGTCGAAGACGTTGAGTTGAGCTTTTGTCCTGAGGTTCGATAGGGGTGGCAGGATATTAGAGTTTGCCCCATACATGCCCATCTGGGGGCCTCCGTCGTGGTGCATAGGCGAAGCGGTCTGATACCCGTGTTGGTCACCACCGACAATGAAGGGAAGGCGGCTGTTCTGGATGGCTGCGAGACGATTGCCGACATCCGAGATGTTGAGTACGTCGAGATTATGGTGCTGAACATCGGAAAACAAGCTATTCAAAGCATTGACGCCGTCCATGTCGTACGAAGCGTGGCTTCCAATCCCTTCGCCCTGGTTCATTGGGTAATAGACTTGACCGTAACCATTCGAACCTTGCTGAGGAGCTCCGTAACCCTGCTGGGGGTAGTGCCCATGGTGCCCGTAATTGACTGGGCCGTTGGATTGAACCGTGTGTTGCGGATGTTCACCATAGTAACCTGGGGCTGTGATAAGAAAGGCGCGAAGTCAGCCAGCAGTCTTCCGATAGCGTATCATTGGCTGCACTCACCCTTCGATTGACCGTTCGGTGCTGGCCCACCATTCTGCTGTGGATAGCGATTGTTGCCTTGAGCAGCCATGTCCGGACCGCGGAAAAGGACCGAGTCATCGGCGTGAGTTTTGACATGCTTCTTCAGATCTTGAGGGCGCTTGAACGCCTTGCCACAAAAATCACAACGGTGCGGCTTGAGAGGGACGTGGACTCGGATGTGGGACGTGATATGGTCCCGCTTGACGACCGAAATGTTACAATTTGTCCAGCCACACTTGAGGTTCAGGTTATTCGTGCTTTTGCGACCGATATGGGTCTCGCACACGTGGTCCTGAAAGTTGGTTAGTAGGTAGAAGAGCAACGAAGGACTCGTGTCATACATAAAGAGCTTCTGCGCTCTGCGTTCTCTCGCGGCAGCCCGACCAGAGGCACTGGAATGGGTCATTGCCGTTGCTGTTGGCGCCATTGGTATTTGACCCGTTGGTCAGGCTCGCCGGCTGCTCCTGAACTCGAGGTGGTGAGGTGACAGCAGGGTTATGTAGCTGGTCTGGACCTGACTGTTGCTGCTGTGGGAGGTCCGAAGTCACAGAAGGTGCTCGCTCTGCCATGGCTGCTGGCTTGGCACCACTAACGGAATACAAAAAGAAGAATTCTACCGTAAAACACTAACGGAATTCGATCCTGATTTTCCTCCTTTCTGCACAACAACGTGGACAAGAAGGCGGAATTTTGTGATGGCAAGTAATGTGGAAAGAAGACGAAGAAGGGAAGATCGCGACAGAACCTAAACAGCAGATTCTGGGTAGAAGAAGCGCTAATGCTCTTCAGGCTAGTAGCACACCTCAGTCACGCACAGTGTGAAGGACATCCCATATACTCGATATCGAGAGGTTTCTCTTGTAACAGCATACCCAGCTAGCTATGGAATATCAAAGGCTACAGAGGTTCAACCTAACTAATGAGAGCCTTGATCGAAATATCCGGCCCATTCCTACGCTTCTCTGCTCGCCTCAAGCCTCGAATGTGTCGTGGAGTCGGAAAAACTGAGGCATGCCAAGCACGCTAAACGTCAGCGGAACGATCGCTGGCGCTCATATCACGTTCGTCAATGCCCACTTTTGCACAGCCCCCCTCTCCGCTCCGAACCTTGGCTTTGGCCAAGCCAAGTCCAAGACAGTCGGAAAGCTTCGCCGCGTAATCCTCGCCGAGCCGGTCACGACACTCTGCCCTTTCGCCGGATATTCAGATGCCGAGAATCAGTGGCAAGAGATCATGCGCGGCCTTGGATGGGGTCCTGCATTTCAATGACATATGGCCGATTTGATGATTGCGAACCAACTGAGCTTTTATGTTCGGCTCGAAAGATTTGGACACTTTCCAGGCATTATTCATTCATTTGATTGTTATCGCAGGGTAAAGTCTAGAAAAAGGAGAATTGTCCGCCCGACGCCGGGTAGCGACACAGTCTCCGATTCCGACGGCATATCTTTAGAATCCATCTCACTTTTCACATCATGTCATCTTGCGTTGCACATTTCTTCGTCGTCTATGCAAGTTTGTCATAACATCTAGCCGTAAAAGGAAAGATCCGTCCTTTCATGTGTGACGTGCGACGCCCGCAACCTGCATTGGACTCTGCTACAACGTACATTCATGATAGTCGTCGTAGAATGAACTGTCACAGTAGGCCGTAGTCTACACTCAGCTGCCGAGGCTCTGTGATAATAGCTTTCTTTTTCTTTGGCATAGGGACGCTAGAAGCCTTGGTCGCAGTCACATAACCAGCCTCAACAGAGAAAGTGACTGCCACGATAGAACTTACAACCCGATAGCCAGCAATCGCGAGTTGCCAAAGTAGATACCCTTCGATATAGAACCTAATGACGATCAGCCCATTTGCTGGGGTACGTAGGTAGAGTCCTTGGTGTCGAACAAGACCACGATCAATCTTCCGTGCCATAAGTATCAGCACGTCCACTCGCGAACTCGAATAGCTCCCACTGGGCCGTGTTCGCAGGGGACTCCGCGGTATAGACGAACGCTTACCTCGACTAATGCTCCCAATGTTGAGATAATCTCCAATTGTCCTTGCAAAGACTACTCTTGAATAGCCTACGTTCCCCAAACACCGTTAGGGTCCGTAGCCTTGATCGGTCCAACCGCCGCTCCAGTCCTCCCCAAACATAGCGTTCCAATTCGGCCCCAGCGGTGGAGCCCGATATCGTGCTTGCCCCGGCTGTTGAGCCCATGTTTGGTCAGGAATGCCTGGAGGTCGAGCGGACCCTTGCGTCGCTGGGTTTGAATAAGATGGTAATGGTCCATAGAAGGGAGCATCTACTTGGTTGTACAATTCTCCATCTGTGCCGTCGTTGAACATCTGATAGTTAAGAGACTGATCTTGGCGATTGTCATTAGGTTCTATATCGAAGGGTATCTACTTTGGCAACTCG
>QQTW01003924.1_pt1 | contig 11079 bp, 7 predicted proteins | sample 1904831 | NCBI WGS metagenome assembly QQTW01 (sample SAMN09435610, study PRJNA476489) | Subsurface metagenome, whole genome shotgun sequencing project.
ATTGGGTATTGTTCAGCTCAAAGCCAATGCCGACCCATTTCCCAATTAATGACTTCTAAGTCGAGCATTTTACTGGCTTTGTGCTTGACGCGAGCGATCAAACTTTTCTCATTTTCTTGTTTGCTACTCGCATGCTCCGTTGGGCTGAAGGTGATGATAGAACTACTTTCATCCCACTTGAACTGACGTTTGTAGTCGTTGAAGCGGTCATTCACAATTGCCAACCTCAATCCCTCGCGGCGCATGACAAGAATCTTGCTCTTAGCTATAAATTTGTTTTCGATAAACGCTAGGTTTCGTTCCGGAACCACGGTATAGTGCAACTGATGCACGAAGGCTTCTGACCTTTTGGTGCGGTAAGAGATAATGCCCTCAACCGTGAAGCCGTCTCCAGTTGGCTGCATACTGCGAATAGAGACAGCGCTCTGTACGCCGAAAACCTCCACTCTGCCAAGCAGATTATTGGCTGTCCACTCAGCAGCATTATCCATTCCAGTTGGAATGAACAAGGCGATCGGATTGGGTTCCGTCAGTGTTCGCCAGGAAAATGAAGCAAACAGATCGGGCGTTCTCACGTAGCAAGTGCTGGACTCTGGACTGATGTTCCGACCACTGAGCCGTGGGGCAAAGTCCTTGAGTGGGGTTGTCTGCTTAGTCGTCTTCAGCAATTTGTGCAGTAAGTAGGCAAGCCCCAAATCTGCGTAACAATCTGTCTCGTACTTAGCACTTTGACCAAATAGCTGGTTGCGGGTTACTCGCTTACCAAAAAAGCTACCGTCCCCATTATCTTGCTGTTCTTCGGCAAGCGTTCGAACGCGAGCAATTTCAACTGTCCGGGCATCGGTGTCACCAAATTTGCTTTGCAGCATCACCAAGGCAGGAACAATGAAATAGAGCCCGTAAGTGTAACGAGCCCAATCTTTACCACCAATATAGGCAAAGCGATCGCCGAGAAAAGTGGGTTTGACTCTATCCCACACATCTCTAACATGGTGAAACAGCGCTTCAGGTATAGGCTCTCCACTGCTTAGCAGGGCATAGTAGCTCCAGGCGATTGACACTAGCGGACTCGCTACATAGCAAAAATGGCAGGCACCGTGGTTTTCCAGAGTGTAATCGGAATGAATATTGACCGTGTAGACGTGCTCCCTAATGACTCTTCCATCGATGATGGCTTCAGACAAACGATCCTGCGGAGCTGATAAGGTGTTCAGGCTGAACTCAATCAGCTTTTCTCGCCAACAAGTGCTATGTTCATGATTTGGAAACAGGGCGATCGCCGTTGCCAAAATTTCTGCGTCCCAAGCATTTTCCTCAGCTTTAGTGTCCTCGGCAAGACCACTAGGTACAATGCGGTTTAGATGGCGAGATGCCTCAAAAACTACGACTCGCTGTATGGCGTTTCTCTGTTGATCCGAAAGCGAAGTCCAAATCAATCTTGCACCCAGTGCCATCTTAGTTGCCCACCAAGCCGATTGCCATGCATCTCCCCACTTGCCACCGTTGCCACAAGGAATATCTCCTGTGACGTGGCTCCGGAGCATATAGTTGAGGCAACACTTGGCTCGATCAAGGAGTGTTTGTTGAGCCACGCCGCTAATGGTCGGATTGTAGGAACCATCGCTGATCAGCAGGCAGGTAGTGAAGATATAATTGCCCATTGAGCGCAACCCGCTTTCACTGTTGTCGGAGTCACCAAAATAGCCAAGCTGCGCGTCGTTAAGGTAATTTTTCTTCCAACCTCGCTCACTATAAAGAGCAAAGTGCTCTAGCATGCACATATAGTCTTTCTCAGATGGAAAATCGCTACTGACGGCTGGCGCACTGCTGGCTATTGTGTTTGGTTGCATAACGTTGACTGAGAGTACGAATGCGTGACTTAAATTTGCGAGTTCGTGACAATCATAGCCTTCACACTTATATTGTCAACTTGCAGCAGGTTACGCCACTCCTCGAACCGGATTTTCAACCTGCAATTCTCAGACGTCCCAATGTAGAAATGTACAAGACCGCTTCATCAGTTGGAATGCCTAGCACTTCATTCACCTGGTCATCAAAGAATCCACCAATACCGCTCGCGCCCAAATTGAGGCAGATTGCAGATAAATTCAGCCTTTGCCCTAGATGACCAGCATCCATATGCAGATAGCGATAAACGCGATCGCCATATTGAGCCACAGCTGTTTTGAGATCCGCTGTGTGGAACAGCACTGCTGCCGCATCCCGACCGAGATCCTGTCCCAAACAGAGGTAGTGTAACTCCCGCCGGAAGTTTTTGAATCGAATTTGGCGCAGCTCTTGGGCTTTCGGTGCGTAGTAGTAGCAGCCCTCCTCCAGCCCAGTCACTCCAGACACGGCAATAAACGTCTCGATCAAGTTCAAGTCAAAATAGTCTGGCGTTCCATCCAACCCTTGGTCAACGTAGTGCTGAGGTTGATATGTAAAATCTAGTAGTGCTTTCAGTTCATCTAAAGTCAGCTCGGCACCGTTATAAGCACGAGTGGAGCGCCGTTTGAGAATAGTGCTTTCTAGCCCTTCCAGGTTTGCTCCCCAGTCAATAGGAGACGTGGCGGTGGGAACCTTCAGGCAAAAGGGGAAGTTGTACTTGTCTTCTAAAGATTGTTCTGGTATCACCGCAGGCAAATTCGTCTTGCTGGTTGTGCCTGGCTTGATCTGCGTCGCTCGGTGACAGTATCCCAAGAGTTCACCATCTGGAATGGTGAAATGTTCTGTCTGGGTGGCAGAGCCCAAAGCTGTTTGACCCGGTGGCAAGTTTTGTTTGACATTGAGCAAGTCTGCCAAGGGAATTACCGCGATCGCTCCTTCTTGTTCCTGATCAAGGTAAAGCAGATCGTCTACCGCTTCATCCACAAAGCCTCCAATCAAGTGGGGGCGGTAATCATTCAGAGCGCTGGCTAACTCAATGTTACCCAGCAGATGCCCCGTATCCAAAAAAATCCGCCGGTACGCCCGGTCCTGGTAGCGCCAAGCCGAGCGATAGAAAACAGCAGTTGTCACAAGTGCCAGCTGGGTACTGTCTAAAACGGGGTGCCAGAAACAAGCTTCTTGCAGAGTTTGCCAAACATCACTTTCCCAAAAATGAATTAACGAATGGGTCTGGGCCTGGTAGTTATATAGCCCAGCACTCAGAAGTGGTGTGCCACGGGAAATCAAATATACTTCAGCTGGGTATAAGCCACCTGCTGAGGGCGCAGCCCGGAGATATATTTGATTTCCCATCATTGTCGGCATCCTAGCTGTCAGACCATAGCTGCAAAACAGCAGCCGCGACAACCGTTGCCACCAGGCGCTGGCTAGGCCATCTGCTATTGGTTCTTCTTTGTTGAGATAGGGTTTCAGGTCAAAGTTAGTGCCAATTTTGTATTCTTTGAAAGGCACCGGTTGCTTATCCCAGTCTAACCCCTGACTCTTGGATGCGATCGTCTCAGGGTCATATTTCGTCCGCTCGTGGTAGTACTGAGCAATTGATCTGTGCAGTTCTGGCATAGCAATTTAAATACATCTCTGCTTTCCCTTTGATCTTGCCACTCCTCCAGAAACGCTGTCAGCGTGGCTGAGGGTTGAATGGGAGCGAGCTGTGGCATGAAGCGAAGCCCTTCAACGGTTGTGAGATTAAACGCTTCTTTAATCCCAATTGTGTTGAACTGGCTGTAGGGCATGGGGAGCGGGGAGCAGGGAGCAGAGGGAGAACCCCATGCATGAATTCGTTCTTCTTCAAGCAAGGACATTTTGGCTATTGTTGAAAGCAATCTCGGTCCAAATTGTTCTGGTTCTCCATAAATAAATTTAGGGGCTTCAAACCATGTGGCAGGGTTACCAACTCTTTTCCCCTGCTCCCCTGCTCAGAAAGAGATCCCCTCCCCCAGTTGATACTATCTTATAACCTTTGAAACCAGAAAACGTGCTTATGGCCTTTTAGACGAATAGTCTTTGAAAGACCAATAGCCATGCTCTGGCTTGTACAAGTGACACTGCTCCGTAATCTGCTTCATTAAAGACCAAGAAAACCGATGTTCATGAAGATAAGCTTCCCAGTTTTGTTGGAGGCTGCTATGAGCTAACCGCAAATTATAGGAGGGAATGGCTGTTGAAAGGTGATGGGGGATGTGGACACTGATATCGTGGCAGAGGAGTTCTACCCAGCGGGGGTAATCGCAGTGAACTGTACCGGATAGTTGAGCTTTAGCCGCATTCCATTCACTATCTGCCTCGAAGGGAATCTCTGGTATCGTGTGGTGAACCAGCGTAAATGTACTCATCCAGAAATGGTAGACCAGCCACGGCAACAGCCAAAATTTGACGAATCCCCAAATTCCGGTAGTGGCAATTAAGATTGGAAAGGCGATCGCGGCAAAAACAAGCACGACAGTCACAGACAGCTTCACTTTGTCTCGGTCTTTGAGCTGGAAATTAGCCAAGTCAAAGTGCAAACCTGCCCAGTGGATAATCGAGCCTACCCACCAAAATCGGGTGCGCAGTAAGCGATAGCCCCATTGTCCTAGCCAGCCGAAACTTTCATAAAACTCTGATGTAAAGGGCTGCCAAGCGTTGTCCACCGCAAGCTTATTGGTGTGAATATGGTGGTGGTTGTGCAAAATGCGCCAACTGTGAAAGGGATAAATCAACGGCAGCATAAACAAATGCCCGACCAAATCATTTACCCAGCGTCTTTTAGCGAATGACCGGTGACCACAGTCATGAGCAATCACAAAAAAACCGGTAAGAGCTGTACCGGTAAAAATCCACAACAGGGGCAAGAGAAACCAGGGAGCAATCACTAGACCCACATACCCCAAGCTAACCATAAAAACACTGGTTAGTAAGCTCGACCAAGCTTTGCGACGATTCTGCTGGAAACATTCCCGTGGCAGGGTTTTAATAATATCTTTGAGGCGAATGTCTGGAGGCGAGTCATAGGCTATCTTCGGCAGTCTTGTTCTTAATGTAGTCATGAACACCTAAAAGAAGGACGCACCGCTCCCAAGCCACTAAACGAGTGGATTAGTTGTGGTTTTATTTACAAAGGCGTTAAGAATTATATCAGTAACAGGTAGCAATTTGGAACTCGGAGAGTACTGAACTCTTTCAGGACTCCAAAATTCGTAAATCCGTAATTTTACGCTGTGATTCTACGCCCTAGTATGACTAGGTCGCGCTCAACACTGTCAATTTCTGCCACCTTGGGCAAATGCCCCCAGCGTTGGAAGCCTAGTGACTCACATAGCCTCAAGCTGGGCTTGTTATGGGCGAAAATAAAGCCCACCAGAGTCTTCAGACCTAAGCTAGGACTATGATGAATCGCCTTTGTCAGCAGTTGCCGCCCTATACCGCAACGCTGATAGTCTGGGGCAACGTAAATACTAATTTCGGCAGTCGCTTGGTAGGCGGGACGCCCATAGAAGGATTGGAAACTGAGCCACCCAACAATTTGGTCTACTTCCATCACCCAAATAGGGCGTGAACTGGGTGTGTGTTCATAAAACCACAACAAACGACTTTCAACAGACACCGCCTCCAAATCAGCCGTTGCCATGCCGCCGGGAATAGCAGCATTGTAGATGGCAACGATCGCGCTCAAGTCGGGTTCAACAGCATCACGGATTAACATGGCTAAAGTTAAGTTCGTGCCAAAAGGGGAGCAGCTTGCAATAGAGTTTGAGTATAAGGGTGCTGGGGGTTGGTAAAAATTTCTTGGGTAGGGCCAAGTTCGACAATGCGACCGGCATGCATCACCGCAATGCGATCGCACAAAAACCTTGCTACCCAAAGATCATGTGTGATAAAAAGATAAGTCAAATCGAACTCCCGCTTCAACTCCAACATCAACTCTAGTACCTGCGTCTGGACGCTGGCATCTAGCATACTCACTGGTTCATCACAGATTAGCAGTTTGGGATGAGTAATCAAGGCACGGGCGATCGCAACTCGTTGTTGCTGCCCTCCAGATAAATCAGCTGGATAGCGCTGATAATACTCAGCCGACGGTGTAAGCCCTACCCGCTCTAGCATTTTCATCACTTGCTCCCTTGCCTCAGTTCGAGTAGCCAACTGATGGATAAACAAGGGGTCAGCGATATTTTGACCGACTGTCATGGAGGGATTTAGACAGGCATGGGGGTCTTGAAACACCATTTGCATTTGCCGCCGTTGCCGCCGCAGGCTTTGTGGGGACAGGGTGGTTAAATCTATCCCTTGCAACTCAACTTTCCCAGCAGTAGGACGAATCAGCTGTAATATAGTACGGGACAAGGTACTCTTGCCACAGCCAGATTCCCCCACCAGTCCCAGAATTTCTCCTCGATAAAGTTCCAGGCTGACACAATCTACGGCTTTGATTGACTGCTCTTGCGCTTTAAATAGTAGTCGCTCAACGAAATTTTGTTCCAGCGTATAGTACTGCTTCAGATCTGTGAGTTTGAGCAGGGGGAGGGAAGGTAGGGGGTAGGTTGTGGGGGAGCCAGTTGCGTGCGGGGGTTCCCCCCGTTGAGCAAACTGGCGTTGTAGGGGAGCCAGGTTGTGGGGAATAGATGTGGGAGTACCTACTGCTTTGATATGTAGGGCAGCTTGCAGGAGCGATCGCGTGTATTCGTGCTGGGGTTGACTGAAGACCGATTCAGAGGAACCAGTTTCAACTAGCGAACCTGCATACATGACACCAATGCGATCGCAGTACTCCCCCACTAGCGCCAAATCATGGGAAATCAGCAGCAGCGCCATTTCCCGTTCGCGGCAAAGTCGCGTCAATTCCTGTAATATTTGGGCGGCAACTGTCACATCCAAACTGGTGGTGGGTTCATCGGCAACAATCAGCTTGGGATTGAGGAGGAGAGCGAGAGCGATCGCTACCCGTTGCCGCATTCCGCCGCTAAACTCGTGGGGATATTGATCCCAACGACTGGCAGGAATTTTGACTGCATCCAAAGTGGCGATCGCTTTTTCCTTTGCTTGCCGCAACGACAACTGGGGTTGGTGGCTGTGTAGCGTCTCGATACAGTGTTTGCCAATCGTCATTAACGGATCTAGGCGTGTCATCGGATCTTGAAAAACCAGCGCCACTGCCTCTCCCCGGAACTTTCGTAACTGGGCTGGAGTAAGGTCAAAAACCGACCGTCCCTCAAACGTCACTCGTCCCTCAATGCGTGTTGCAACTGGTAGCAACCGCATTGCTGCCCGTCCCAGTGTGGATTTTCCACAGCCTGATTCTCCCACCAATCCCAACCTTTCGCCCGGTTGCAGAGTTAAAGATACACCATCAACCGCCCAGTTGGGTTGTTTTGCACCCCGACGATGAGGATAGGCAACTTTAAGTTTGTCAATACAAAAAAGGGTTTCGCTCATCTTTTGTCTATCTATCAGCCTCCAGTTTCTAAGGTTTTGAGCTTAGATACTGTATCAAACACAATCATTCAAAAAGAAGAAGTCAGGAGTCAGAATTCAGAATTCAGAATTTGAGTGAGGATGTTCTGTCCCTTGCTAGAGTATCATCGGTCGCCATCAGACTTTCCTTCCAAAAGAGGCGAAGGCTATTGCCCTTCTGTCTCCTGTCTTCTGTCTTCTATCTTCTGGTTCAATTTAATTGCAAGAGTGCATCACAGTAGCTAATCAGGGTTTGAATACGCTGATGAAGCTGCATCTGTCTAGCTTGCGCCGTCTCCGGTTGCCGTGCCGCTTGTAAAAATGTCATATCCATTCCCAAAAGCCGCAGCTGTTTACTCATCTCTGTCTGATAAGAGCGTATCCGTGACTCATCCGCTGATTCTAAATCACCATCCAAACTCATTATTTGCTGTTGAAAAAATTGTTGCGTCTCCAGAAAATGCCTACTCTCAAGCCCATATACTCTGGAAGCCGCAGTTTGTAGCTGCTCCAGAGCTTGCTTGAATTCTTGATAACGCTGGTAATGAAGATTTGGCAACATTCAGCAGGCTCTTTAGGGTAGTATTAGTGTAAAGAATTTTGTCCCATACTATAAAGCCTATTCAACAGATGGACTACACCCTCGAGTTCTTAAGCCTTGAGGTTTGTCTGTGACGGTCCAATTTTTGAGAAGATGTTTCACCTCCCCGCTTGATGCTTCCCCGCACAGGCGGGGCGATTCTACTCCAAATATATAAGTCTACTGCTTCTACCGCGCTCGACGGTTATTCTCTCCTACATCCTTAAGAGTATTTGCAGCCCCACCCAACTATGAACGCCCTTGCTCCAACCGCCTCCTTTAATTTTACTGTTCCTGAATGGCTCCAAAAATGTTTAACCTTGCCGCTACCGGACGAATTGGCTTCTCCAGACAGAACGGCGGCAGATACTGATCTGGTCTGTCGGGCATTCGAATTTGCCTACCAGTTGCATCAAGGTCAGACTCGCAAATCGGGAGAACCTTACATCTGTCACCCCGTTGCCGTTGCCGGTTTGTTGCGAGAGTTGGGGGGCGGCAGTGCTATGATATCTGCTGGTTTTTTACACGACGTTGTTGAAGATACAGATGTCACGATCGAAGAGATAGAAAAGCTATTTGGGGCGGAAGTGAGGCAGTTGGTGGAAGGTGTCACCAAGCTTTCTAAATTTAACTTCTCTAGTAAGACCGAGAGCCAAGCCGAGAACTTCCGCCGGATGTTCCTAGCAATGGCTCAAGATATTCGGGTGATTGTGGTAAAGCTGGCAGATCGGCTACACAATATGCGGACGCTAGAACATTTAGCTGATGAAAAACGTCGCCGCATTGCTCAGGAAACGCGAGACATTTTTGCTCCATTAGCTAATCGGTTGGGAATTGGACGCGTTAAGTGGGAACTAGAAGATTTAGCGTTTAAGCACCTGGAACCCGAAGCTTACCGTCAGATTCAAGAGTTGGTAGCGGAGAAACGGGCAGATAGAGAGGCGAGACTGGGCAAGGTACAAGAAATTTTAAGGTCTGGTTTAGAGCAATCTGGAATTGAAGGTATCGATATTAGTGGTCGTCCTAAGCACCTGTACGGGATTTACCAGAAGATGCAGCGGCAGCAGAAAGAATTTCATGAAATTTACGATCTTGCTGCTATGCGCATCATTGTGCAGACAAACGAGGAATGCTATCGTGCTTTAGCAGTTGTTCATGATGCCTTTCGACCGATTCCAGGACGATTTAAGGACTACATTGGTCTGCCCAAACCAAACCGCTATCAGTCTCTACACACTGCTGTTTTGGGCTTTACCGGTCGTCCGTTGGAGGTGCAGATCCGCACATTGGAGATGCATCATATAGCGGAGTATGGAATTGCGGCTCACTGGAAGTACAAGGAAACGGGCAACTCTAACCATAACCATCTGACACCAGGTGATGAGAAGTTTACCTGGTTGCGGCAGCTATTGGAATGGCAAAATGACCTCAAGGACGCGCAGGAATATCTGGAAAGTGTCAAAGATAATTTATTTGAAGACGATGTCTATGTTTTCACTCCGAAAGGAGATGTAGTTCCGCTGAATCCAGGTTCAACGCCGGTGGATTTTGCCTACAGAATCCATACTGAGGTGGGAAACCGCTGTGCTGGAGCGCGAGTGAATGGGCGGATGGTGACGCTAGACACGCGTCTGAAGAATGGTGACATTGTAGAAATTATTACGCAAAAGAACAGCCATCCCAGTTTGGATTGGTTGAATTTTGTGAACACGTCCGCTGCAAAAAACCGAATTCGGCAGTGGTACAAGCGATCGCGCCGGGAAGAAAACATTGCCCGTGGTCGAGACTTGTTGGAAAAAGAACTGGGCAAAAGTGGATTTGAAGCCCTGTTGAAGTCGGAACCGATGCAGGCTGTAGCAGAGCGGTGTAATTACCACAGTGTTGAAGATCTACTCGCTGCCTTGGGTTACGGCGAAGTGACATTGAATGTGGTGCTGAATCGCTGGCGAGAAGTGGTTAAAGCGACTGAACCGAGCGCCACTGCCCCTGAGGTTCTGAATATACCAACGGCTTCCTCACGCTTGCAGCGCGAAACGTCCCTATCTACCTCCCTTAAGAGTGAATCGCCTATTGCAGGAGTAGAAGGGCTACTGTACTACATAGCGGGGTGTTGTAGTCCTATCCCTGGAGAAGGGATTATTGGTATCGTCACACGCAGCAGTCGGGGAATTTCGATTCACCGACAAGGGTGTCAAAATGTAGAAAATGTAGAGGGCGAGCGGCTTGTACCTGTCAGTTGGAACCCCACCAATTTAGAAAGAAAGCGTCCCCAGACTTACCCAGTGAATATTCAAATTGAAGCGCTTGACCGCGTGGGCGTGCTCAAGGATATTCTGTCTCGGTTAACTGATCACAGTATTAATGTGCGAAATGCCCAGGTGAAAACTTATGATGGTCAGCCAGCTGTGATTGAATTGGGCATAGATATCCGCGATCGCGACCAACTCGAACATGTCTTTACCCAAATCAAAAAAATGAGCGACATCCTCAATTTGCGGCGTGTTGGTCAGGTTGAAGAGTAGTAGCTGATGAGCCTAAATTCTTCCAATCCCTTCTTGAGTCTCAACTACGAACCCGCCTTAGAATCTCTGGGCGGCGATTATTTCGATGCGGTTGAAGCAGCTGAATTTCCCCAATATGTCCTACGGTTTCGCAATGACCAGCTGCTGCCCCAACTGGGACTAGACGCCCAAGCGGTGACAGACGCCGACTTCATTGACACCTTTGGTAAGTTCCAGGGGCGGCATCCTTTATTAGCCCTACGCTACCACGGCTATCAGTTTGGTCAATATAACCCATACCTGGGAGATGGCAGAGGTTTCCTAATAGGTCAAGTACGAGGTACAGATGGTGAGCTTTACGACTTTGGCACCAAAGGCTCTGGCACAACTCCCTACTCGCGCAGCGCCGATGGCAGACTGACACTCAAGGGAGGCGTCCGGGAAGTGCTGGCAGCTGAAGCTCTGCATCAGATGGGTGTTCGTACCAGTCGCTGTCTGAGCATGATTGAAACCGGGGAACCACTGTGGCGGGGAGATGAACCGTCCCCAACGCGGTCATCAGTGATGGTGCGTTTTAGTCGCTCCCATATCCGGTTTGGCACGTTTGAGCGGTTACATTAT
>QQTW01003925.1_pt1 | contig 11078 bp, 12 predicted proteins | sample 1904831 | NCBI WGS metagenome assembly QQTW01 (sample SAMN09435610, study PRJNA476489) | Subsurface metagenome, whole genome shotgun sequencing project.
ATCCAGCTCCCCCCCCAGACCCCCCATCGTATCCTCGACATGACCAGACTACTCTGTCTTCTCGAAATTCTCCCCCGCGACCAAATCCGGAATATCATCATCATCCGCCTCTTCCTTCTTCGCTCCCTCCTCGCCGCCTGCCCCTCCTTCCCCCTTCTGTTGAATTTTCTGATAGCTCTCGGCCAGCTTCCGCAGCGACGCGAGCGAGTCCGGACCCAGCTGGTTCAAAATCCCGGGAACCAGTTCAGTCAATTCCTTGTCCTCGCCGTTGCCGTAGATGGCGAACGTATTGGATGGGACCGAGGCGTGGACTATCAAAATCGCATCAAACGTCAATTAATCATTCCAACATATAGGAGAAGGTAAATCGACTCATGCGAGAAGGTGAATGTGCTGGATGGGATGAACGTCATACCCTTCGGAGCCCGAAAGTGAATCACGTTCCCGTCCTCCTTGAACATATTCACCTCCTCAATCGCTTGGATGGGCTGCACGTTCAATTTCTTCAGCGAGGCTTGTAGTTTCTTGTCGTCCGTGCCGGCGCTCTTATGAACCTTCTTGACTTTTCGACGCGGGGTGCCTTTTCCACCGATGCGCACCGATTGCTGCATCTTGGCTAGTTTCGCTTGATCCATCTTTGCGAGGTGGCTCGACTAGACCGGCTCAATCGATGTTATAGAGCGGATGGTAACTGTGAGTTTGGATGTCGGAATGAGACCTGGATGTGAAGTTTGGTGCTAGACGTCGTGATATCAGTCTCGTGACCTTGGAGCGCCATTGCGTTGCAGCAACTATCATGATTGGTTTGGGAAAGCTCACACGCAAATCGATATGAATCTGCAGATCGAATGTATTTATTTGTGGCCGAGCGGACGATTGCTTGGGTTAATCGATGGACTTGAGCGTGAAGATTGCCTTGACCGAGAAGGGAGAGCAAGCACCGATGTTGTGCGAAGGAGAGCTTGGGGAAAAGTTTAATGATTTGCTCCGAAAACGGTAAGCTCCGTCGTCACACCAAGGCACACACCGGGCACATGATGTATTAACGAGGGCCAACACAGCTTATTATCAGCTCTTTGGAATGCTCTCAGCTAACTCTTCGAACTGGACTACGTAGAAAATAAAGATTGCCTGATATATACTCGGCACTAATCAAGACGGCGGTCGCAGTCAAGGTACAACAGGTGTCATTGTGTTTGTCAGAGCACGATTCAAGAAATCATTACGCAGACTTCAAATGTTTGGCTAACTGTGGCGTTCATCATATCAGACAATATTAGGAAAAGAAGCTAGTCAGCGAGAACATGTGAAGAATAATTGGCCTAGTGGACATGACGGTCCAATTTGGTGGACATTGTGCTAAGCCACTGAAGGTCAAGAAGGGTACCCAAACAGAAGAATCATCCTTAGCAAGGAATGATATCTGCTGATGCATTTACAGTTAGACGTGCCAAGAGCTACAGTAGTCAATTGGGATATAATGTCGATTCGCCAGGTGAGTACATTCTTTTTGTGCTCTAATCCTGATTTTCTACACCTGGACAATATGTCCATCATCGACCCCTGTGCCTGCGGAATGGCGCTGACTTCTCCAAGTATTCCTTACGGAAGCTCCCAAAATGGGCCCTGGCCGGTGAAGTGAACCGTATGGGATACTGGATGATGCTTCGAGGAAGTAGTGAGGATGCAAGCCACATTCAGCCCCGTAGAGCTGAGGCTCGTAAACGCGGCAATCGAGTCTCTCCGGCGCTCCCGCGTTCGTCCGACAGCCGTGGTTGACAGCCGGCGGGGTATCACCCAATTAGGAAACGATTCCGGCGACGCAAGCCAGGGTCTCGGGGTTCGTTAAGGCCGACTATCCATAGAGCCATTATTTATATAAACCTGCCTTCACTCCCTCTTGGATATTACTTTGATTCAACCAGCTCCTACCGTGCCAATTGAGATCGCATTACTTAGCTCTATCGCATCCATCAACCCGTTCTTACCACATCCCCCGCTATTCACCATGTTGTCCTTCCTCGGCGGCGGCGGCGTGTCCTTTGACGCCGACAAAGATATCCCCGACCTATCTGGCAAAGTCATCATCGTCACAGGAGGTACATATACCGTATCCTCCGCCCTTTTCCTCTAGCTTACTCACACTACATCTCCAGGGAACACCGGTTTGGGCAAAGAATCCTGCCTCCAATTCGCCAAGCACAACGCCCACCACATCTACCTCGCCGCGCGCACGGCATCCAAAGCGGAAGCGGCCATCTCCGAGATCAAACAAGCCGCCCCGAATGCCCAAATCAGCCATCTCCCGCTAGATCTCACCTCCTTCGAATCCATTTCGGAAGCAGTCAAGCTCTTCAAATCCTCTTCGTCGAGACTCGACATCCTCGTCAACAACGCCGGCATCATGGCCGTCCCCGCGGGTACGACCAAAGAGGGCTACGAGATCCAATTAGGCACGAATCATCTGGGACATTACTTATTCACGAAACTCCTTCTTCCCACTCTTCTTTCCACGGCCGAACAGTCGAACTCAGATGTGCGAATCATCAATCTAACCTCCATGGGCCATCAGTTGGCGCCATCCAAGGGGATTGATTTCGAGCACCACCATCTCGAAAACGCATCGACCTGGACACGGTACGGACAGTCGAAGCTTGCGAATATCCTGTATACGAAAGAATTAGCGCGTCGATATCCGGGTATTACCTCCGTCGCGGTTCATCCGGGGGTCATCAAGACCGATTTGTATAACACGTATCGCGAGGGGAGCGGTTCTGTGTTGAAGTCCCTGGAGAGTGTCGTGTCGGCACTCTTCTATAAGGATATTCCAACCGGGACGAAGAATCAGTTGTGGGCTGCCACCGTCGAGAAGGAAAGGTTGGAGAATGGCGGGTATTATGTCCCTGTTGGGAAAAAGAATTCGGGGACTAGGTTGGCGAGGGATGCAGATTTGGCGGGGAGGCTGTGGGAGTGGTCGGAGGAACAGATGAAGAAGCATGGGTATTGAGATTTTGGATTTTTGATATCCGTCGTCGGACGATTCAAGGGTTTTGGATGGTTTAACTAACGAGATTGGAATGTGGTTACCGTTGAGTTCGCTTTTGGATATGTTGCTACCGTAACGGGAGGCAGGAAACAGAGAGCGGAGGAAATGGGAAGGTGCATGTTGGAGACAGCGAAGCTAGTGAAGTAGGGGAATTTGGGTAATATGCTGTCAATCTATGGTGAAGGGTTTTCAATGCTTTTTTGGATATCCGGCTCGATCTACCTTCTCGTTTTGGCTTACTCTACTCTACCTGGATTACAATCAGTCAGTCACCGGTCTTAATTGCTTTCGAACTGACAGCTCTAGATAATCTTCATCTCATTTGACGTTATCATCATCTCGGACAGGTCCTAGCTTCAGGACTAACTGATAAATTAGCAGCCTGCTTAACCATGAGGCAATAAAGCCTCATCTAATCCCTCTCGACGGGGTATAATAGATGATAGCTGAAATAGGATGCGGGTCTACAGTGAGGCGTACGCAGAAGGATGCAATCAATGAGACAGCTCAGCTGTCAACGTGACTATCAACCATCCGTCCTTACAATGGAGGGATTCAGCTAGTATTCATCGTAAGTGCAACAGAGATTAAGATAACCGTCATCGTCATTGTCATGAGGGTCAAGGCAATATTCATTGTAAGGATAAGGAAGGAAGGAAGGCCATGGTATAGTACCATCATCAACCTGATGATTGTTGGGTCATCTTCAATGTAAGGCTGATGATGATGACGAAGGTGTCTTCGTTATCAATGTGTTTGATTCTTCGCAATCAGAAGACGAATTGAGCGTAATATTTATGGCGTTCTCATCCGTCCTTGCTCATCAGTCATTCGGCGTAATCGTCTCGATTTTGCGTGAGTTGATCATGATCAACGTATATGCGACCCAGAGTCTTGGTGTTGACAACTCGAAATCTGCTTTTCTCGGATACCCTTCGAGAGGAAATCCCGAAAAGAAGATTGATCATCCCACTGGCTTGAGCGGATCTGATGCGGGCCAGACGAGAGATCGTTCTTCATCGTCGCTGAAGTCCAACTCTTGGTAGAGATGCGTGGTTGTCGCGTTGGGAGGACGTTGGGCGGGAATGTGACGGTTTCGCTGGGTTATCCAGTTAATTTGGTCACCCACTTGGGCCGCTTCTTTGGAGATACTGTATATTTTCTTGATTGAAGGACAATAGACGATCAGGCATATCCATATCCCTCACAATGTACCCACACCCCCTGCGCCCCCGTACCCTTATGCACCGCCCGTTCATCGCTCAAACGAACAACATCGTTCCGGACCCTTTCGGAGAGCGACCATGGACCGCAGACCACGACGGCGCTTTCGCCTTGTGCTTTTTCGAGCGTCCGGCGGATCAACGCTCGACAGTCGGGTCGACCGTGAAGACGCTTGATGCTGGGATGGAGATTAATGTCGTTGTTGATTGGTGGCGAGGGGGTAGACGAGGTGGATTCTGATCCGGATGCGTCATACATGGAGGAAGAGGGGGTTTGTTTAGTAGAGGATGAAGATGAGGATGAGGGGTTGGTATTAGAGGTTGGCTGAGAATGACAGGTACAAGGAACGGTAATAGCGTCTTCGTCGGTAATGGTTTGGCGACAGCAGCATTCTCCTGTACCGTTTGGTGCACAACCTCCTCTGCTTTTGCTTTCGTTCTTCGAGTCTTGCTTCTCGTCGACCTTTTCCTCGGTCACAGACACGTCCATCTCCGTCTTGACCACTGGATCCTTCTCGTCTAGTGCCGACGCTGAAGAACGAGACCATTGCTCAGTCGACATATGTCGGGTCAGAGTCCTCACAGACGAACCACCATCACCACCATTCTTGCGTCCCTTCTTGTTCGCATCCCGATACCTCGATTTCGATGTCGATTTCAGATGCGAGAACGGATTCGGATCTCCCTCTCCCTTTCCATCCGACATCGATTCGTCACAGGTCACGTAGAAACTGATATCCAACTCGACGTCCTGACCATATTTCTCTTTGAGCTCCTCCGCCTCGCGCATGGCTTCGCTCAACCGCTTGCTGCTCCACGACCAGTGATCGGACGATTTGACGATCCACACCATCTGAATATGCCGCGTCACGATCCCTTCGCCGCCGTCAAGCCAGGACGATAACAACGACTTCGGCTTCTTCTCTTCCGACGTAGTATCCACCCGTCGACTCCAGTGACCCACCAAATCCCGCATCAGTGGTTCCGTCAACGAGATACCCGCCCCACCCGCTACGAGCACCACACTCGCAAATTGCCGCAGCGGCCGCATCTTTCCGTACGGTCCGTTGATGATCACCGTGCGTTCGCTCCACTCGGTAACTCCTCGCTCTACCTCCTCGTCTGCAACTTGTACATCAACTCCCTTCTCGGCATGCTCCATGAAACGCTCCGTTCCGCGGCCCTCGACCCGGATCAAGAACTCCATCTTGCCGTCGCCGGGCAGCGACGCGATCGTAAAGGGATGACTCTGCAACGGCAGCACCGAGTGGCAGCTGAGAAACACATGCTGGCCGGCTATCCACCGAATCGGTGGGTCACGGATGGTCACCCAGGTCATGTCGCCACTCAACGGCTTGAATTCGGCCTTGCACGTCCAGAGTCCTCGTTTATTACCGCGTCGACGGTGGAAGATAGCCAGGTTCGTGTAGATCAAGTACCCTGCCCGCACGAGTCGGTCGGCAAAGAACAACCCCACGGGGATCCAGATCCAGACGTGATCATCCTTGGGCACGTGGAGGTAGACCAAGACGACGAACGCCGTAAACGAGACGAGATGCTGGATGACGAAAAACTCGAAGCCCAGATGCCGAAAGACGGCCCACGAACTAAGAACGATCCAGAATAAAACCGACCAGGCGGCGACTCCTTTCTGCACCACGGGGTCGGTTCGCACCTTTGTGCCAATATATCGATATCGGGCCCAGCTCTTGAACCAATACGCCATGTGAATCGACGCGGTCACGAACGGACCGCGAGCCACCCAGCGATGTAACCAGTTCAAGCGCTCGTAGCTACACCCGACCAACAGTCCGATGATGTTATTTCTTCCCGCGAGCAGGAACAACAGTGGTAATTGACAGATGGTGACGAAGCCGCTACGGTACCCGATATCTTCCCATTGCCATTGATCCCTGGGGTTGAGTCCGTAGAAGCAGAGCACGATCAAGAGCACAAAGTAGGCGAGCACGAGCGAGGTGCGTCCCAGGGGTAAGAAGCCAAAGCCATACATCACCCCCCAATTTTTGATCCTGACTTCGAACTTCAACCAGGGAGGGGAGATGTATGCCATCTCCCTCGCAATGGCTGTGGTGGTCGCGTATACGCGCCAGATGATATTTCTGGGTTTGGCGGGGTTGGCGACGTCTCTGCGCGCCTGACGCAGTCTGATCGTGATCCGGATATATCAGTTGAGATATCTATCGGAGTCGGGGATTCCATGCCCACCTCTGTCGATAGAGCACCATGTTGGCCAGGTTCACGAGCGTCGCCAGGCCGATTACCACACCCACGACGGCCCAGTAGACGCGCTGGAAGTAAGTATGTTCGGGCACGCCACTGGAGCCCCCCAGGTGAAGCGAATGGTCGGAGTGGTCCATCTTGGCGGTTTTGACGTTGTCCGGCGCACTGCTGGCGCACTGGGAGATGCGATGTGCTCAAATCGCAGGTGGCCGGTGGACGGGCGTGAGCGGCTCGCGACTCGAGCACGTCGAGGCGTCCCAAAAGGGTCCACCGTCTGATCTTCCGTTCGATTTCCGTCCCTCAAATGCTTCCGGGAGCCTGGTTCTCGCCTGTCAATCGGCGATCAACCTCCCCCACTTCGATCCTCAAATTATTGCCCTGACCCGTTCGTGCACAAACAGCAGCCAATACGCCACCGGAGCCGTACTATGCAAGCAGGCCGGCGTAATCACTATCACTGCTGCCCAATCTCAAGTCCCTCGCTCAGCCGATGCAAGATCGAGCGGCTGTGCGTCGATATCTCTCTCCAGTGGTGCCCGGATATGCGAGCTTATAGACCGGGCTTCGGCGTCCTCTCAGCACCTTGAATGCTTTGACTCCCAGATCCACGACATGGCGACTCACTTCATCAATGTTGACCTCTCCCTCGCCTTCAACCCGCCATGCAGCTCCGTGATCTTTCTACCGGACGCAGGCCAGCTCCAGAATCAAATGCAGTACTTGAATCAGAACCTCGATTTTTGGGTTGTGATCCTGGTGAACGGTGAACCGTCAGGACCGTACGGAGGAGGAGGTGGGGGAACTATTCAGAATGAACCCGTAATTGGCACCGGTGACTTACCTTTGACTCGGGCCACCAAATGTGGACCTCGCTGACTCTTGCGTCCAGGCCCAGCACAAGGTAGAGGAGAGGACCGGAGTGTTTTTTCCTTATGGATCCTGATGGATTGGTGTAGTGGGGCCCGACACCTACGCCATCACCTTCAGCGTCCCTCAGGGTGACCGGGTGCCCTTCAAATCGTTTCGTGCCACCCGACGAGAATGGGCGGAATTGAGTAAGGATGAGCTTGCCCAGGCCGAGGCCGCATTGCGCAAAGCGTTGGAATCCGACCAGACTTCGGAAGAGGTTTGTGAGCCCCTTGGAGCGACCCAATCGTCTGCTAAGCGTTACCTAGGGCAAGAAAGACATTCGTAGAATGCTGGATGAGATCAAACATGTTGGAAAGTGAACGGACGTGCGGGAGGTGACTATTTAGCGGTTGGTTTCGAACATCCTGGTCTCGATCTGGCGGTCACCGGACGGACTGAATAGCTACTGTAGAAGCTTGACCGGGGCCCACCACCCCCGTAATACCGCCAAGGTCGTTCTTAAGCTTGATTGGTCATCAACTGTATATTGCCGATAAGCGCGACGTTGAACTGATCTGCGCCTGTTAAAAGACGCCCGAGCATGTCTGAATCCACCGCCTAATGTGTTCGTGACCATTAGTTAAGAATTTCTTCCAGTAACAGATTCGAGTAGAGAGAACCATACATACATATTCCAACCTAGAGTGAATTTTTTTCATAATTGCATCTCGAGTTCTCCATCCGCAATGAGTCGCAGAATATTCTGTTCAAACTTCTTGGGCTCACCGGTGAGAGATGCGCAACAAGGGCGCTAATCCGTATGGGGCAGAAGAAACTCGCTCAATCGCCCTCCACCACCACCATCCGTCCGTCACCCCACGAGTCACACAAACTCCGCTCCGCGCCAGAGAGCTTCCAGGGCCAGAAAAATGTCCGTCTCCTTTCAGCTGATCGGTATTCCAGCTGGAATACCGACTCACCTTCCGGTCTCTCCTTTTGAGCTGTTATGCGTCATGAAGCTGCCGACCAAAAGTTGATCCTCCATCATCAACTCCCTCACTTGTCATTGTTCATCTTCATCTTCATCTGCATCTGCATCTGAGTTGATGAAGTAGCTCCAGTCTGTCCTACATCTCAGCTAGAGCATCCCTCTCTCCCATGCTCTAGTTTTCCATCTCTACTACTGCAATGCAATCATAATTCTCCATCTCATTCGACATCCCTTCCACCTTGTCTTGCGGTGGTGTCTGAAAACATCATCAACATGTCCGGACACGACCACTCCAGCCACTCCTCCCCCTCTTCTTCCTCCTCCTCCTCCTCATCATCGTCAACCACATCCATGACCATGACCTTCATCACCTCCCACACCACCCCTCTCTACTCGACCCAATGGACGCCCCGATCTCGAGCGGGCTACGCAGGGACGTGTATCTTCCTGATCGTCCTCGCCGTTATGTTTCGGTTACTGCTCGCGAGCAAACACCGTCTGGAACGAGCCTGGCTCGATCGGGATTTGAATCGACGCTACGTCGTGGCGGCGGGACGACGGCGTGAGAAAGACATTGTCACCGATGATGGTGATGCTCGAAGCGCGATGTTGGTCTCCGCCGCGGGTGTCGAGGAGGAGGTGCGTGTTGTAAGAAGACACGTGCGAGGACCGATTCCGTGGAGAATCAGTGTGGATTTACCCCGTGCTGCCATCGTCACGGTGTTGGCGGGTGTAGGATATTTGCTGTATGTTTTTTTTACCCTCTCTTCAATTCTCTTCCTTCATCCGTTGGGTGTATGGTGTGACGATGATTTGAATGGTGGGAATTGGATAATGGGGAATGGTTGCTGATGAGATGGTGATCAGGATGTTGGCCGTCATGACCTACAACGTGGGATATTTCTTGTCGGTTCTAGCGGGGGTGTTTGTGGGCGAGTTGGCCGTCGGGAGATACGTCCAGCTGGAGGAGCATTGAAATGAAATCACGGAAGCATTAGGTGCCCTAAACTATAGCGACTCCTGTCGTTTACCTACGCTTCGTCGAATTTCGTCGCCTTGACATTCAGAGCATTGAGCAGAAATCACATTGCGTCAACACCACTTTCTGGCCGCCGTAATGCTATGTTTTAATTAGACACTCCGTTTCTTGTCCGTACAAATTCCAAGTCGGCTGTTCTAGAATCAACAAATGGACGGGTTTGGGAACGAGACGAATGCTTATTCATTGCAAATCATAATTGAACCTGGGTGATGATCGATCCGGAATCTATCCAAGACTGCATCCTATAACAATGGATGTTTGGCTTTGGCGTATCAAGTTTCCATTAACATATGTTGCCATCTTTTCTCCTACACACCGTCTTGTACCGTAAAGGGCCAGTCATACCAGATCTGAAAACATCTAGCAGAGATGAAAGAGAGTCCCATATACACACGATACAGTATTTACACTGACTGACACCACATCAAACCAGCACGGCATACCCAAACATGCCCATCGCCAGTCCTCCCACCGCCCACTGCACTTCCTGCCGCGAAGCCGCATTCCCCGTCGACGCCGCGGCGGTCGCCGACGCGGTGCTCGATCCCGAAGCCGATCCGGACGTCTGCGCCGCGCTCTCGTTGGCGTTCCTAGCCGCGCCCGTCAAAGGCGAGATGCGCACGCCGGTGTTATTCGTGCACTGTCCTGGATCCTGAGCCGAAGGAACAATTTGAATATCGGCGCACTAAAAACATTCATCCCACCCACATCAGTTCCGAATTCTGAATTCTCGTACCAAACTCAACTGTTGATGATGGAAAACTGGAAAACATACAGCATATAACCCTCCACCTCGTTCATTACTCGTAATCACCTGCAATGTCGCATTCGTGCCCTCTCCAACTTCCAAACCCTCAGGGAGCCGCACGTTCTGCAAACACACAGCCCCCAACCCCTCTTGTTCCACAGTCGGGAGTAACGTGATGTTGAAGTTGTTGCCTGGGTCGTTTCCGAGCCCGAGAAGAACCTGTAACATCACTTTGCCGTGACCCATCTCGAGACGAATGTTGCCGCCCTCTCGAGACCATTGCGTGCGGTTGTCGACGGGCGTGTTGGCACCACCGCAGGGTCCTGTGCCCATCAGTTTGAGATCGGTGGTGCGTGGGGCTGGGTAGATGAGTTTGTAATGCGCTTGGGCGAGGAGGGGGAGGATGGAGAAGAGAAGTAGGGACTTCATCTTGGTGGCTCTTGATAGATATTCAGGGTATGAGCTTTGTTAGGTGATTGAGAGGGAGTTTGTATGTTTCTATTAAGTGGAGTAAGAAAGAGTCGAGAGAGTAAGGAGATGCCCGTTGGATGTGCTGGTATCTCTAGATCAGATCAGTAAGGAATCAAGCCGGAGAGAGAAGGGGGAAAGGGGAGATATAAGAAGCAGGTACATACATACATACACAGCAGATTAGCTATCCCCATAACGAGACGGTAACACATCGGTCCCGACCCCGCGGAAGAACAAGCAACGAGCCAAGCTATCAATCACCCTGGTGATGATCTGCAGGGTTCGAGCGAAGCGGTCGGTGAACGTTCGCACAGGCAGGGACCAATAGACATTGCCATGATGGTGGCGTGAATAGTCATGTTGTTCGCAGCTGTGGTGTAAACGCCCTTGGTGGCCCGCGATAATGGGGTCGTCTAGCTTTTCGGATGAGCTGGTTGTCGACGCGTCAATATGAGCGGGTTTGCGCC
>QQTW01003926.1_pt1 | contig 11078 bp, 14 predicted proteins | sample 1904831 | NCBI WGS metagenome assembly QQTW01 (sample SAMN09435610, study PRJNA476489) | Subsurface metagenome, whole genome shotgun sequencing project.
CGGAATTCATTCCCCAAACGTCGATAACTCGACTGCCAATAGTCGTAGTAAACTAGCAATTGCGTCGCCGTTGGCAATCTACCCGTAATTTCGATATCAGGTAACTCACCGTCGATACCAATCTGTAAAGTGACGGCAAAACCCGTTTCAAAACTACCGTCGCCAAATTTTAAGACAACTAACTTACCCATATTTGTTAATCGTAGGGAGTCCTAACCCCTAAATTAGAAAATGCTCGGTGATACTAGCATCATCTAATCCCACTTTTACACTAAAACGTTCCCCAGCTTCGCCGCTAAACTGTAACTGAATGTAATTATCGGCACTTCGAGCTTGTGCTTCCAAAAATAGTCCGCCAAACTCATCCAAAACTTTCAACTGCACTCCTGGCTGAAGATAAATTTGATTACCTGTTGGATGAAGCTGGAGACGAATATTAGTTTGTTGGTTAATTTGCGGATTAATTTCAACGATTAACATCACGGGTTGATTGGCAATTTGAATTCCCAAGTCAAATAATTTTGCCCGTCGTGTTCCACTTATCGTTTCACCACCACGAAATGCGTACATCGGTTGAAGTTCTGCTTGATTCAATAACGATTCCACAGTTTGCCAATTTGCTTCTACAACAGAGTTAAACCATTGACTTAAATTGGTCAATGTCGGGATTGCTAGTTGCTTTTGTTGTTCAAGATATTCAATTAGTGCTTCTGGAGATTGCAGTTGACTTAAAGGTAATCGATCGGTTTTCACATTTTGAACAAACCCCAATATTTTTGCTTCCTGAAAGAATTCATCAATTTGTACTACTACATAAGCGACTCGCTCGTCCCAAGTTTCATTAGGAATGTAACAAAAATCCTGGAATTCCCGTACTGGACGACATTCTAACCGTCCAATCCCAGGCAATTCCAAGTCTGCCACATCCGCACATAAGCGAATAACTGGGTTATAACTGTCGCTCTTTTTCCAATCGGTCGCAATGCTCATTAAATCTAAATAATAGTTAACAGTAAAAACCGCAAGTGTATTTAACATAACTTGCTCGGCTTTCTCCAAGGTTGGTTGGTGTTGGGCAAACTTTTGAGCGGTATAACGAGCAGCTTGATTTATCGGCAACGGTAAAGCCCAATTTTCTTGCTCATCAGCGGCAGGTATCATGATTTACTCCTAAGTGGTAAATGCTGCTATATACATATCATCAGGCTTTGGAGGTTTTATGCAAAAAATATATTTATTTATCTATTAAAGCGATTTTGTGTAGGTTTAAATATTTTATGTCACATTTAACGATTAAGTTTGCCCAAGTTTGACCTTATCGCCGTTGAATATAGTGCGTATTTGCTTGATGGGAATATCAACAAATTGCGTTTGAATTTGCTGCGGCATAAGTTGGGGTAATTTGCGCTGCGCTCTACAAAACAATGCCTCCTTCTGTGCTAAAGTCATTTGCCGCCACATTTGAAACTGTACGAGTTCGGCTTCTACGGCGGTGTCGATAGATTGAGTTTGGGAACCAACTAGAGGTGTTGATACTAATTTAGTAATGGAATTAGCAGAGGTCATTTAGTACGCAGGGGATATTCCATGCACAAAGTTGATAACCATTAAAAAATCTATATAAATTACCATTTCATGCGGCAGCAATTTAATCTAGTTACGATATCCCAAGCAGGCTAATACCTTATCTTTAGATTGAATTTTAATGCGTTTGTCTATGATGGTTCTCTTTTTCTCCAAAATAATTGCTGCTTTAAGTGGACAAAGAGCGCTTTAATAGACATGTGATATTTACTATGGCAAACTTAAGCAAATTTGTCATCACCTTTACTAAGGCATAGGATGAATCATGGCTGACTTGAACGGCACAATGATGCAGTATTTTCATTGGTATACCCTCGATAATGGGACGCTTTGGGATAAGGTGAAGCACGATGCCCAAGAACTGGCAAATAAAGGTTTTACGGCAATGTGGCTGCCACCTGCGTATAAAGGACTATCAGGGAAAAGCGATGTCGGATATGGGGTTTATGACTTATTTGATTTAGGAGAATTTGACCAAAAAGGTTCGATCGGGACTAAGTACGGAACCAAGCAGCAGTATTTAGATGCAATCGGCGCACTCCATCAAGCGGGAATACAAGTATATGGAGATACAGTACTCAACCATAAAATGGGTGGAGATACGGTTGAGATAATGAAGGGAACACCCTTTTCTCAAGATAATCGGCTCAATCCCAAAGGTGATTTACGAGAAATCAAAAGTTATACGCATTTTCATTTTCCCGGACGGCAGAATAAATATTCGCAGTTCGAGTGGCATTGGTGGCACTTTGACGCGGTAGATTATGACGAATTTAACGCGAGCGATCGCAGTACAATTTATTTGCTCGAAGGAAAAAGATTCGATGACTATGTTGCCCTAGAAAAAGGTAATTTCGCTTACTTAATGGGATGCGATTTAGATTTCCAAGAAGAATCGGTACGACAAGAAATTACCAATTGGGGTAAATGGTACCTCGATACAACTGGTGTCGATGGATTTCGCTTAGATGCAATTAAGCATATTTCCGCTTGGTTTTTCCCGCTGTGGTTGGATGAATTGGAAAAATACGCTGGCAAAGATTTGTTTGTTGTAGGTGAATATTGGGTTCCCGATATCAATTCGCTGCACTGGTACATCGATTCAGTTGGCGGCAGAATGTCGGTTTTTGACGTACCTTTGCATTACAATTTCCATTTTGCGAGTAAAGCTGGTGGTAATTACGATATGCGGCGCATTTTAGATGGTACTTTAATGCAGCAACAACCAACCCATGCAGTTACATTTGTTGAAAATCACGATTCTCAACCATTACAAGCATTAGAGTCAGTTGTCGAACCTTGGTTTAAACCTTTGGCATATGCGATTATTCTCTTGCGTCGAGAAGGATACCCTTGCGTTTTTTATGCCGACTATTACGGTGCCGAGTATGACGATAGAGGTTATCATATTTCGATGCCCGCTCATAGTTGGCTAATAGACAAGTTTCTTCATGCTCGCAAACACTACGCTTACGGTTCGCAGTACGATTATTTTGACCACTTTAGTACTATTGGTTGGACGCGACTAGGTGATGAAAAACACCCGAAAGCAATGGCTGTAATTATGAGCGATAGTGCGTCCGGTTCAAAATGGATGGAAGTAGGTAAACCGAAAACGAAATTTGTTGATATTACCAAACATATCGAGGAACCTGTTTATACCAATGAATCCGGTTGGGGTGAGTTTCGCTGTCGCGGTGGTTCTGTTTCTGTTTGGGTTCAAGAGTAGTTATTTGTTGAGATTGTAGATTGTAGATTGTAGGTTGGGGAGCTACTGCGTTGCGGGGGTTCCCCCCGTTGAGCGATGTGGCATCCCCGTTGAGCGATGTGGCATCCCCGTTGTAGCAAGTGGCGTTGTAGCGTAAGCGTTACCCAACATGAAATTATCGGTTGAGTCGATCGCTATACAGCTAAGATACCTATTCTACAGATATTAATATTTGGGGTGAATCATGCTTAGAGAAATTGATAAAAATATTTGGGTCGCAGAACAGCCTTTCAAGTACTTCGGGCTTGAAGTTGGTACGCGGATGACAGTTATCCGCTTGTTAAATGGCGAATTAATAATTATTTCTCCAATCAAAATAGACGACCAAACTATTACTCAACTTAACGCGATTGGTAAAGTAGCATATATCATTGCTCCGAATCTTTTCCACTATCTTTTTATATCCCAATTTAAAGCCATTTACCCAGAAGGAAAGCTTTGGATTTCACCTGGCTTAGAGTCAAAAATACCTAATATCTCGATCGATAGAGTTATCAGCGTTTCAGAGGGTAATATATTCGAGCAAATTGACTATTTATTATTTGATGGATTGAAACTTCTCGATTTAAGTGGGAGATTGATATATAACGAATTTGTCTTTTTTCATCGTCAGAGTCACACGTTGATATTAACAGATATAGCATTTCACTTTGATAAAAGCTTTTCATTGCGAACGCGACTAGCAGCAAAATTTTTAGGAATTTATGAGAAACTCAGCCCATCACCTTTAGAAAAATTAGCGTTAAACGAAAAAGCAAAAGTGAAAAACTCGATTCAAAAGGTATTACGTTGGAATTTCAATCGAGTCATTATGGCTCATGGAAGTATTATTGAAGATAGCGGAAATCAGAAGCTTAAGGAGGGGTATGAAAGCTTTTTAGGTACATCGTTGTAATTAATACTTAGACGGGATATAGCATTCCTAAATCATAAGCCCGAAGGACTGGTTTCGCCTATGTGAAAATCTAGATTTTAGAGACGCGATATATCGCGTCTCTACATTTACGCAATTTTTTACAAATTAGATAGGATTGCTATAGTCAGGATGCATATCTTACGATATTTATCGTATTGGTATTATTAGATAAAATGAGAACAGCGATAGAGATGTGTTGTTGCGATCGCTTGAGCGAAATGACGATTTAAGTTTTACTTAATATTAAAAATCCTTATTATGCCGATCGTAGCTGAAACGAACCGTTTAATTATCCGTACTTGGGTTCCCGAAGAAGATGCGAAACAAGCGCTTGAGATTTACAGCGACCCTGAAGTTACCCGCTTCCTGATTACGAAAGCAGATACTACTGAAAGTATGGTAAATATTCTACAACGATGGGCAACAATATCTGCTCAACTTAATAATGGGACTGGTTTATGGGCAATAGTTCTGAAAACAACTCAAGAAATTGTTGGAACAATTGTACTTATACAGCTACGCGATAAGGATGGACAATTTACAGAGGGTTATGAAATTGGTTGGCATTTGAAAAAAGCTGCTTGGGGTAATGGTTACGCGACAGAAGCAGCAAAAGTGATTCTTGATTACGGATTTAATAGTTTGAAATTACCTGTAAATTGTTCGATAGTTAATGCCGAAAATACTGCATCAATTCGCGTTATTCAAAGGTTGGGAATGACTCCAGTCGGACGCACTAACCAATATTACATACAACATGGAACTAGAAATGTTTAAACTCGATGCAATGTGACGTAGCACAAAACAAATAAACTTAAATAAATAAGCTTGGTGAAACTTTAAAATAATCGCCAAGTGCTTTAGCTTGTGCTTTACTAATAGAACGCTTACCATTCACAACTTCGGACACTACACCACTCGAACCAATTATACCAACTAAATCAGCTTGACGAGTACCGCTTGCTTCCATAACATGTTGCAAAATATCATGTGGTGTAGATTCATCCATTGGGTAATTTTGTGTTTCGTAGGTTTCAATTAACGTTACTAATAACTTATATAATGCTCGTTCTTCTGGTGTTTTAGTTTTGGCAAACGTTAACTGTTCTGCTAATTCCAAAGCTCGTTCGTATTCTTCTTCTGTCTCAATTACTTTTGGAGCAATTTTTGCTAACAAGTTACTATATACAGCTTGATTAAAAGTATCGGTCATTTTTCCATTTCCCTTTGTCATATTCGGCATGTGTGAGAAAATACTTATAGTAAATCGTTTGGTCTTCGTAATTAATACTAACAATTAGGCGATAACTATTACCTTTAATATTGAAGACTGTGAAATTTCCAACAGCCTCAGCATCTCGATAAACTTTACGCACATCCTCCAAATTATTCCATTCTGCCTTCTTAACGGTTGCATACCACTCATCGATTTGCTTTTTAATATCTGAATACTCAGAAGTATCGATGCGGAGGTTACGAATTGAAATTAGATGCATTTATGTTTATACTCTCGTTTCATATGCATCAATGAAATTAATCCTCTCAAAAAGAGAGTAAAATGTCAATAGTTATAACAACCGAAATACTCTTCGCTAACAGATAGTACAATTGAACTAAAGTATATTTGTATTTGTTTAACGCTAGCAAGTATGGAACGCAAAACTCGAACATCGCAAAATTTCGATAATCTCGTGAAAGAGGTGTTGAATGAAAATACTACAGGGGAACGTTTGCAGGAGTTAGCGCAAAAAAGTATGGAATTAGCGCGATTAGTAGCTGATAATCCGATTACTCCACCAGAATTGCTTAAAAATATGGCAAGACGTAGGGATAAAACGATTCTTGCGAATCTCACAGCGAATCCCAATACTCCAACGGAGGTATTATTCAAGTTAGGAAAAAGATTTCCAGAGCATTTTCTCAAAAACCCGATATTTTCATTATTGTTACTAGAAAATCCCAATTTTTTTAATGAAATGCCTTTAAAAGCTTTAGAGAAATTGCAAGAATATGTTTTAAATCGGCTTTCTAATAGTGATGTAGTTCAAAATAGTGAAGGTTTGACACCTGATTTTGTCTTACAACAACTTGTAAAACATAAAGATACTTCGATCCGTTGCAGTATAGCCAGACACCCGCACGCACCCGTCTCTCTGTTGGAACAATTAACATCAGATAGTTCCGATTATGTCCGCCATAATGTTGCAATTAATATGAGTACACCAGTTTACCTTTTAGAGAAATTAGCGTCCGATACTGATACCTATGTTCGTTACAATGTTGCCAAAAATCCTAGTACACCATTATATATTTTAGAGCGTTTCGCAAATGAAAATAACTATAATGTTAATGAAGGAATCGTTTATAATCCTCAATCTCCCACGTATTTAATTGATATTGTTCTAGGAAAATTAGAACAACGGCAATACGGTGAATATACACTTGCCGAAATTGCAAGAACTTGTGAATCAACTTATGTGCTAGAAAAGTTAGCTATTTCTAACATACGAAGAGTGCGTAATTGTGTAGCTGAAAACGCAAAAGCACCAGCAGAAATCTTAGAACAGATGTCGCAATCTTTAAACGAGCATTGGTTGGTTTTAAGAGGAATCGCCAGAAACCGGAATACACCTGTAGAAATTTTAAAACAAATCGTAGGCGATCGCCGAAAAAGTATTCGAGCTGCTGCTATAGACAACCTCAATCGCTCCAAGCTCAAATAGTCGATTTTTCTTGATTGCCTACTCCCTACTACCTAATTCCAACTTCCTACTTTCTGCTGAGAATTATCAAATACAGCATATTCCAAACGATTTTTACCATTCTTTTTAATCGTATACATTAACTTGTCAGCATAATCGATGAGAGTATCAACTCTACCGGGTATAGTTACAAATGTCACTGCACCAATACTAAATCCAATTTCCCATCCTTGATTTTTAATTATGCCCGTGAGTTCTTGCCAAACTCTTGGTAAAGCATTTTGAGCTTGTTCAAAACTGGTTTGCGGTAACAGCAGGGCAAATTCGTCTCCACCTAAACGAGCTATAGTGTCACTGGCTCGAATATTTCTATTGATGATTTTAGTAATTAAACACAAAAGTTCGTCACCTGTACTGTGTCCAAATTCATCATTAATAGTTTTGAAATTATCAAGGTCAATATAAGCTAAAGTAAGCGGATAGTTATAACGCACAGAACGGCTCATTTCTGCTTGTAACAACTCTAAAAAAAACCGTCGATTCACAATTCCTGTAAGACCATCAGTACGTGCTAATTGTTTTTCTCTTTCATAGGAACTTTTCAAAGCGGAGAGCAAGTGATTTATGACTAGGAAAAAACCTAACTTTACTGCTGTATCCCAGAAAAAAATCATTATATGAGGATATCTAATTACAACAAAATCACTTGCAAACCAAACAATTGTACTAAGTACCGAAATTGCCTGTCCCCATCCGCTTCCCACAAACCATGTTGCTAGAGTAATCGGAACAAGATAGAAAATTGAGAGTGAAAGATTGATTTTAACTAAGCAATCAATAATACCAATTACCAAAACCAGAATAACACTCAATGCTATTTTTATTAGTTGTGGTTGCTGTTCGAGATATTCAAAAAGTCTTAAGCCTAAAGTATTATTCTTATGATACATAATTCTTAGTTAATTGAAAGTTATGGTTAAATATTAACCAACTATTTTAATGACATCACCCCGCATTGCCACATTTGTATCAAAATGCGTATAAATTGTAATAATTGATAACAGTGATTAACAACTGTTAAAGTAAAATTACAGATTTAGGATTTCGCAAATTTTCCACTTAGAATTTTCCTTATCTTGGATACCTACGTAAAAATGCAGTGGAAAAACTGATGATTATGTTCCTCGCCTCGGTGGGAATTGGTATAGTGCGAATCCTGTATCCATGTTTGAAATGCCTTGACTTGACGCGATCGCTTCTTCTTCAAATCTGCGCTACGATAGTTGCAAATACCAAATCATAATGACGTTAAAATTGCAACCAAAAGAAAAACTTAAACCACTGAGTATTATACGTTTTTTTCTCGTCTTACTGCTTTTCGGTCAAGTATGGCTCCATTTCATTCAAGGTAAAACTTGTTATCGCAAGATAATCGAACACATGGTGACAGCAGGACTAGTTTCGCTTCCTCCGGTTCTGCTTGTTAATGGTTTTACAGGGATGATTTTTACGATTCAGACAGCACGAGAAAAGCGTGCGATTTAGTGCTGTGAATAGTCTTGGAGGTGCTTTTGCTAATAACCAACGGCTAATTATTAACCAGAAGCTGACAACCAGCCATCAGCTATTAGCAGTAAAATTGAACTACCATTCCTAGAAAATTAACTAATCAACATTCAGGGTCAAATCGCGTGTATAAACTACCGTATTTAATCCAGTATTGTTTCAATGTATGATGGGGTGTGTGCAGGCTGGCTTTTGCTTGGTAGAGAATAACCTGACGGTTTGCCCCCATCCAAATTTTGTTAATAGATTCAACCGAAATTAAAGTTCCTCCTAGTGCAGTAACGCATTCAGAAAATCGATCGATTGTTGTGTATTCAACTGTTTCAAAGATGAAAAAGTGACCCGAACAAATTAAATGGCGGCTGCGAATCCAGCAACGCATTTTTTTCTCAGCCGATGGCGGTAACATTTTTGTTCCATTCGATTCTAATTACACTAATATAATTCGTTCGCACTCGTACTACCATTACCCGCAGGCATTTCGTTTGCGAAGCTTTCTTTTTAAAATGTAAAAGTCAGCAGTTGAACCCCAAACCTGTTAGTGAGTTTCATTACCTAATTTTTTACATCTTCTTTAATCCTCTTATGATATCGAAACAAGATTTATTACGAATTGTGTATTTTAATTGTGGTTTAAGAAGAAAACATAGGGAGTAGGGAGTTAAGAGTTAAGAGCTAAGAGTTAAGAGTAGGAAATTAGTAGTTCGTAGGTTTGGGAGCCAGACGAAAGGTGCGGGGGTTCCCCCCCGTTGTAGCAAGACTGAACTCCGGGGTGCGATGTGGCGTTGGAGCGATAGCGCAACCCAACCTTGTATCTTAGAAGAAGTAGGGAGTTGAAAATTTAACTCCTAACTCCCTACTCCCTACTCTCTACTCCTTATTTTTTAACTTTTTTGTTCAACCCCAAACCCGACTAATACAACTTCTTCGAGGGGTTGTCCTTCATTTGGGCGGCGGTAGGTAACAATTTTGCGAATGCGTAAATTGGGGTTAACCATAACGATCGAGTCAACTGCAATTACACGGGTATAATTAGTAGTCATTAATAATTCGCGCTTGGCGGTGTCGAAGCGGAAGTCAGCGATGATAGGTCTTTCTTCTTCGTAAGCGCGATCGCGTAGATATTTTCCGATGTATATCGTCGAATCTTCCGCTTGAGTTACAAACACCATATTTAACTGCTGCGATACTTTTTCACCTTTTTCGGAGACAGTTTGAAACTTCAGGTGGTATCCCGGCAAAACGTTAACATTTGGAGGCAAAGGAAAAGCATTATCAGCAAGTACCTTGAGTTTGAGTGCTTCCGTCACAGGTTCGACAACAAATTCGGTATGCGATCGCTCGACTTCCTGCTGCGTCAGATAATGGTAAGTACGTTCGGTCGTCCAATTACCAACGCAGTAATCAAAAAATTGTTGGAATTCTAAGTTTGACATAGTTACGTAAATTAATTGTTAATGGTTAGTTGTCAATAATCGAGCCTAAGTTACCACTTTTAAAAGTAGACATTTTAGCGATTAAATGGTCAAAATATGGCGCTAGTGCTGATTGTTGACTTGGTTGGCAGCGTTCTAGACTGGCAGTTTTGATGCCTTCTAAACCTACAACCATTGCATCAAGGGATACTTGCAATTCATACAATAATTTCATATAATCGAATCGAAGCAATATTTGGAAAGCCCCAATTATTAGTATCGCAAAAAAGCGATCGCAGGGATCGAAGTACATAAATCTGATATCGCTGGGGAAAGGGGAAAAGAGAGAAAATTAATAAACTAAAATTATTTTAATTTATAAAATGATAACTTCCCTAAATCACATGCGAGCGAAAGACTAAAATTCCCCACCTCTGTAAGAAGTCGGGAATCTTATTTATCGACACAATAATGTTATAACGCTAGAAATAGCTTTGATTTTACCAACGCTAAATTCAGGATATTTCCCTTTACCCCTTCCTCCTTTATTTAAGTCAGGACTTACGCACTGAAAACCTGAAACCTCGATCAGAACTAGCCCCCCTTAAAAAGGGGAAATCTATAAAGCCCCCTTTTTAAGGGGGTTGGGGGATCTCTTCTGCGTAAGTCCTATAAGTAAGTGAGTGGGAATAAATATAAGTATGTGTTTTGACATGTTTATAGACTTTAAACCCCTACCAATGACCAATAACAACTAACAAATGACGATTTTATAAAATCCAATTTTGGTGTTTAAAGGCTCGACATCTCGACCTTTTACTAAGCCCAAAAGTTCATCTTTAATTTCTTGGGTACTATAATATTTTAACTCTTTGTTAAGTATATTTATCATTTACAATTAACCTAATAATAATTGATTTTACAATATAAAATCGAATCGACTTAATTGATAAAGTATATAAACATGTCAAAACACATACTTGTGTTTATTCCCACTCATCTACTTAGGTAATTCTTCTGAACTGTGTACATGCAGCACCCCATGCCTCACCACCCTCTTGCCAGAACGCGCACTCAACAAATAACTGTCTTCTTCCCCAGCATTACTTGCATGAACACCACCTTTG
>QQTW01003927.1_pt1 | contig 11077 bp, 10 predicted proteins | sample 1904831 | NCBI WGS metagenome assembly QQTW01 (sample SAMN09435610, study PRJNA476489) | Subsurface metagenome, whole genome shotgun sequencing project.
GGGAAGGGGGGAACACGTTAAGTTGCCAGTTCCGATCGAAGGAATAGGGGACAAGGTGCTCGACCAACTAATCAGTATTGGGGAGAACGAATCTAGCTATTAGCTAAAGGTAGATTGCTTTCAAGCTACTCGGCTAACTAGGATCGGAGTGGAATTAAGACTCCCCTCTCGGAGTTTAACTGTGAACTGACTTAGCCCTTCACTTCTTTCTTTCCCTCACATTTACCCCACATCAAGGAGAGCATTCTTCAAGACATTTGAGAAGCATCAAGGATTCCTTGTTCTTTGGAAGGGAATCCACTTCTCCTCCTGCCGAAGAATGAAGAGTCAACCTTGCATTCATTCTCTAAGGATTAACAAGGTTAGTAATAGGCTATAGGCTCGACTGCAAGGAGAGAAGGAAGCAGCTTGACTTTCACGACTATCAGGGCACCTACTGAACTAGATGCAACTCAAAAGAAAGCTCCAACTCTATCTAGTGAAGGTTTAGGCTTTCTTTGCCTCGGACAAGCTTTTTTCTTTCCTTGCGTCTCTTACTTCTGCTTCTGCTAGGTGAAGAAGCTATGAGACTATTTAAAGGCTTATTCGAGCCAGTCTAGTAGGCATCGCTTTCTATCGGATTAACTTAAAATAAAGTAAATTAGCCTCGCCCCATTAAAAAATCAATCTGATTCCCGAAGTCAAAGTCAAGCTTCCCCACCTGGCAAGAGTGAAACTCTCTCCTTGACGTATTGATGGTTCCATCCTCTCTTTGTCTTGGCTCTGCCTCGTACTACCTTCGCTCCTAACTACCTAACGCCGAGCTAAGTGCCCTCCTTTCCATCTCCGTCTTAGTAGAGCTTCCACCTCCTTTCAGTTGAAAAGCCAGTTCTTCCGAGCGGGAAGTCTTATGAATCTTAATTGTCACTTCTTTATTACTTCTTGTATGAACAAAGCAAAGTGGAAAAGCCTTTTTGAACTAGCCAAGGAAGGAAAGTCAGGAAAGCGGGATAGGCGGAGGTGAAAGCTCGATCCTCGCTCCATTTCTAGGTTTCTCTTACTCAACTTTCTTCTTTCTTTACACTTTTCTTTCCACAAAAGAAATTAGGAAGGGGCGTTCATCGCTTAATAATGCGGGTCTGACTTACTACTTACTAAAGGAAGGCGTCGAAGGCAGGCAAGGACGGGAATCCCATTTCAGAGAAATACAAGGTACGACTTTGATTTCAGATCAAAGAAAGCTACCTTAGGCTTTCCTTACTTGATCCCATCTATCTTTCTTAGAAGAGACTCCGCTTCAATAAAGGTTTTCCGTCCTAATCCTCATCCGAACCCTAAGCCTATCTTAGTTCATTCCATTTACTGCTCCTCTCTTGCTTGCTTGATGAAAGACTCGCAAGGCTGACTGTCTCCTTGATCATACGATCAAGCTACCGCTTTCCTTTACTAATAAGATAGAAAGTCAGATAGATAGGTCAAGCTGCTTTCAGCTCCTTATTCGTAAACCGGGGACTTCTCCTCCCGGATATGGAATACCCTACTTTATGAAGGCTGATTACCTTTAATTCTCTGAAAGAATAAGTTCTGGTCCTGGAACCACTTGACGTCCGTCCGATGCATAAGACACTCGAAGCGCAGTTTGATCTCTCGAATTAAGGTTTCCGATTGGATTGGTTATAAGTCTACCATTTATTAAAAACTAAAGAAAAAGAGTACAAGATCGAAAAGAATGCATGTTCATCCGGAATTTGACTATCTATACTGACTGACGTTGGAAGGAAGGTAGCTTGCTCCTAAAGGGAAGAAAGATCTTCGACCACCCTAAAGACAGCAGGAAGATGTAACAGGTGGAGAGATTGATAGTACGAAAGAGGATAGTCCTAACCTCCTAATACATCCGATTTTCCGATGTCGGTAAAGCGGTTGTAAGATGCACTTCTTGCTGGGATTCTTGATTCAAAGAGCTGCTAACGGGGAGAAGTCATACCTGACCTTAGGAGAGGCAGGAACCTATCTATATCTCTTGATAGAAGGAAGTTCATAGCCAGTCCTCAACCTCAAGGTTTCACTTTATAGCAACTCTGAGACCTTACGCTCGTCCTCTCTTCATACAATATATTCTACTCGGATAGCCATGCCGAACTAAGAGCGGGAAAGACCATTCTCTTGGTTAGGCACATAGGAACTATAGGTTTAAGAATTCCTAACAGCAGGAATGAGAACAGCTCCATGCTCTATCTAGTAGGCCTCGACCATTAGCCATTTTCTCTTAAGCATTTGAACTCGAGTTTAGCTCTCCTCATACTTTATAGGTCTCCTCATAATGAGTAGGGAGGTCTATCCTTTTGATTCTTCTCTTCATAGTCAACTGCAGGTTCAAGGTCGCTTGATCTAACAAGAAGCAAATCGAGCTTCCGCTTCCTCTATCTATCCTCAACTCTTCGCCTAGTTGCTCACTCTTAGCTTCAGAAAACTCAAAGAAAGTCCTAGCCCCTACGCTCCTACCTATAGATAGGAGGAACTTCTCTTCGCTACACTTACTCGAGCTCCCCTCACCCTCATCAGAACAGAGCTATGCCAAAACCAGGGTGCCAAACCTTCGCTCATTATTGCCATCTATCTAAAGGAAATAGCTGCCTTATTCCTCTCTTCTCAGCTCTTCCCCTAGCTACAATCTATGCCTTTCCCCTATGCTTGGCTCTCTGTCCTCTGTTCTGGGCTCTCAAGCCCTTTTATTAGTATTAGTAGGGCCAAAAACCCATATCTATTTCTGTCTTTCTTCTCAGGCACAGTCCGTAAGCCAGGCACGGTGGAACAGGCAAGTTCTCAGGCACAGTGGATTCGGCAAATCTATATCTGTCTTTAATAGCCGATCAAGAACCTTGAGTATCTCATTGATTGGGGGTCTCAGAGCTAGGTCCCTTTCTTTGGCTTGGTCCTCGAGGTGGGGGATTCAAGATGTTCTCGCCTCCAGGTACTAACAGTGCGGCAGAGAAGGTTCCTCTAAGTGTTAGAACAAGCAACGGATTACTTGCTAAAGGAATGCTTACAAAAATGGCCTTCAAAAAACCAGTGGAAAGGAAAGAGTCGAACCATAAGGAAGACTAGCACTCGACCTCCCGTAGGAAAAGGCAATCCGACTTGTATCATGGATACTAATAGGAACTGAACCATTATCGAGGATTGGAAACAAGGCAAGTCAAAGGCTCGCTGTCAGTGTGCACTGCAGCAGATAGATAAGATAGATCTCAAGGGCTGGTAAGGTTTTGCGCGTTGTATCGAATTAAACCACATGCTCAAGGGCTGGTAAGGTTTAAAAAGAGGAAAGACTCAAATTAGTTAGATGGTAACTTTGGAAAAAGCAGACAGGTCTTCCTTCTGCCAGGCCTTCAAGAAGAACGGAAAAATCAATCGAAAGCCCTAGCCAGTGAGCACAAGCAAAAAGCCTTCAAACCTCAAGCAAAGAAAAGAAAAAGAATAAATCGAACAAATGAAGACTAGCCGTCGAAAGAAGTGTAAAGGTGGTTGGGTTTTTCCCTTCTATTGAAGATAGGGAAAGACAGGGAATCAAGGCTGATAAGATTGAAAGGGAAATCCAATGTAATACTCTAAAATGCAAAATCCTGTAAGGCCATGACTAGAAAGCAAAATCCTAATATCATGAATATCCTTCGACCGTTATATCCTCATCGTCCTATTGTCCAGATCTGCGTACGATACCTCTTCCTAGCCACTATAGTCTTGTTTTTTTATCTTCTTTGTCTGAAACTAGAAAGAATGGACTGGTTTCAGACCCTATTTGATAGGGTTGGGGGCTCCCTCGGTGGGAAAGCCCTTTCCTTTCCTCTAAGAGGATGGGGCTGCAGCTGCTCCGCTGGGCTTGCCTTGACAGTAGGCTTTGCTTTACAAGCGCTGCTCACAGGCGAGGGCATCACTAATATGATGGCTCCAGCAGGGGATTCGGGCGATCCTGGTTCGATCATATATAGGGCCCCCAGCCCGGGTGGTCCGGTGGAAATCCTCGAGATTCCCGAGAGCCCTCCTGCACCACTTTCGGAGGAAGAGGAAAAACACCTTCTAACGAAAAGAAAGGAGGTAAAGTTTGAGATTCGTACAATCCTCCAAATTGGCTATAACAAGAGGGCTCGGAATGAAAGGGAGATTAACCAGCTCTTCCAGGATATTGATATTGATAGTGAGAGGAATGCCACTTTCTTAAAAGAGCTCCTTGATCACTTACGCGGTCTACGTCAACCTTGGGGGCATGGTGGAACGAGCGGTCAGCCCACAAAATTCTCTAATATAGAGGTTCAAGAGCTGCTTCGCTGGATTTCCGAGAAGAGGGGAAACTGAAGGGCGAGCTCCGCAGTAGGCTTGGCGCAGTGACCAATCTTGTAGCACTTGTAACAACGCCTTTCCTTGCCACCCTTGCTTGGGCGACGGCAGCTATGCTTCTCGCAGCACTTTTTCTTCTCACTAGACCACTACTTCTCGTGTTGCTCTTTATACCGCTTCCGACGATACTTTGAACGTCGATAGCTCTTCGAAGGCTTCCATTCCTTTTCGGGCTCAATACCGAACTGCCAACAGATGTGCTTTCCGAAAGAAAGAGCTTTCTTCTCGGCATTCTCTACCTTCTTCTGCGTGCAACGCTCTATCAGTAGCTGATCTACTGCCGCAAAGAGCTCACCAAATGTCATTAGGTCTAGATCATCTTCTTTTAGCCTGCTTCTGACCAAATCTCCTAGGCCATTCGGCAATCCTGCGAGAAACTTCTCCTTTCAGACTGCTCGGTTGCAGTCGGGCATGTAGAAGACGCGTTCTAGGAAGACGTCTTTGTACCACTTATACTCATCAAGGAAAAGCCTTAGGCTCATCAGGGCAGCACGATGCTTCTTCTCATCACTTTCTAGTGGACCGCAGAAGTGTGTCCGAATTGTAGCGAGTAAACTCTCTACTGGATTCGGGATTAGCTGTCCTTCTGAGTCTCGAGCAGGTTGACCAGGAGATAGATCAATCCTTACAGAAGCTTCAATCTCTGCCTTGGCTTCCTTTGGTAGATGATCCCACCAGTTTTTCAGCGTACCGACAAATCCTTCAGTGATAAGTCGATATGCAGTTTCAGCTTCATTCTTCCCGTGAAGATAGGCATTTGAGGCTGCGATCATCATGCCTAACATCCTGTTAATCTGTTCAGGATGAAGGCCATCAATGCTCCAGGGATAGCCGCCCTAAGGGTTAAATATCCTTTAATGGGATTGGACCTATAGACTAGGCACCAAAGGAAGAAGCTGCACACGAATCTGCTGTTGGTGGAAGGCTATAAGGAAGCGAAGGAACTTTAGGGCTTAAGCCGGCTCATGACCCGAGGGTGGGGGTAGGCAACTCTCAATGGTCACTCTGTCTCTAGAAGCCCACCAATTGGAATGCTTGACTTTGACTCTATCTCGCTATTCAATACAATAGGAAGGTGACAGTTCTAGATCCGCCTTTCTTGAAGAAGAGAGTAGCGGTCGGTGTGAACTCCTCTCTCTGGGGGGGCTTTCCCTTGGTTTCGGTGAAAGCGATAGAGATTCAGAGTAGTGAAAAGCGAACTCAAAAGCAAGCGAGCTTGATAGCAGAAACTCAAGAGCTCAAGTTAGATCCGACTAAAGAGTGAATGAGATGAATGGAAAAGAATGAAATTGCGTGTCTTTCGCAAAGAGAGGAAAGAGAAATGGGGATTCCATTAAGGTAGCGAGATCACTCCGGGGGTAAGTCGACTAGAAGAGGAAATACCTGTTAACAAAAGGAGATAAGAAGGGAAGAGCTAAAGTTAGGAACCAGGGATATAAGAATGTGAAAAGCGATACGATAAGACAGTCATCTCACACGCTAGGCCCACAGCCTATTCCTTATCTTCTTATCTTTCTATAAATATCATAAATCAAGATCAAGGACACTCTCTCCATTTTTTTTACCCCCTTTTTAACTGATCTAGACCGAGTCGCACTGAATTAGCGGTTTCCCTTTCTACTTTTTTTATTTTTATACTATTATCTAATTGAGTATTCGAGGCGCCTTTCGTTGAGAAAAACGATCACGAAGATCTGCCCAAACATCATAGGCAGTCTCCATGTATATCACGCTATTGGCAATATCCTTTGAGGAGCCATGAGAGCACCATACTCTTGCAGCGTGCCCATTGAAGAAGGTGTGGAGAAGTAGCTGCTGGCTTGGGAAGAGTTCCCTTGATGAACCCGACTTTGTGCTTGCCAAAAAGAACCATATGCATGGCACGGCTCCAAGTGGGATAATTGTCCCCATTCAAGGCTTGTGAAAGAAGGACAGCTCCTGGCTTATCGGAGTGATGAAGAAAATAAGGAATTCTTTGAATGCCCAAAGATCAGCCTTCAAGAGCCCTTTTGAGGAAGATGTGGCATTAGGGGCTCGGAAGCCGGACTATGCTGTCAGCGCACATCCGTTTTCTTTCCTTTTGGAACTCGATCGAACTGCGGGTTATAAGTCTAGCCAACCGAGGGTGGATTATTCTCTCTCCCGATGTCAATTCGAAGCAAAGGGAAAAGTGCTCTTTCACTTCGTTTTAGGCACTGCAACCCGCTTATCCCTAATTATGCTTACGGATCAGAAGAGTTTGAGGGGAAAAGCTTTTTTCGAGCATAGAGATGGTCCTCAAAAAGATCAATGTACCGTGTGCTAATCTTTTGACTGCATGCAGTACACATGACCATTATCTGGGTCAAGGGGAACGGAACTTTCACTTTGCCATTTATTTAATATTTAAAGGATTTCTTTGTTTTAGTACCAAATAGTGATGACTAGCACATTCAGAAAACCTTTGACTTGCAAAACTTATCCACCACTGACGCGAAGCTAAGGTTGCGTAAGCACAAGAGATTGAATAAACCAATGCTAGCCTGACCCGCTGTTAGTCATCAAAAGAAGCAAGCCGAAAAGGGGGATGAGATATTATTACGCTTTTTCTTTTGAGACGCTAAACTGATCACTGAAGGGTTTCATCATTCCTTATGGGTGCACAAGATACAGTAATCTTTCTTTCTCCATCTTAGGCGCTATTGCTTATAGTTAAAGATAAGAGCTGGTCTTTCTCTGAGTAGACATCGGAAAAAGATGTTGATAAGTTCTTAGTCAATGCATGCCCCCTTTCTCCATTACTTAATCAATTCGAGTTGGAATAAACTTTCAATCGGTTGGACAAGAAGAAAGCAAAGCGTACGTCAGTCGCGTGCCAACTGTTTTACATTTTACAGCGCTTCCTCGAAGGAACCACTCAATTCATTGCAAACACAAAATGAATAAAGCAGCCATTTTCGTTGGAAGTTTCCGTAACACTGTCCAGTGGAAAATAAGCCTACAATAGGAGGGAGCGTGCCAACATGGAATTCTTTCTATTCTCTTGCTAGCTCTCGGGTTCCAGCGAATCTTCCTGCTACGCCCTAAATAATTAGGCTTTGCCAGAGGGGGTTTTTCTTGATTCCCACTACTGCCTGCTTTCCCCTTCTCTGCTAACTCCGCCAAGAAAGAAGCAGAAAAAAAGCGTCACGGGCGGGCCACAGTAGAGTTTGAAGTTAGAAGTTGCAATTGTTGAATCCGCTCCTCGATCTCGAGTCCCCAGATGTGTTCATTCAAAGCCATGGGAATCAAGAAAGCTCAAAATAGAAAGGCAGATTCCCGAAAAAGCCTTTGCAGCATTGCAAGAAAACAGCGTTGTCAAAGTAGCGCCTCTACTGTTCCCTCCTTCCCACCGCCCTCCCCTCAATGGATCATCTCGTTCTACTTCCAAGTAAATTGGGTAAATAGGTTGGACGGACTTATCATCATGTTCATTTTCTTATGTAAAAAAACCACTCGTATATCGGAAACATTTCAAAACAATCCTTAGACTTCTACAGATGCTTCATTGGCATCTTATTCATCTGAAAGAGTGTGGGATGCTTTTTTCATAGAATTACTATTTTTGGAGGATTGGATTACGCCTTTCTTCTAGTCCTTTATTCTGATACCCCATGTCTTTCCCTTTAACGCTGTGTCAAGGCCACAACGAGCGGAATGGAACTTCTATTTCGCTATTTCTTTTGTTGGAACTCTGTAAACCCCTTTCGAATTGAATGATTCAGTGTGAAAATCACACTCACTCTCTCTAGACCGCCCTTCACTCAACTCAAAATAGCGTATATTAGAAAGCATCTCATGAGTTGAAAGACTCGTTACAACTTGTGCTTTTGTCAAGGGCAAGGGAATCACCCGGCTCATTCACCAGAAATCCGCCTAAGAAAGACCTATCCGGAAACAAAGATGGTTTCGTAGCTGATCTGCCGAAAAGAAAAGACAAGGGGGTGCACTCTTGGCTAATCGGTCTTTCTGGCAAACCCATCTTCTAGGGTGGCCGATTCTCCAGTGCTATCTTCTGTTTTCTGCGTCTGAAAAAACAGCTTCTTTGAATGCCTCTGCCCTACCTTCATTCCCGGGTAGTTGATTTGAAGAAGCCTTCTTTCTCGGACCAAGGGCTTTCTCTTCTGCTTCTTCTTTCTTACCCGGATACTAAAAGGGAAGATAACAGAAGGCGGTGGCTAGGTTAGGTCTTAATAGGAGACGAGACAGTTAAGGTTAAGGTTCTCTTTCCTTTGCAGGAAGCAAAATCAAATCCTAGCATCGCGCTATGCGCTAGCACTTGTTGAGGAGGAGTGTGTGCTATAGCTTTGTTTTCTTTGTTCTTTCCTTAGATTTAGATAGAGAGAGCTTCGAAGCCAATCCGATTCTGCTAAAACAAAACAAAAAGAAGAAATAGCAGATGATGAAAGAATTCTATTCGAATTATTACCCGCAAAAAAAAAGGCTTCACCGGATCCTCCGAATGAATCCTAAGGATTAAGATCCGAGACGGGAATGAAAGTCAGTCTGAAGCTGGCTGAAGGCAAGCGAGAACAACTCTTTTCGCTGAGTCCTGGCCCTCCTCTTCACCCTGCCCTGCAGTAACAGAATCCTAAGTGGAAGAAGTAATCCGTTCGTGCTTCTATAGAGTGAAAGACTGACTTCCATACATAAGACTTCGCAGTCCTACCAGCTCAGCTTGCATTTCCAATGTACCTACCCACTTCATTAGGTTACGGGGTTCAGAACACAGCGATGAGCTACGGTGGGAACTAGAACTAGGTCTCGATCACGATCTGGATCTGAATATAGGGCATAAGGAACTGGACCAGCGGAATCCACTGCGAAATCGGAAGAGTCAACCGCACTGGCTATGCCCTCTCCTACCCTTTTTTTGTCCTTCCAATCCAAGCTTCCACAATGCGACCAGCAACTCTCCCCAGTCAGAGGACGTGGTGCAAAGTTAGGAGCGGTCAAGTCTGGCATGTCCTGAAGGAATCCGAACTGACGCAGGACCCGGCGAGGGAAGTAAAAGAAAGGACGTGGAAGTCAAGCCCATGATATGCACGCATGAGTGTCCCTCTGTAGTAATGACAGGGCTAAGAAATCCTCACCATTTACACCACCAATGTAGCAAGAATGCAGATTTCTCAATTTCCTAATAAAACGTCTCCTCGTCATCATCATCGTAAGCTCCAGCCCTGAGTCCCACAACTGGCTCCACCCGAAAGGCAGCACCGATCTCTCTAGGAATTACTCTCAGTCTCAAAGGAAGACAAGTCATCTACGGTAAATAGGAGAACGAACTCACTATCTGATCCCTCAGCGCCTGAATCTCCTGCTGCTGACTGGCTATCAACGCCTGCATCCGAGACTGCTCTGTCCTGGTGATCAAAACCTGATTGGGGCGTATGTGATGCTGCAAGGTAAAACAAAGGTAGAAAGTCAGCACAAGTTCAGCAAGATTCTATCAAGTAATATATCAAGGGAAAGAAGATTTACCAGCCAGTGGTCAAGTACCTTGCCCCCGACCATCATACCACCAAGGACAGGGGTGACATCCACAATGAAGCCAATAGAGATGCTCCTGAAAGTAAGGTAATCCATATCCGCTGCCTGAAGTCTCTCCTCAAGAGGTCGATCATCCATAGCAGGAATGGACCTAAAAAGTAAAGTCATATGAGTAGGAGGATCAATCGGCACTCGGACGACTCCATCAATCTGACGAGTGAACCGCTCTCCCAGATAATACTCCCAGCTCTCAGGGCCGAAAAGAATCAGTCTGCGCCTAGAGAGAGCGAAAGCATCTGTCGCCTCAGGAGTATGGAAATACTTACTCCCAACATAAGGAGTCAAAGAGAGCTACACGAGCAGAACTTCTCAAGTCAGCCTCACAACAAAAGGATAGGAATCCGCTTCTAAGGTTGTCTGTCACAAGAGGACTACTCTTTGATCTCTCTCCTACGCTCTTCGATAGCTGCTTGGCTTACAGGAACTACCTTATTCCTAGATCTTCTTTCTTATTAGTTGTTCTATCTTGATCTAAAACTACTAGTAGGAACAAAGCTACCATCAAAGACATTCTTAGCTGGCCTAGCTTGATAGAAACCTAAAGTAGCTACATCCAGCTCTATGAATCAAATCCCTCCTTATATCACTAGAAGAGATACAGGAAGGAATAATAGCCAAGAGGGAATGAATTCATTTCATTTCAAAATCCCAAAGAAGTCAGAAACAGACGCTGAAGGATCAGCGGATTCTTCCGATTAAGCAGATGGCACTTCTTCCTCACCCTTGGAACCGACCGAGGTCCTATCCTTCCCTGTAATGAGACGAAGGAAGCGAAGCGGTCGGGTCTTGCAAATCCGAGTACGCAAAAATGGAATTCAGCTATTAATGATGCCATGGAGGAACGGTTTGGGCACTCTCTTTGTAATTGGAGAAGAATCGCCCACTTCCTCATTGTGAGTATGGAATTAACGGTTCAAGGCGATCGGAGCACCTTTTTTCTGCTGGTACTCGACTTAGTCAAAGAAAACTAAGCCTATAAATCTGCCGGAGCTGCTACAACTAATTTAGGTAAACTATTTGATTTTGCAAAAGGGCCGCCCCGTCTCGTATCAAGCTATGGCAAACCAAGAAAAGGTCGCCGATTGCTACTAAGAACCTAACAGAACTTTTCAAAGACCACTTTGTAGAGGGCGGT
>QQTW01003928.1_pt1 | contig 11074 bp, 11 predicted proteins | sample 1904831 | NCBI WGS metagenome assembly QQTW01 (sample SAMN09435610, study PRJNA476489) | Subsurface metagenome, whole genome shotgun sequencing project.
TTTTTGAAGATTGGCGACAGGGCAGCCGGTGCCATTAAAAGCGGCGGCACAACGCGTCGTGCGGCCAAGATGGTTTGCCTCGACCTCGACCACCCCGAGATTGTACAATTCGTCAACTGGAAGCTGGAAGAAGAGAAGAAAGTGGCGGCCTTGATTGACGCCGGCTACGCATCCGACTACGAAGGCGAAGCCTACCGCACCGTAAGCGGACAGAACTCCAACAATTCCGTTCGCATCCCCAACTCGTTTTTTGAGAAGCTCGAAAAAGGCGAAGACTGGGAACTGAAAGGCCGCATGGACGGCCGGGTGATGAAGAAGGTTCCGGCCAAGGCTTTATGGAATGACATTGCCTATGCCGCCTGGCGTTGCGCCGACCCCGGCACCCAGTACAACACTACCATCAACGAGTGGCATACTTGTCCGGAAGGTGGCGAGATTCGGGCCTCTAACCCTTGCAGCGAATACATGTTTTTGGACAACACCGCTTGCAACCTCGCATCCGCCAACTTGATTAAGTTCTTCAACTTCGAGAACAACACACTGGACGTTGAAGGCTTTGAATACATCTGCCGCCTGTGGACGGTGGTGCTGGAAATCTCTGTGCTGATGGCGCAGTTCCCATCGAAAGAAGTAGCGCAATTGAGTTACGAATACCGCACCCTTGGTTTGGGTTATGCCAACCTGGGCACGGTGCTGATGGTAAGCGGCATCCCCTACGACAGCGAAAAGGCCCGCGGCATTGCCGGTGCCGTAACCGCTATCATGACCGGCATCTCGTACAAAACATCCGCGGAAATGGCCGAAGTGCAAGGTGCCTTCCCCCGCTACGAGGAGAACAAAGAACACATGATGCGGGTAATGCGCAACCACCGCCTGGCTGCGTACGATGCCGACGTAGATACCTACGAAGGCTTGAGTGTTAAGCCGCAGGGCTTGAAGTCGAAGGACACACCGGGTTATTTGCTGACCGCCGCTTGCAAGGCCTGGGACGATGCCGTTACGCTAGGCGAGAAGTTCGGCTACCGCAACGCCCAATCAACCGTGATTGCCCCCACTGGAACCATTGGCCTGGTGATGGATTGCGATACCACCGGTGTTGAGCCTGACTTTGCACTCGTTAAGTTCAAGAAACTTTCCGGTGGCGGTTACATGAAGATTGTGAACCAGTCGGTGCCGGTTGCACTTACCAACTTAGGTTATAGCGAGAAGGAGAAAGACGCCATCATCAAGTACGCGGTGGGCAGCGGCTCCTTTGCCGGTGCGCCGCACATCAACCACCAAAGCCTTAGTCAAAAAGGCTTCATCGCTTCCGAAATAGCCAAGCTGGATAAGGCTGTTGGCTCTGCCTTTGAGATTGGCTTTGTGTTTAACGTGTACAATCTGGGCGAAGAGTGTTTGCAGCGCCTTGGCTTTACCGCGGAGCAGTATTACAACTTTGAGTGGAGCCTGCTGGAAGCCCTCGGCTATACCGACGAACAAATTGAAGAAGCTAACGACTACGTGTGCGGCACCATGACGGTGGAAGGTGCTCCAGCCCTGAAACCCGAGCATCTGCCGGTGTTTGATTGCGCCAACAAATGCGGTAAAAAAGGCGAACGCTTTATTCATGCCCACGGTCACATTCGCATGATGGCCGCCGCGCAGCCGTTCATCTCCGGCGCCATTTCTAAAACCATCAACCTGCCGCATGAGGCGGTGTTGGAAGAGATTGCCGATAGCTATTTGCTAAGCTGGCAATTGGGTTTGAAAGCTTGCGCCTTGTATCGCGATGGCAGCAAACTCTCGCAGCCGCTCTCCAACAAATCGGATAAGAAAAAGAAGGCCGAAGACGGAAACAACAAGACCGAAACCGCGACAGCCGAACTTCAAACTTCAAACCCCGAACCTCAAACGGCTTCAGCCATCGTGGACATGGGCAAGCTAACCATTGAGGAACTGCTGGCCGAAGTGCAAAAGCGGGTACAGGCTTCACCGGATACGCAGCTCAAGCGCCAACTGGCCTGTATTGTGGAGCGCAGAACCTTGCCGGCCAAGCGCCGCGGCTTTACGCAAAAGGCCAAGATCAACGGACAGGCCTTGTTCCTACGTACCGGTGAGTACGGTGACGGTACCGTAGGCGAAATCTTTATTGACATGGCCAAGGAAGGCGCCACCATGCGCAGCATGTTGAACTGCTTTGCCATCTCGGTTTCGTTGGGCCTGCAGTACGGCGTACCGCTGGATGAGTACGTGGACAAATTCGTGTTCACCAAGTTTGACCCGGCCGGTTTTGTGGAGCACCCGAACATTAAGTCGGCTACCTCTATTGTGGACTTTATCTTCCGCGTATTGGGTTACGAATACCTGAACCGCACGGACTTGGTGCATGTGCTGGACAAGCCGGAGATTGGTAACACGGGTGAAGAGGCGTGGGACGAAGAACCAGCCAAGCCCGAACTAAGCGATGTGCGGGTAACCGCCTCGCAGACCAAGCCCCAACCGGTGAGGGCCGCTACGGCACTGGCTCCTAAAAAAGCCGTTGCCATGGATGCTGTGAACTCCGCCGCCAAAAGCATGCAGAGCGATGCCCCGGCTTGTAATACTTGCGGGCATATTACTGTGCGCAGTGGGACTTGTTACAAGTGCTTGAATTGCGGGAATAGTATGGGGTGTAGTTGAGAATAAACGTGAGCTTATTCTTCCAGAATAGATGTCAACGGGCCATCTCAAGTATTTGAGATGGCCCTTTTTATCAGTTGAGGGAAAAATCCTTTGCCATCAATGACGTAATAGCTTTCAGCTCCGTTCTGTTGAACTTCTTGCTCCCAAATTGCGCGGATGGTTTCAATACTATACCAATAATGAATTCCTTTTTGCCAACTGCTCCAAACCAATGAGTCTATTCTTTTCTTGTGCTCGTACCAATACCACTCTTCGGCGCAGAGATTGAAATAGTCGATTACCTTTTTTCGCAGGGATATGGAATCCTCGCCAATGAAAAGTTCAGAAGTAGGGTTAGCGCTTTTCTATCGTGTCCAAATGTTCGTTTAGCTTGTCATAACGGCAATTGAATTCGGTAAATAATTCTTTCATCATCTTATCGTCAGCGATTTGTTTTGATTTTGCCGCATAATGCTTGGTTAGAAAAGTGCCAAACAACCCAAGAATGATTGAGGAAAGCAATTGAAGTATCTGAGGTGACATACACTGAAGTTGGGAGCAAATTTGCTGTATTAGTTGTGACAGAATGAGAGAAATTAACCCTGCTGTCCGTAGTGTTCTGTTCGGCCCGCAACTTGAATACGATCCACACCCCTTGCTATCTGTAGTGTTCTCTCCATCGTTAAGAGTTGAGTCAACTTGTAGCTGCAGCCCTGCTATCCGTAGTGTTCTCTCCATTGTCAAGGGCTGGACGTAGCTTTTAGCTACAGCCAGTGGTTGGTAGCATTTTCGGTGTCAGCGGTGTTCTAACTACAATTTCAAAGTAAGCTATCAACAACCAACGGCATACTAAACAACATTCAATTGTCCTTCAGCCATACTACACCTTGGGCCTAGTGCCCACGCACCAGTTCCGCCAAACGAAGACTTCGGGCGAACCCTCAAACGATACGATCATGAATATCCAACAAGCAATCCGTATCAATGCCCGGAGCAATCAACAAACCATCATAAAATTTCTACAGCATTGTTACTTGGTCCGGGAAAATGGAAAGGCAAGAGATAAGCCTTCACTAGCCATATGTATATTCTGTGCAACAACCAATGCAATAACAGCAGAGCATGTTTTGCCAAAATGGGTATTTGAGAAAGATGCAGAAAGATTTTTTAAGACGACCATCAATGGACTTTCGCACAAATACAACCAAACTACTGTCCCGGCTTGTAGTCATTGTAATAATAATCTACTCTCTGCATTTGAGAACCGAGTACTTCAACTTTTCGTAGCTCATAAGCATCATCAAAAATTTTTCAATAATTCAGAAAGAGCTGAAGTTATCAGATGGTTAGAAGTTTTGGATTATAAGTACCAGGTTTTCAGTCTTAGCACAAGATTTAGAGCATCGAAGGACAAAGGATTTGTTCCATTTTTGAGTGACTACCCACTTTCCGTGCTTGATCCCAATATTGACTATTCACCAACGACTGTCATACGCAATCTTAGGGAATCGCTACGTCGAATTATGATTAAGTCAAAAGAACGACACCTTAATTCGCTCATCACTTTCAGAACCAAGAACATGGGCATGCATTTCTTTCATAAGAATAATGACTTTATTTTTCTAGAACTCCCAAAGTACAACTTGGCGTTACTGTATTTCTACAAACAAACGTTCAAAGATGAATTGGAAGCACGAGATGCGGCAATGAAAGTTATAAAAAGCCATTATTAAACTTACATGTTCATAGACTTCGCCTTCTGCCCGAGGTCTTCCCCTTGCTGTCTGTAATGTTCTCACTGTAGTCCGAAAACGACCTATCTGCTTGCAACGGCTGGCCTTCGTTTGTAACGAAGGCCCATCCACCACCTAAAACGCTTAAATTTGAACCAATGGAAGAAATCATCTTTTTAGTGGAAGAAAGCCCCGAAGGCGGTTATACGGCGAAAGGCTTAGGCACGTCCATCTACACGCAAGCAGAAACAATTGACGAACTGAAAGCATTGGTGGTAGATGCAGTGGGCTGTCATTACGAAGATGAAAAGAAGCGAATCATCCGCCTGCACATTGTGCGGGAAGAAGTGATTGCCGCATGAAACTGCCCCGTGACTTGAGCGGCCAGGAGTTGATTAAGTGCCTAAAGACGTATGGCTATACGGTAAGCCGGCAAAGCGGAAGCCATATCCGCCTCACATCCAGGCAGCAAGGCGAACACCACATCACCGTCCCGAATCACGAGCCACTTAAAATAGGAACGTTGTCCGCCATTCTAGGCGACGTCGCACTTCATTTCGGAAAAACCAAGGAAGCACTGATGAACGAGCTGTTCGGCTGAATGACTTACCCGCTCTTTGGTAGTGGTCTAACTGCAGTAGAGAGCACCCCATTGCTGTCAGTAGCATTCTCTCCATCACAAAATGCTGGACGTAGCTTGTAGCTACGGCCCGTGGTTGGTAACATTCCTGTCGTCGGCAGTGTTCTAATTCCAATCTGGAACCTACTTACAAGCTATCAAGAGTTGGCGTTCGTTTGCAACAAACGCCCATGCAACACTTACTTCTACTTAATCGCTAAGCACCTGTAAAAATTCATCAGCCGATAGAATCGTCACCTGCGGGAAGGATAGGTTTTTGCCGCGTTGAAATGAGCGTCGTTGGTAACCAGGTAATCGGCGCTAGCTGCCACCGCTGCATCAAAGAACTTATTGTCGTCGGGGTCGGCAGGAACGGCGTTCCAACGGAAATGTATTCTCACAAGGTGTGCATTAGCTGCTTTCTCCATCAATGCTGCAATGGATTTTGCCACAAGCGGTGATGCACGCAGCCCAAGTTGCTCCTCGTACTCCAGTAAAATGTCCGTGGTTACATGCAACTGAATCCGCTCTCCAAGAAAAGCGTCCCAAATGGGCCGGACAGAACTTGTGCGGGGGAGGGATTGCAAGAAAACGTTGGTATCAAGAATGACCCTCATTTTTTTGCGGTGCTTCGCATGTGTTCTTTGCCCCACTGCTCGTACGTCTCGGCTGTCCAGCCGTTTTCCTTCTCCAACCGGTCCATCTCTTCATCCAGTTGTTTTGCCAAAAGGTTGACCACAAAACGCCGGAGTTCATCATAATGGGATTGGGGCATAGGCCGCTCAAACAGCCGGATCATATCCAACTGCTGTTCATTCAACCGGCCTTGGAGCGATTGGGTTTGCATACGTATCGTTTGTATTCAAATGTAGCTTGTTACTGATTTTACTGCTGTTCGTAGTGGCCTTTTCATAATTAAGACCTGAACACGGCTTGTAGCTGCGGCCCGTGACATAGCCCAATCTACTACCAACATCCAAAACCCAACAACATTCATAGCCTCTCCAATCTTCAACAGCCCGTCTATTTCTTCCACCGCTCCCATCTTGCCACTTCAGCAATGCCTTCCGCATACGGCGTAGGCTTTACACCAAAGGCCCGCTCAAACTTGCCGGAGTCAAACACGTAATCCTGTCCGTACTGGTAGTACAGCTCCACCGATTCCCGCACGGTGGGAACGAACAGCCCAACGGCCTGCATCATCAGCTTGTTCACGGTGCCGTACCGCGGCTTTGTGCTAAAAGCATCCGCTGCCAGTTGCAAAAATTGGTGACCTGTTAACGCCGGTGGGGTAGGGGCATGCCATACCTGGCCATCTGCTTCCGGGTGCTGGCCCAAGGTGTACATGGCCTTGCCGGCATCGGGCACATACGTAAAGGAGTGTTTGGTGGCCGGGTTGCCCAACCATGTTGCCTTTTGCCCTTTGGCGTACTTGGCCAGCACAGTACCATCGAAAAAAGAGTTCAGGGATTCGGAACCGTAGAAGTCGGCGCCCCGCAAAATGCAACCTTGGATTTGCCCCGATGCTACCGCTTGCATAAACCGCGTAGCCGCGGCAGCCCTCACCGTTCCTTTTACCGAGGTTGGGTTGTGCGGTGTGGCCTCCGTCATGGCGCCGGCCACCGGGCCGTACATATACACATTGTCGAAGAAGACGACCCGGGCTCCGGTGGACCCGCCTGCGGCAACCAGGTTCTCCATCACTAGCGGCCACTGCTGCTGCCACACTTTTTTATCGTACACCAGACCGGCGCAACAATAAATAACGGTAGCGCCTTCAACCGCATTCAACACTTGTTGTCGCACCAATAAATCGGCCCCTTTCCATTGGGCCCCGGCAAAGGTTGTTACTGGCCGGCGACTGACTAACCGCACGGGCAAATTCTGTTTCAGGAGTTCGGCCGTCAGTGCGTTGGCCACCGGCCCGCCTGCACCAAGTACTACATGCATACTAATTGATTTAGGCCTGCAAGATGGCCCGCCCGGTGCGGCAGAAACGATAACAAAGGATAAGAAATCAGGAAGCCATTCGCCGGGCCTTTTGCGTGAACATCCGCCGGCGGATGCGGGACAGCGATACGGGTGTTATGCCCAGATAATTGGCTAAGTGCCGCTGCGGTATACGTTCTAAAAACTGGGGTTGCTCGTTCAGCAGCGAGGCGTAGCGTTCCCCCGCCGATTGCGTGATAAACGAGGCCGTTCGCTCCTCGTAACAGCAAATGAGCCACTCGGCCACGGCGCGGCCAAAGCACTCCATGCGGTAAGCCGTTACCGGATGCTGCAACAGCTCTTGCAAGGCGGCGTGCGAAAAGCAAAGCAGTTCGGTGTCCTCCATGGCCTCAATGGATACCAGGCTTGGCGTTCCTTTCAAAAATGAACGGTAGGAGGAAACAAGGTCATTCTGAAACGAGAAGTAGCTGGAGATTTCAACACCGTCTTTGGTGAAGAAGAGACGCGCCGAGCCATTGTACACAAAACAGACTTCGGTGCAAACCTTACCGGCTGTGGCTATCAATTCCCGCTTGGCCAAACGGCGCAGGTAAAGGCGCTCCGTAAACAGTTGCCACTCGGCATCGGTGAACACGGCAAAGCGTTTAAGCTGTGAGCGATAGTGCGCCAACTGCAACGGTGAGGGGGTGAGCGGAGCGGACATTAGTTAAAGGTAGGCGGCACTGTGTATTAGGGTTGTGTTGGTGTGGGTGGCGGCCCTGCGGTCGGTAGTGTTTAAGGGAAGCATCTAAAGCTTTGCAATCCATTCAAGGCGAGTCTTCGGTTGCAACAAAGGGCTGTACGACCAAGTCACAATTCATTTCGCCGTTATGTCTCTGCCGCAGCGTCTTCCTTCACAATAATTCTGCTGCGCGACTCATTACTAAGTTTCAACTGCCGACGAGCCCCTGCAAAACAATTCTTTAATAGCTAACACGCCCTATTGGAAGACTCGTTGGGAAAGACCCCGTTGACGATTACGCATTAAGCGTTTCTGTATGCTCTTTCTCATAAGCATTTGCTGCAAGGGCCAAGCGACGCAATTCATTAGCCTGTACACTCGTAAGATTATGCTCACCCACTTTCATCAGCGCATGAATCTTTATCATCGCCGCATCGTAATCTTCCTTTGAGTTTATCTTAAGTTGATAAGTTTTCATCCTTCACAATTTACACACCTACGCACTTTCGGTTGTGCTGGCTCTACCGTCAATGTTTTTGCGAATGGTTTGGTGTACGGATATGTAGCAGTGTTCTGTGATTCCGTAGCCTCACACCTATGGCCTCGTGCCCACCCACTATTCTAATTAAACAAAGACGCCGAGCAGACTTGCTGGTAAGCCATCTGCAACACCACCCATCCTTTCTTTGCTCGCTTACCTTCGCTACCTCATCTTGCAAAGCAACCAACTTATACAACCACCGCTGCCCAAAGCTTTGTTCGATGCATCGCTTTCCACCTCCCTTGACCCCGCCAACACGCTTACCAAAGAACAGGTAACCGAACTCTTTTCCTTCTTTCAACAGCACCCGCTTTTTCGCTGGCAGGATAAGCAAAACAATTGCGAGGACAGGGCACACGCCATCACCATCCTCCTGAACCATTGGGGCATCCCGGCCTACAAAGGCTGGGTGTTTGGCGGCGCTTACCTGAAGAAGACCACCGGCAACCTGATGAACCTTTGGAACTACCACGTTGCACCCGCCCTGCCGGTGATGGAGTATAGCGCCGTTACGCTTTACGTGATAGACCCGGCCACAACCGATAAAGCCGTTACGCTATACAGCTGGGCCGATGCTGTAGCTACTACCTGGCACGACCGGGCAGCGATTACATTTTTTGCACGCCTGTTATTACGAATGATAACTGGCACACAGCCGATAAGCAAAACTGGAAGTGGACGATGCAGGGCCTCGCCGGCATTAACGGCGTAACGGTGGTAGGCAAGGCGCAACTGGTGTTTCAAAAAAGGTTGGTTGCCGATACGGAACGAGCTTTTAAAAAGTTGATGAACAGCAAGCCGTTTTGATACCTTCTCCTAATTGTTGTTGGCCATCACAGCTCACCCAATAAGACTTTTCCCGTCGGCCTCGTAGGGAGAAGTTCCTCATTCATTATCATGCACAACAAGGTTGTTACAAAACAAACGCCCTCTCCAGCAACTCCTGCTCCGGTGCCGGCATACGCAGTTGCTTCGCAACGGTTCGCCAATTAGTTACAACCGCCTTCACGTCGGTAATGATAGTCTTCGCTTCGGGGTGTTTGATTCGGAAAAAGTGCGCAACAGATAAGGCAAGATCCAGGTCAAGCGAGTTGTCGTCCTCCGAAATATTGAGGGTGAGGCCCACACCATCGGGAGTAGGGTTGATGTCATACACCGGTGATAAGGTCCAGCCTCTTTCTGTCAGCAAAAAGCCGTGGTTGCGCAAATGGTCATCGGTGTTTTTAATGCAGATGTTGAACACAATCCGTTTCCAAAGTTCTTAAGTCTGCGGCAACGTTGCTGCCGTTTTGCACGATGAATTCGGCCAGTTCCAGATAACTGGCCCCCGTGTGGAAATCAGCGCCGTCGTTATAGCCCAACAAAGTCATGGCAGAAGCAAAATGAACACGCTTGTTGTCTGCGGTTCTGTCGAAGCGTTTGGCCAAAAAGGTATGATGACGGCTAGTGAATTTTTTTGCTGTTGCGGCCGACATCCTTAATCCTGCATCGCCGGCTAACCGAAAGGCTACCATCTCCCAACCGCCTACATCGTGCTCATCGCGGCCACTTGAGAATTTGGCTAACCACAAATGACCTTCCGGACTCTTTACACTGGCCTTTGGCCTTGCCCCGCCCAAGGAGGAACCGGGCGCCAACAATAATTGCAGCCACTGCCAGGTCTCGTCGTCGGTCTTCTCCTCCGCTTCAAGTTGCAAACTTGCATTCTCCAATTTTCTTAGCGAGGCCCAAGGCGGAACGCTAAGCTTTTCATCCGCATTCAAAAACGGGCCTTGCGGGTCGGTCTTAAACCGAAGGCCGCCCATTCGGTGCTCATCGTAAACACCCAACAAAAAGTCAGATTCAAGAAGGGTAACCGGTTTGCAATTGGCTTGCCGGGCTGTGATCACTTCTTTTCTTTTCATCAGCGTATGTCCCCACCTATCCGGTGAGGAATCGAGGAAGAGCCCGAAGTTGGGTTTATCATCCGGGTTGTATTGCAAGCCGGAAAAGAGTTGCAGGCTCGGGTCAAGGATATAGCTATGGCCGCTACGCAACCATGCTTCATCATAAGCGAAGGAAAAAATTTCCTTGCCCCTTATCGAAGCCGCTGTCAGCACACCCAACAGCACCGGACCATTCAGCCCAAGCCAATCGGCATATACATGGATTGTTTTACTGGCTGCCATCTTCCGCTTTTTTTCGTTTAGGCGCCCTTGCTTTTACCATCAAGCCGGCGTCCTGCAGCTTGCGGCCAAATTCATCATCGCCTGCCAACTTCAAAAAGTCTTTCTCCAGTCCCAGCACAAACAACACCTGGAAGTAAGCTCCCATGGCTACGGTAGGTGTGCCCTTTTCAATTTGCCAGAGTGTGCTGCGACCAATGCCGGCCCGTTCCGCTACCTGCTCTGCACTCAACCGCCGCCGGAGCCGTGCCAGTTTTATGTTCTCTCCCATTGTTTGGAGTAGCTTCTTTCCTTTCGGCAGCAAGGCGATTGTGCTTTTCATAATGTTTGATATGATGAACAGAAGTAAAGATAGCAGCCAGTTAATTGAACGTTACACTAACCTACAAAGGTTTGAAGGTTTGTAGGCAGATGCTGAAAAAGCTTATGCCGCTATACAAGATGGCTTTATAATGGAACCACAACCCCTGGCGCGGAACACGAATAGTCTAAACCTGTCCCGGCACGTAAGTTTGTTAGCACATGAAAAGAGCCACTTCCTTCATCATCTTCGGCGCCATTCTTTTGCTTACCGCATGCACCGCCACCAACGCCCTGCGCAAGAGCCGCAACGAAGCCCTTGTATCATCCGTTGATAGTCTCTTCGCCGCTTCTGCCCAACAATACCGGTTGCTGATGACCACCCTGCCGCCGGACCGCTACCCA
>QQTW01003929.1_pt1 | contig 11073 bp, 11 predicted proteins | sample 1904831 | NCBI WGS metagenome assembly QQTW01 (sample SAMN09435610, study PRJNA476489) | Subsurface metagenome, whole genome shotgun sequencing project.
CGATCGAAGACGGCCCCCTGGGAAGAGACTGGGCGACTCCGAACACCATCGTATCGGATTGCGACCGCCGTTTCTTTTCTGGTTTCTCGAGAGGGGTTCTTAGTAGGCTCGGGACCAAGCTGCTAACGTCAACTGCCTATCATCCGCAGACAGACGGTCAGTCCGAAAGGACAAATTAAACGATGGAGACAGCTGTGCGGTTCTTCGTTTCAGCAAACAGCGACCTCGAATGGACATACGCGCTACCTCATACTCAGGAACCCTGTTCATTTAGTATGACGAGTCCGTCGTCGAGTCGCAGGAGAGAAATGACAACGAAGAGCAAGGCATTACCTATCGAAACAAGGAAGAGTCAGCAACTTGTCAGACCTGGAGAGTCCTCACTCATCTCGGTGAGATCCTTCCAAATATACGAGCACTGAGTCAGATACCGAACCTTGATGAGCGTCGTCAAACTTTTGTTCCAACAAAGCTGACATTTGTAGCAACTCTGGAAGCATCAAATCGAGCAACTCCGCCAGACCATCTTTCTCTCTGGAGATTGATGAAGTGTTGGACACGAGTCCCTCTCTTCACACAACGGCTTGAAGCAAGCAAGCCTCAACACCCGGCAGCACTCGCAATGCTCAAAGATCCTCCGGGGGAAGTTGACGTGCTGCGGCTATCGACTCCAGACACGTTCTCCCATCCCCAGTCAGACGAGACAACATGGCCTTAAAAGTCTAAACCCTTTCTGCACAACAAGTACAATCCATTTCACTCCTAACGAAGGCGCTATCACCAGCGAAATATCCATACTGGCCAACGGATTCAGCGATGGCTAGTCTTGTTTGATCCCGTGAAAGACATGAGATAGCTTATAGAGGAGCAGCCGCAAGGGCTGCGATAGGGTGCGAAAGACAATGCTCGACGCTGTATCATGATGATTGCGCTGATGTCTAGCTAAGGGGTTGCAGGCGACGAGGAATTCCACGACTTATGCGCTCATCACCAATCCAGAAGACTGGAAGTAGTGATTCACAGTCTGCGAACGGCTACTACTCATCATATATGAAGAAGCCTTTAAGCATACCCAATGAGTATTGGGTAATAGGGACTGCAAGATGGAGCGACTCCTCTCGCGACCAAAGAGCAGAATTGCGCGAAAATTACAGCCACTTTTGACACCCTAAACGACTGAAGCAGGTGAAAAGCGGGTTATCTACTCCGGAATGACCTCCTATGCCGATCTTCTTGAAAAACAGAGGGAAATTGAGGTATACGTTGGGTCGGCAAGGGGACGCTGAAAATGACTATATCGATAAAGGTGCTGCTTTAGTTCATCTTGAAGTGTGTGAGGATGTCGGAGATGCTGAAGGCAATGTTGATCGGGCAGAATCACTCACTATGCATGTTCAGCAGACAATGATAAATGATGTTGAACCGGAGGCTGTACTACTTACGCCGGGAAGCGGCTCTGGTCCGCTTTGTGGTAAAGAGAGTGCCAATTCTTTTCGAAGCTTGAATGACCGAGATCCAAGACGAGAATGTTGCATTATTAGTCCACTGCTACAGCCCGCCTAAGCATCAATAATGCAATCTTGAAGCTACGTCAACAGGCGATGAGAAGAACGAGGGATCCCCATATAGTGCAGACAACACGTGGGCTGGCCAAGCCCATAGCGTCTGTACCGAAAGCTTTTTTCCGCAAGGGTCGAGAATGCGGCAGATATCTACCTCGATCGTATGACATCCCTTGACGATCCACTATCCCTGCAGGGGACGAATGCTTGGCTGCATTAGCACTCTGGCCATGACATTGGTCACTCAAGCGTGAGCGTCTGTCTTTGAAGCCAGGCGTAGAGAAGCCACCTTTCGCATTGCCAGAGTTCAATCAGGAGACCGGCATCGCCGAGATGCGAGATGCCGTGCTCGAAAAAAACAGGACCAAGCCAGCCTGAAGCAGAAGCAGAGAGAGCAGGTCCAGCCCAAGATGGGCCAGCTCAACATCGACTACCAGAAATTATACGAGGCCTTCTTCCGCATCCAGACGGAGCCGGAGCTCACATGCTATGGCGAAGTCTCTCGGGAAGGCCTCACCCTGTCGGTCAACGAGTTCAACAAGGTCGGTGCCGTTTCCCCCATGACATAGCGCGAGGCTTGCGGCCCAGGCTGCACCATTGCGTGACCTCAAAGATGTCAACGGCACTGCACACTTCCTCGCCGTTGACATTGTCCCGGTCAACACGCCATCGTCAAGGAAGAGAAGTTGTTGGAGGCTCAAAGTCAACAACACTCTCTCAAGTTCTGCCTTTCGTCTCTGAAGCAAGGTTGAAGTGGAACAGATTCTGTACTGTTTATGTCCATCGGGACTCTTCAGGTCAAGAAAGATATCGATGATAAGTGTTTGATGCGAGCCCGAGATGTGGGAGAGGGTAAGACAGGTCTAAGGTGACCGTATTGACCATCATCACCCTCCTACGTCCCAGCTCAGGTGCGCGCTCACCTATATCGTACTTCTCTGCTTGAGAGCGTATTCAAGAGAGGATTTGGGAAGTGCATGTGGGGATTATTGTTTTTGGATAAGTTCAGCTCAACTGGCTATGAACATGTAGGTACCACCGAATCCAAGCCGAAAAAGGGTTTTACTGATGCAACCAAAGGGCTGGCGCACAAAAGTCTTGCAGGATTTATTGATTAGTAAATAAAAAGTTCCTAATGATGTTCTATATCATCGGGGCATGATGACAGGCTATCAATAAATTATACTTAACTGTATTCGCGGTACCTTTGGTGTCACTTTTTCTTGGCCATCGTGCCTAGAAACCTGCGCATGCCAAGGCTGGCCCGAGTCTGAGACACATGTTCTATCCTAGACTTCTGCCATGCCCTGGACCCCTGCTGTAGCCCCCGTTAGGGCCTCTGAGTTCGTTCATACTTTCTTCTTGTAAAGGAGGACCGATCGAAGTCACTTGCGATGCTTTCTCTGAAATACGGCAGGAACCTCGGGGGTGCTATGACCCTTCATTCATCCAGAGGGAACAGCGTTGGGCAGGTGCGGATGGGTTGCTCTGACCAAACCTTCATGTCCTTTGATACCGCTTACCTACCTAGGTAGGTCGGCATGAGCACTTGAGCTTATAGGCTGGTGTTTTGGATGTTTCTGTGTTCATTAGTATCGAGCCATGATGGATAGCTTTTATAAAGAAAGGCCTGCGCTTCTTACGGCTGCCTCTAGCATCTAGGTATACGATACTTTTCATTCGCACTAACGAAATCATCAACATGTTCTTCCCACGGGCCTGCTCGTTGCTGCTTGTCGCGTCAGTCGGCATCTCCATGGTCCCGGCATCAGTCGCCCAGCCGGCGACTTCAGTGAAGTGCGAAGTATTCACCAATGACTTTGAGCAACCCGGGTTCACTGTCGCGTTCCCTTACAATCAGGGATGGGACTGCTTTTGCACCGAGCTACTGCTAAAGGAGTTTTTGGACATGTGCGCGAGAAGACACCCACAGCTGGACCCGGACGACGAGGCAGCGAGCTACACAGACTCCTTCAACTATGATCCCGACTACTTGATCAGCCTTGACCGGTTGGATAGCTTCTGCCAGTGGGAGTTTGATTTAAGGGCACCATGGGGAGATGGGTTTGCGGAAGAGATGGTTACAGACTGCCTTAACGCTTTTACAGCCCGATTCAGTGAAGTTCGTCGGAACAGGATAGTTTGCAGGTAAGACATTGATTCTCTCACCTTCTGTCACCTTGAAGACTTATTCGCATAAATATAGGGAAAGGCAAAGGAATGGCAACTAAGTCCAGGGCAGAAGCGTAGATGAGACGGATTAGACGGACAATTTCCGCACCTTATGGCTTGGTCTGTTCAATGGTGAGACTAGTGTCGAAGGATAGAGATTAGGTCGCAGTGCTGTGTCTAGATGTCTCGAAGGTTCAGGCGAGAATTCTTCCGTGGGCCATTCCATTTCTTCACGACGTGTGGGGGTCCACAATGCGCGCTTGCGCTTCGGGTTGAGAACTTGACCTTCGCTTCCCGTTTAGATAGCTAAAGTACGCATAGGAGGTCCGCGTACGCGGATGGAACGAAGGGGGCCTTGTTGAGGATGAGGATTCCCTTCAAGCATTCACCGTCCCGACGTCTGAACGGAGCGTTGAGGCGTCGACGTTTGTAAGCGGTGGTCCTAGGTACTCTTTCATATGGAGGAACTTCTACGATCCAAGTATCTCGAATCGGAGGAGTCGTTGTGGCCATCATCAAGAGGCTATGACCGAACAAGGCGAGGTTGGCTTCGACGTTATTTCCGAACGCTACATTGACGTCTCCGCCTGATATCTTTGTCGCCATGAAGGTGACCCTCCTCGGGTCCTTTGGGCCGGCCTCATCGTCTTCGTCATCAGCAGAAGATCACTTCTTTAACGACTTCCGTCCGGTCTTATGTGAAGTACCCGGCTTTATCTTATCCCACTTTCCGTCCTCCCCTTGATTCTGTAGCCCCGGGTTCTTCTTGAAGCATCCAGTCTCTACGTGGTATGCGTTCCGATAGAATGAGTGGTAAGGGACGTCGTCAATCTGGATTCGACATGCGGTTCCGTCCGGTGACGGTATACGTCGTTTACCGCCTGCCCTCGGATCAGGGTGAGAGCAGTACCTGTGGACTGCCCGGGTGTGCTTTCCTATGTTTCTCCTCAATTGCCCTGTTTCCAATGCAGTAGAACGTAGGCGAAGCATTTTTAAAATTTTCTGTCGGCGCCTCTTCCGTTGACAAGATCCATTTTCCTGAACTCTGATCGCGGGAGCTTTCGTACTCGGGGCCTAGAGCATGCATCATGGAGAATGCTCGCTCAGTTGTCGAGGTGATCATGTTGTTTGAGGTGATATGTGGAAGATCGTTCATTTCTTTAACCTCTGGTTGCCCAGGGCTGATTTCTACAAATACACTGGGCACTAGGCCCGATCTTGTCGCTCCGCGCGTGAGGGTCCACGAACATGCTCCGCAAGCAGTCCGTGACACAGGATGAAGACCAATCATCTAGCCTCCTGATTTGGGGGCGTATCGGCCTGACGCTTTAGAGAGCCCATAGAGACTCTTACAATCTATTGTAACGGGATGCGACAAACTCTGACTGCATCCGCGCTATTTGGCCTGGCGTGAATGAATTTCGACTGTGGAAAAACGCCAGTTAACGAAAAGTCCGCATGATAACAACTGAGAGAACTTACCAAGCATGCGGAGAATAATCCATCCAGTTACTAACATTATCCGGCCCATTGCCGAGGCAAGTGTCCTTTGTCAGATCACACGTGGTAGACTCGTTGGCCTGTGCAGGCGTGTCGCATACGAGGTCGCCGGTAGTGGCGCAGGAGGCGGCCAGATCACACTGATAGCTTTCGAAGGGATGCAGGAGGTTGAACCAGTGGCCCACTTCGTGGACAGCGGAGCCGCCGAGGTTGTATCCTGGTGAGCCTGAATTGGGCGGCTTGTCGGCGCGGGGCAGACCACCGGAGGCGATGATGCAGCCGTCGGTCTCGAGCGGCTGGTCCGGTGTCGGTCTGGAGCAGCTGCCCTCCAGACCGCGTTCGGTGCTCACGATGAAGAGGTTGAGCGTCGTCCAGTCTCCCCGACGGTATTCTGAGACCATGGCGTCCTTGGCGACTCCCGCTCCGTATACATCGTCCACCGTGAAGGTGAGGTCGGCAAGTATAAATTGGAAACCGGAGGGGGCGAAAGCGTTGTTCAGGATGGCCATCTAATGGGATTTTAGTAAAATCGCAAAGCAAACGTCTTCGGATGTGGAAATCACCTGCTCATGGATTTGATCGTGGGAGGGGTGGTACGCGGCGTCACTAGAGATGACATGGACATAGGTGGTAATCGTAGCTGATTGCTGTCTCGGCATAAGGGATGCCCTCCGGGCAGCGAGACGGTTTCCACCACTCTTGAGAAGGTCCCGCTCAGCCTGTGTTAGACCATTGGTCCCACATCCAGGTACAGCAAGGACGGCGGCGATGGAAGATAGCGTATAAAGGAAGGTTAAGAGATGCATTGTGAGATGGTCTTGGTCTTCTGGAAGCAGTAAAGAGCGAGAAAGGCAAGAGCTCGCTGGGTGTCTTGAGTTTGGGGGAGAAACAACTCAACCGCATTTATATCCGTCGAGGTATGTGTATTCCCCGTCTATGTTTTCTAGAGCCCAACATGACGCATCGCTCAGTGTTCTGGAAGGAAACCGAAGCAACTTACATGCGTCATAAATGTGGCGCGCGTAGAAGAACAAATTTTTATGGGGAATGAATATGACTTATTACTCAAATTTTTCGATCTTCCGCTGCCTGGTTTACGAGCAGAGCAGAGATTCAAGGAGCATCAATGACGTTAGATAGGCAGACACGAAACGTAAATTCTCACCTAGAAGAACGCCTTCGCTATTTTCTGCGCTAAAAGCCCATCCGGCACTCATCTTCGCTTTTTATACTTCTTTTTGCTGCGTACCCGTCCCTCTCGGGTCATCATCCGCTGCCGCATGCTGCTGGCGTCCGAGTCCTTGGTGCCTTTGTAGAGATGCTGTAGGGATTTCAAAGGCACTACACAGGCATCAGCCGTTTGCGAAAGCTTGAGGAGGGATAGGTCTCGGTTGACTCGCGCCGGGACACATAAGGTGAAGTCTAGGGGATTAGAGTTTGATGTCAAGTTTAGACGTCGGTGGCGCTCGAGGTGAAGCTAGAGGTAAAGAATGTTTCATGTGGGCGCCCATAAAGTGAGATGTATCGACCGACGACCCCGGCTAGGCTGTAATAAAGTATCCATGGATATTATTCTGCGTGGGCGCCCGACATTTCCTACTGTGCGTCGTAGGGGCACCACCCCATGTAGGAATTGATTACGTCCGAAGCCAGCCGTTACTGCTATCACTAGCACTCAATATCACCACCTATATTATCACCACTGATATTCTACCATACAGCAGATTTCAAAGCCTTTCCACCAGTCTCTAGTATCGAATCATCGATTTACACCGATACGGCATCTCTACGATACGCTTACGCACCTTATCCATTGTAATACGCTGTCATTCCTCCTACAAAACCTCGTTCAGCTACTCCAAATCATCCTAGCGTCGGTGCCGACTGCGCTGCTTCATAATCCCCTAAAGGACTTCGATTAGATTCAGATCAGGGGACTGAGCTAGATGCATTAATGTATGAATCTAATTCTCATCCTTAGGCAATCTAGCCATGTTCTAATCCGATTTAGTGCCGTATGATGGATCGTTATTCTCATAGATCGGCTGTATCGAAGTCGAATTCGATGAGCGGCTTTGATATAGTCTAGTAGAAGACGCTCCGTATGATACTACTTTTGCGTCATCGAATGCCCTTCAGCTTGAACTCCACGTCATGAAGAAGAGGAGCTTCCTAATCCCTTAGTCTCTCAGTATACTGCTCCTCTATCTCCTTCTTCTTTTTGCGTAATTTCCCAGGCCATGTAGGGGAGGCAGATTATCATTCTCATCATTACAGAACGATAGCTGCGGAGCTCTTTCATGTCAGTTTACCCAAGCAGCGATATGCAGCTTCGCGCCTTGTTTGGGAGGCCTCTCTTGGGTATTCGTAGGCTCGTATCGCGTCCCCCTCCCTCGCAAGACATAGCCCTGAAACACCTCCGAAAGATTGATGTGAACCTCATCCGTGAAGATGATATGCTGCTAGAAATCCTTAATCGATTTGTGCTCGTGCTTTTGCGCATAATTGACCCGCTTCTGCTTATTGGCCTTCGAAATCTCCTTAACCTTTGCCATCTTGTAACGCTGGGCTCCGTTTGTATGCTTGGCGAGGTGGCTTTGTAAAGTGCGCTTCGCATAACTGAGGTTGAAAAGATCAATCTAGTGTTGGTAGTGCTGAGTTCGTACGGGATTAGAAGGTGAGAGTAGCTTGCGAAGGCTAGCATCCTGAATGATAGGCTTCCTACCGAGCCGTTTTAATTGCTTGCGAGTTCGGCGATATGCTAGAGACACCTACAAACGCCTTTAGCGAAGCCAAAACTAAGCTATTCGATTTGGGATATCAAGCTCCGAGGCAATCGATTGGAGGGTTACCAGAGGGCCTAGTATTACAAGCTTAAATAAAGCGGCTCCGCTTGATTACATCAGCTTCTCTGCGGTGCGGCGAGCGAATAGGTGGCGTAGATGGAGGAGTAGCCATTGCGCTTGTGATGAGGATTTTGGTGGTGGTGATTTTGGATAGCAGTAACGGCTAAACATCAGACGCAATCAAATTCATGCATGGGGACGGGTGGTGGCGGGGGCCGCGCCTCACAGCACGACCTGCGAGACCTTTAAATGTAGGGCATACAGACCATTCGCGCAGCAACGCACCAATCAGAAGGCGAGCGCATTTGCGCCTGCGGGAGTAGCACGAACGGTCCTCCGTACACTTTTTTATTTTTAGACGCCAAGACCAAGCGCCCATATCAGATGGGATGGTCTTCAAGGTTCAACAGCACGAAGATCCACGCATCAAACATAGTGAATAAAGTGCACTCATGTCGAATGAGCGTTCGAATATGCAGCGATGTCAGCAGGGAAACCACCAGCGAGACCGATCACAGAGCTCGGATGTACTGCACACGGGCTGGAAGATTGGAAGTTGTGCCTGACAAATTGTATGTACTGTACCCTAAACTCTCCCTCAGCTTCAACAGTTGTTCTACCACAATGTCGCTACAGCTTCGATTCGGACGACTAGGAAACGAACCACAAAGCCGCAGTTCAGCCACAGACATGGAATACTCATTGACTTGAACCCTGCGGCCGAGGCATACTCTGACACTGACACCCTGACACTGACACCCTGACACCGACACCCTGACCGACACCCTGCTTCCGACCCTGACACCGACCCTGCTCCCGACCCTGCCCCGACCCTGCTCCTGGCAAGGATATATCGAAACTGAAGGCGTTTACCTACGGAAGACAATCGCGGTTCGTGAGAACCAGAGACGGGCAAAATCCAAAATGAGGGCCGGGTCGAATATCTGTACCCTTCCTCTGCAAAAGTCATAGAAGAGGCACATAAAGCGCCAGACGTGTTCGGCGAGCAATCGATCATCATCCAGCGGAACCGCCATTAGCACAACAACGAGGCTCCAGAACAAGATCCATACGGACCCAGCAACATGAACGTTTTGCCAGCCCTGACTCCGGAAGAGAACGGTTCGGTCGCAGATTTCTTCTTGGCCCCGCTCAATTCTCTCGGCGCCGTACCTTTTTGGTGTTCCTAGAGAAATATCCCTGATATCGGTCTGAATTCGAGCTAGTGATGCTTCGAAAAGTCGTTTAGCCTCTTCCTTCCACTGCTCTTTCGCAATTTTGAACGAATATCCAGCCTCTAGCAGCTTTGTGGCGGCCAGTCCCATACCCTGTCGGCTTCGGAGGGATATAGCTATGCGCGAGAAGCGGAGCGACCTGACGAGCAGCCTCAGCGCCCCGCGAGTTTGGGTAGTGGACGAGCGTAGCCAATCTAGGTTGAAATATGTTCCATCTTGATTACGCCCCGTCTGATCGTACCATTGATCTGAAAGAACAGGAATTCGCCATAGGTTGGTATCGACGCAGGCAAGTATGCTGTCGGCGGCCGAGGGGCGAATGTACCTAATGCCGTTATCGATACCGAGGTCGATTACTTTTGTTGCAGGGAAGATCGGGTCTTCGCTGGGTTCCGGATAGAACACGCCTTGTGAGTTGACGAAGATGATCGACACGTACGATCCATTAGGGGACTCCAGGGCAGAAAGAGGTCTCCATTGCTCCGGAGAAGCTTTAGTGCTATCTTACGTTGAGCATTACCATCGCTAATCCTGGATGCATGAGTGAGAACTTACTTTACTTGGTAGAATTGAGGCCTCTCAACCTCATCCGGATTCATGGTTATGTGCGTCAGCGGGTAAGCACCAGTCGCAGTGACACCACCATAGTAGTAATAGTAAACTAAGGAGCCGTTCAGGTTTTTGGCTTCGACGAAAGTTTCGTTGACTACGATAGGTGAGCAAGTTGTATCCCTCGAGAACTGCATAGTCAATGGCGTGTTGATTCCCACAGCCCGCGCATCGACTGGTCCAGTCGAGAAACGGACTATACGTGATCCCCCGTCGATACACATTGTCTGATCTCGGAATGGACAAGGAGCATCAGTAGTGCTGTAGGGAATTGACCGTTGCGAGAAGAAACCGCATCCATCCGCGCCTTCTCCTGCATCATAACACTTTTCCGCAAGCTGAGCGCTTTCATACTCTGCATCAAATCTCACAAGCCTCAGGCCGGCTTGATAGGACGCATTGACGGGATTTTCGTAGATACCGCAGTCCGGATGAGCCGAGAGTGCTGCGCTGTCTGTTGCCAATCGCGCAGTCAAGGTTCCGCAGGCCAAGATGCCAACAAGCGACACTGCAAGAACCAGGATCTTCAGCGCCATTCCGAGCGCTCCTCGCCGCTTCCCGGTCCGTATGTCTGGCTGCTGCCCATCCAGCGCGATAGCTCCGTCCCCTTGCTCGCGACGCCAGTCCAGGAATTGATGCCAGAGGATGGCTTCCGGTGTCTGTGGGATGTACCATGCTTGCTGAATGTGACCTGGTAGAGGCGGAGGAGCAAGCGGAAGAGTCTGGCAATGGTAATGGCTACGATGATGCCGAGGGCGTTGATCCATAACGTGGCATTTTCGCTGGAACTCAGAAACTGGGTTTCTATACGATCAGTCGCATTACGTGCCCCGAGCGGGAATTCACTCACGGTAGCCCCACCGTCGACCGTGATCTACATAGAAGCCCTACGCACAAACTGCGGAGGAGTTGACATGAAGACGGCCCCGGGGAGCCCCTAGCCTTATTTAAGGACGGGAAGCTTTTGACATCGACGGCTAGGCAATTGCAAGCGGCTTCGAAGCGGCCTTTTACGCACGAGTAAGGAGTACAACAGTGAATTACCTCTCGTAGGATTGAAGTGACGCTAGTTGGAGTGAGCCAGATTCCTTTGAGGAGTTTGATGCCGAGAGTGTTAGATTAGGAGCCTAATAGTTTAGTTCAATAGAG
>QQTW01003930.1_pt1 | contig 11072 bp, 9 predicted proteins | sample 1904831 | NCBI WGS metagenome assembly QQTW01 (sample SAMN09435610, study PRJNA476489) | Subsurface metagenome, whole genome shotgun sequencing project.
CCTTCTATTCAGTCAGTCAGTCGGTCAAAAGAAGGAAAGGAAGAGGAGTTTCCTACATCTCAATTCTTTCCCCAATTCTGCATCAGCATTCTCCTTGGTCCTTCCCTTCCATCTATCCCAGCATTCACCCCCGTTTCTCAAGTCTAGTCTAGCAGCATCAATTGGGCATCCATCCAAGTCATCCACAGCATAGGTCTCCTTTCTGCTTTCTGAGTCTTCATTTTAGGATCCAATCCTTCATTCATTCATTCGCTTATTCGTATCACTCATTCATTCACTCATTCATTCATTCATTTCCTACTTTCAAATTGTATATAACTTCTTTCTTTCTTTCTTTCCGTCCTGTAGGTACCCACTTGAACAATCCAAACTCCATTCATCCATCGACCGACTAACCCATCTCCATTCCATTCTCGTTAAAATTCACTTCTTATCCATTCTTGAGAGGACTCGAAGTTAAATCGTAGCTCTAACTAGAGGAGAGGCAGTCATTCGAACCCCTGGGAAGGGAACGGGTCAGACCGCTTTAGGAAAGAATACGTACGGTACTGTAGAGCTATAACAGCCACTCCCCCCTCTACCTCCACCACGACTCAGAACGAGCGGTTGGTGGTGGATGTAACCAAGCTAGTAGTGATATAATAAATGGGACAGCTCAGCGGTAACCGCCACCAGAGGCACACAACTGCCAACACTGGCTTGGTTTTCGTATAGTCATCATTAGTCTGGCGAAACAGGACGCATTATCATGATCATGATCATCAGCAGCAGCAGCAGCAGCAGCAGTGTGATGAAGATTGAATCATTTCCTTCGTAAGGCTAACAGAGGTTATGAAGATGTATCTTTCGTCCTGAGGAAAATGGAAGAAAAGGACTCTTCGTGAGAGTAATTGGGGGGTCGAGTAAGTGTAAGACGGTTGGTTACTGCTGAGCTCCCCGATTTATCGTGAGGTGACAGAAGTATAGCAGCATACAGTAGCCGGCCCCACTTCGGTTTGGACGACGTTTTGGTGAGGCCGCTTGCTGTACGCTGCTATATTTTATGTCATATAACAATACATACATGCCCTTACCGTACTCGTACACTGGCATCCGGACGCTAGTTGACTTGACTTAATTGATTTGACTCCAGCTACTGTCTACTAGTAAGAAACACTTGTCGATCAAATTGTATGGTGTTGTGTAGTTCTACTTGTCATTTGGACTGGACTGGACGAAGAACTAGTAGAGTGATATCCCAAAAAAACCAGTTCTAGAATGTTGTAGAAGCGAGAACGATAAATGAGGAACCATCCAAACATACACATATAGATATATATATCAACAGAGAACGTAACTTTGTAAAACATATCGTACACGAACCCAGCGGAGACATTGAGCCTCGACCGCCACCGCCACCGTCATTGCCCGCTATTCGATATACAGAAAACATACATACCCACGCGGGTGAAAAAAATACCGGGACACCTCAGCAGTAACCGGTAGTTCAGCATGTATTCGACACCTCTCTGAACCCTCAATAACACCGCCCAACACGATAGAAGCTCAAGTGTCAAGGTGCCGTAAAGTAATTGAAACCAAGAAAACATCAGAACCCCTCAAAAGAGTATTCTGTCTAGAGATCATCGCAATATCGAGCTGCCGGTTACTGCTGGGGTGTCCCGGTTTTTTTGTCACCCGCGTGATACCCACAACATGTAAATCCAAACGAAAGACAGCAAGACAGCAAAGACAGGCAGGAAAGCTCAGACTCATCCCAAGAACTAGCTATGTTGACGCACAAGATCGAGTTCACTTTTCGGTTTCGGTTCCGGATAGATCGTATCATCACATTTCGCCGCACAACCGAGCATGACAGTTGATGTAGGCAGATCGAATTGATAATCCTGCATCCCGACGGTGTAGAAACCATCTGAACGGGCGGCGGTATTGGGCATATTGGTACCTTATCCCATAATAATTAGTTTTGGTTTCGAATGGAGAGTATATCTTGACCTCCATTCATGCCCACGTAGAGAGGGAGGTGCTGAAGTGGACATCGAGATGAAGCATTGGAGAATGAAAAACTAGATCAATGAACAACTTAACTTACCGTCACGTGGAGTGGTACACGATCGACGAATGTATCCATGTTGAGTTACCCTCCTGGCGGCTTTCCAGATCATATGACACCCTTTATCTTTCCAGGTGCAAGTCCTATTCATTTATATTAGTCTCACATGGTCTTTCAAATTGGCTCATTTCTTACGACTCACCCCGTACTGACACTGTTCGTGCACAATTGTTTATCCTGCCCCGCTGAACCCTTGATCTCGATACCAGCCGAGGCGGTAGCCCAGCCGAATTCCTTCTCCAATCTCGCTGAGACAGCCGTCCCAACTTCCCACTTTGTCGTGGTACATTCTTGCTCCAGGTGGGCTTGCATGTTATTGCAGTTATCGGTGGTGGCGCAGTCGATTGCGTGACCGGTCGTTTCCCAGTCGTCATAATGCGCCGTGGTACCGACGACGAAATAATCCGTCCTAGATTGCGCGCACTCGGTCAATGGAGATGGCCCAGAGAGGGTGTTATGTGGATGTAGTAGGGTGAGGAAGTACTTACCAGCATCTCCACTTCCATGACGGCCTGTCGTCTCGGCAGTCCGTTTCCAGGTAGACTCCTTCGCCATCTTTGTAGCGGCTTTCACCCTTGGTAAAGCTGGGGTCGACCGAGCATGACGGAGCCCCGGCAAAGGATGCCTGTTGATCACGAGGTTGAAGATGAAGACCTCTTTGGGTGATTCTCCCGGTGTGGAGACTGTCTTCAAAGGGTGCAGGGATTGCGGTAACCAGCGACACACCCAAGACGGCAATCGTCAAGGTGCTGCCAGTTGGAGATAACATGCTTAGATAATGGATAATAACGAAAGATGCTTGGTCTCGAGGCCAAAGTTGAACCGCACGGAAATCTCTCAAGTGAACGAGAGGTTGCGGACTTGGAAATAGAAGTTTTGCTGGTCAAATTGATTTGGTAAATCAACGGCCACTAATGAGTGTAATTGAGGGTGTAATAGTGAAGGAATGACTGAAGCTGGCTGGACTGACGAGAACAGAATCTCGGAGTACAGCTCGCTTTATATAACAGAGAGCCTTTGCAGGCGGAAGAGTTCTGAAGGAGGCTTCACCATGGCCTACCCTTCTCGGTCGAATTGTTGGTGGTGTCTGATGTTAGCCATGAGGTAGTTTCATTTCCACATGGCATTGCCATCCCGGCGGCGTAGTTTTCCTTTCGGACATTCTTGTCTCTAGTTCAACTTGGATCTGGACTGTGATAACATCCATGCCAGATTCAATTGTTGGACGACTGATTCTGAATCATTTCATGTCTCCACTCGTCTCAGGGCCATATGTGTCAAGGGGCACTGCACAGCCGAATTCCGTCACCGATGGAGGTTGAAGTCGGAGAAGGACGGCATGATGAGAAGCTTGTATTGTGATGTGGGGAGAACTTTCCCGATCTGGCTCGGGCCGAGCGCGTAAGTTACAGAACAAGCGACAAGGCTGAATTCCGGTGAAACGATCGACGAAGGATCTCTAACCGTGCTGTAATGTACCCGTGTCTTAAGGCTGTTCGAGTAGTTCACCGTCCGGAGCATCAACCAAAAGGTAATTCTATTCCGGCTTGCGCCTTGCCCATCGGCTCCGCGCTTTCATCATGATCCTGATGGTACAGCTGAGCAGGGAGTCCCTGCGCCTTTCCCTTAAAACTTTGAGCGTAATTATGCGCAAGAATGTTCCGATGGTATCGTGGCCGCTAAAAGCAATATGCCCGTTCTATGCAACCTGATACAATAGGGCATTGCCCCTTATCCTTCCACGTGGGTATCAGAATGAATGGAGGACTTCAGCAGTAACCGCCGATGATTATCGTCGTCCTTACCATGATGGGTGAACGAGTCTTCATCACAAGTGCAACGGTAGTTAAGTAAGGTAGTCATCACTATCATTGTGAAGAAGGTTAAGGAATTCTTCATCATAAGGACGATGATGGCTATTAGAGCTTACTGCTAAGCCCCTTCATTTATTTGTCACCCGCATGCCGCTCATTGTGGGGCGGTGGAGCTAGACAGACCACCAACATCGACGAGACGATGATGAGATCTTCATCCTTGCCATAATTCAAACGAGTCGTCGGTATCGTCATGGATGCGAAACGATGCTGAAACGTACATTCGGAATATTGGAGCTAATTTACTGACTGCTTTTGATCGGATGTTGAGTGCACGCGGAGTAAATAAGACAAGACGTGATGAGATAGTGTGGCGAAGGTGATACGATGGACGAGATGAGTGATGCCGGTCATTGGACTGTTGTCCATTCATACTATCATCCATCCATGCACGTTAGCTTTGTTTTCCTACGAATAGAGAGGCAAAGAATTGATAGGAAGTTAGCTATGAAGGGACATAACTGACTACTCTCCCGTCTTCATCGCCAGTGTAAACACTATACGCCGTGGGTAAGATGCACGATATCCCCGCTGCTGCCGTCGTGCCTAGGCTGTTGTTGCCAGTGGCGTTGCCATTGCCGTTGCTCCCACTGGTATGACTGCTATCGATTGATTGACGTGCTGGCAGTCGGTGACGGGGGCGGTTCGGTCGATTGTCGAACGTCTTGACGAGGTCAAGTTTGAATTTACCGTCGTGGATGATTTTCGTCCATATCTGTTTTGACCGTTAGTCAGAGGTCGATGGACATGGTGCTTTTAGCATTCAGGTAATAAGGGCGGGGATGGTGGCTGCCGGTAATAGGAATGGGAATGGGAATTGGGAGGGTGAAAACCAACATTAACGACACCCCGTTTGTGACCAGTAAAGAACAACTCCCGCTCGAGCCACTCATTGCCGACGCCATCGTAAAAGGCACAGCAGGTGATGGCGTCCTCGGCATCATCGTCCCGACAGACTCGTTGGGTCAAAAAATGTTGTCCGTTAAGCGTGTACATCACCACCGTCTGACGGTAGCAGAGGACAATGTCGCCGGTGACGTCGTCGATGCGGGCACACTGCATCAGTCAGCATACTCGCTCCACAAAGCAGTACTGGAAAGAATACCTCAACAGGTCCCTCGTCGGCGAGGTTGCGGATGAATAGCAGTCGATTCAGATCCCAGAGCGAGGCTTGCCCTTGACTGGTCACAGAGAGGAGGGTACTATAAGACCTCGATATCGCTAGGATGATGACAGGACTTAGGAGACCGAATAGCGTGGCTTTCGGCTGAAGATCAACCATCTTCGTACTAGCTGTCACAGCCCACACAGCAATCGTGTAGTCCAGTCCAGCTGTGATGAGCGTCTTCGAGTCGGCGAATATGGCACACGATAGCTGACGTTGATGCATATGCTCGAACAGTCCGATCATCTGCACGATATCAGTTGAAGAAAGTCAAAGCCTGATGATATGAATGGATGGGACCTTTCTGGTGTCCGCCTGATAGAATCGGACGCTATCGTCCACAAATCCCCATTCCATGTACTTGTCGTAGTCCGGAGGCATGTTTAGACGGAACGCCCCAGAACATAATAATCGTTCGTGCTTGGCGGAGTATAGCAATGACGCGACTCCGTCGTTACTCTCTATTTAAAATCGTCAGCCAGGAGACAGTCTGTCACTGTGCAGTCCGCTACGTATTCCTTACCAAGTAGAGGCGTCGGCAGCCGAGTCAGCCCCTCGACAGCCGAATCTAGCCTTCTCCGCTTGTGAGGTGTCGTTTCCGGTAGTGGGTGCGGCTTCTGGAACACCTGATGCGGCGTCTGCCCGAAGTTGTGAATGATCCCAATGGTAGCGACTCGCTCGACCGGATCTTCGATGGTGTCAAGATCCTTCGCTCCATGGTAAGACAAGTGGTGAAAGACATTGGTCGCCTTCACAGCCGCCTCGCCTTGCTGCCTCCATCCAAACACAAGATCAATCCAGTACGCGAGATGCTGGCGCACATAGGGACTCTCGAGAGCCTCGCGATGCTTGGCGATGAAGATCTTCGGATCCCCCTTTGCCCACAGTGGGAGCGTCACCGAATCGATTGACTTGCCATTCTTCTGGAGCACCCCGAAGTTATATCCGTTCGTGTTCTCCAGAAACTCTGGCAGATAGAAGAATTCCGGAATCAACTCCCGTACATCGGTCATATGCGCTCGGGATGCAGACGTCCATGCCTGTTCGATCGAGTGAAACATCCGGTCCGCGTGGTCGAAATTGCCGCCCTGCAGCAGCAGGAATGACTGGACGAAGGGCTGAAGTCGGACGAGGTAAGACGTGACGATCATGGCGGACGAGTAGTGCGTGCCGTAGTGAAACGGCGGAGCATTATGATCCTCCAGCTCCGCAAAAGTCCTGTACCTTGATTGGAACTCGGATTCTCTCAATGGATTCTGAGCGCCCATAGGCTTGCTCAAGTCTCGGAAGGTGTCGGGATTCGTTAGATCCAGCTCATCGCTCGTATAATCCGCCAGCACCCATGGAAAGACGGGGTATTGTGTTAGATCGTTGAATGTCCGCCCTGCCATGGTGTTGACGAGCATGAGGTAGTGGAAGTTTGAGATCTCCCCCCTTGCCCATTTTCTGGTTGCCGCATAAGGATAGCCTGACTGAAATACATTGGCGAGTTTTGACCCGAAAGAATGCGAGTGCTCGTCCAGGCACGTAAGGGTTTCCAGCCTCCATAGATCTTCTGGCGACCTTGATGTGGAGCTGCCGCTGATATGCGGTGCGCTTTCCGTTAGTTTGTGGAATAGCTCGTTCCGTATCTCCGGCGACATGCTCGTGAGCAGATAGCTTCGACCGTCGGTGAAGAAGACTTCAATGGCCACGTCCCGGAAGAGGAATCGTCGTTTAGAGATGCTGACCAAGTCACCCCATTTCCATTGTCGTGAATCGCGCTGAAAGGCTGTCTTTGGCTGCCGTTCTTCATCGGTCTGACGACCTGAGATGAGTTGTAAATATGGATCACGTTCGTCCTTTGGCGCCTGTGAAACTCCCACAATCTCCCCATCTGATCTTTGGAAGACTCCGTCAAGCAGATATAAGTAGCCCTTGCCGAGAATGAGCAAACCTTCACAAGCCTCAAGTCCGATGATTCGAGACACGTTGTAAACATGCTGGATTTGATCCCCTCTTTGCAAGCTTCGGATAACCGTCCGATTCTTGTCTTCATACCCATCGCCGTCTTCACGTGGATCATCAACCATCTCAAACTCATCGTCCAATTCTGCTCCAGGTGAGTCTGCTGTTTGCTGCTCATCCCCACTTCGAGTTGTTCTGCCTGTAGGAGTTCTTCGAAGGGGCTGTAGCCCTGACTCAGGCGCTGATACTGAAACATGAGAAGCTGGCCTGGCCGGAGAGGGCGGCTTGAGGTTTGGCTCGGGCTGGGATTGTGATCGCGGCCGTTTAGTTTCAGGCCCATGCTTCTTGTCCGTAACGTCCGGAATCATCCGAATACGCATCCGGTTGCGACCCTCGGTCTGATCGAGTCGCCACTTTGTCTGAGAGTCGTGAGAAATGAGGCCGGAGGGACCTTTCAAATTTGATTCGAGCTTCTTGAGACTTGATAGCAAGAAACTGGTGTTGTCTTGGTTGTCCTGAAGGGTCCTCTGATGCTTTAATCGCTCAGCTGCATAGATGTTGACGGCCATGTGATGGCATGCGGCCTCGTGCTGGTGCAGCGTCCGCTCCAGAGTCGCCTCGTCCATGGCCCATTGCTTGAGTTTTTCCTTGCGTTGGTCACCTCTTGCCTTTGCTATGGTCTCGCCCTTCTTATGAATGGCAGCAATGAACCTGTCCCAAGCCGTAGCGAAGGTATTCGTGAACGCAGCATCCAGTCCTCTGCGATGTTCAGCTCTCCAAGCAAGGAACGCGTCGTCGTCCAGTTCTCGCAACCGTTCGAAGCCAGACAGGAGATCCTTTTCGGCCGATGACATGTCAAGGTCGAGAATCCGCGCCATTGCCGCGGGCTTCTGCATGAGCATGATTCGCCAGAAACTTGCGGCAGCCATTCTGACATTTTTCCTGGGATCTTCAAGCTTCAGATGGAGCTGGTATGAGAACAAACGCAAGAAGTCGGGTTTGACTTCTTCGGCCTCGAAGATCACTTGCTGCCAGTACAGCATCTTCTTCAGAAATCCTAAAATCTTTTCTCCATCGGATGTCTCGTCAGTCTTGGAAAGTTGCAGGAGCACAGCTTCAAGCATGATCCATTTGATGGTTATAATCGACTGACTGCATAGCCGGACAGTCTTAACCATCGCAATCTCGGGCTTCTGATAGTATTCCAAGGCCGATCCTGCAAAGTCCAGTACCAAGTCTGCATAACCCTCGAAGGAACCTTCGAGCATAGCTTCGGCGAGGTATATTGCTACCGATGCGAGGTTTGTGATCACCCTTGGCTCACACATGGTTCTTTGGCTGAGCAAGGACCGGTCGCGCATCCATCGGACAGTCGTCTGGAGGATGCAAAACTCCAAGAGGGCTGTATGCTCGGGATACCCAGGAGGAGCTTTCCAAAAAACACTGAATCCCGGAAAGTCTTTTCTCTCGAAGACTTGATGGAGTAGCATGTCGAGAAACAGCTTGATCAACAACTGAGCTGGTGGATCTATGCCGTTAAGGAGATCAAACTTGCCCCCGTTGCTGGCCAACGATGACTTTCCCGAGATTGACGAGAGAGATCTGGGTCGGTGGGAACTGACGAGTATGAACGACGATAACCGGCCCACAGGCTGTGGCCGTCGTGCAGTTTTCGGTGATCCGCTTACGGGAACTTGTCTCAGGGATGTCGGGGCTGGCGAACCAGTTGCGTATGAGGAGCGGCCGACAGCAGCATCCAGTATTACTGTAGATGCACGACAATGAAGTTCTGTTTCAGCATCGATGGGATCCGCGGACAAGATAACCGGTGCGAGAATCCAGAGAAGTTCTTGAAGGTAGGATGATGAAGCGGCGAAGATCTGAAAGGATGGGCTTCGATGGTAAAGCTCGCCAAGAAACCATATTGCAACATCAATGATATTGCCGTCGCCGCTCGGTTCGCCAGGCACCGTTGCCATTTCTGGAGATCTTTAGCAGGCCGATTAGGTTGCTTGAAGGAACTGGTACATACGCTGGTCAGAGATAGCTTGCTCGTTAGTGCTCTTATTGGCCGAGAGATCCGATCCTGTGATAGTTACATATCCGTCTTGAGACGAAGGCTTGAGAGAATTCGATTCCCCCAGAGTACTCTTCAGTCCAGCTCCGAGCATTGCTACTATGACGGACAGCAATTCTGAATACTTCAGTTTTACCGTCTTTGTCTGGAGATACCGGGCTCGCAAATCTTCCAATTGAAGATGCTGGCCATCGGTACTCGAGATTTCGGAATCAAAAAGCAGCGCGAACAGGATTGACCAGATGCCGGGCTCTGCCCACCACCTCGACAGCTGGTGCTTCATGATCTCGAATCCGCTCGACTTCTGCGCAAACTTGCTAATGTAGGAGCTGCCTTGCGCAACGAAGAGGCGGGCCAAGATCTTCAACCCAAGCTGGACAACAGTCGAATTCTCGTCGGCTAGTAGGTGCAGGAGCCACTACATCATATTAGGACTCCTCAGATATTTCCAGTGATTTACTCACTCGGTTCGTCACGGTTCGAGCAAACTTCTTGATATTGGCATCTTGCGTGGTGCAGAGTAAATCCGAGTATAGATCCAGGATCAAGATACCAAGTTCCGAGTATGATAGGCACTCATGGGAAGCACCGTTGGTAGAGCCGTTCTCCAAACGAGATCCAGTGTTGCTTGTTTCAACGTGGGGCGTTTCGGCCACCATCGAGTCGCGGTGAGGTTTCCTCATCACGCTTCGACCACGGTAGAGTGCATATGTTACGAATAACGACAGGCCACGGAAGACCTCATTGGAACAGCTTCGTTCTAGGAGCATCCGGAAAGCCTTGGAGAAGTGTAGTACCAGCGCCCGTTGGATCGGCTCCGTTTTCAGAGAATCGAGAAACCTCTTGACAATACCTTAACTTGCCCGTCAGCTAGATAACGCCACATGACAGGGCTGAGAGTTCTCATACGCATCTTGGACAGGCGCTTCCAGTTGAACTGCTGGTATTTGCTTTCGACACCGAAAAACAAGAACTGCTCATAGTAAAGCTTCTGCGTGACGAAAGCTGTCCTTCTCCACATGTCGGTATCCACGAGGAGAATTCGGTATGCCAATGCGTTGCTGATGACGGATTCTTCCCTCTTCTGGTGCTTGAAACCTACAAACCCCAGGATGATGCTGAGGAGTTGGAAGCTAAGCTTCTGCGTCTCTGCCGAACCGCCCTTGATCGGGCTGGAGGATTCGTTCGTGGACATGGAGGACGCAGCGTCCATCTTTCTGCTGAGCAGCACCGCCAAGATTCCAAACGCATTGCCTCTTTCCGTCGCCTCGCTGTTTCGCCAGTTGCCCCTGACCGATTCGAATAGTATCTCGACCGCTCGAACCACACTTTCTCTCGTCTCCGCGGCCTCTACCATCTTGAGACCGACGGCGACACATCCGCCTACCCGCCAACTGACATCGTCGAGCGGCGACGGCACCATCACCACAGGGTCTCCGGTCAGAACTGCTACCCCGTGCGGTTGTATCAACGCTTCGTTGATGGACGGCACGGCACCGTTGATGGCGACTGCGTTGTTCCCGTATCGTGTGAGATGCTTGAGGTTGCCCAGGGAGCGTTTCGACAGCGCTTTCAGGAGTCCAAAATTCCCGTGAGCCCCGAACGTCAGCACCGCCGACGCGGAGACGCTGAGGAGAATGCGCTGTTCGGGGAGGATGCTGCCCGCTTTCGATCGAATCGCTGACACCAACGGCGAGGAATCGGTTTTGCCCGCGTAGATGGTCTCGTTCCGTAAATTGAGTGCGGCCGAGGCCTCATAGGTCTGGAAGGATCCCAGGCAATCTTGAAAGTTGCCCGTGTACCGTGGGCCGAGCCGGTAGTAGACGCTGACGAGATCACGGCTCAAGACCTCATCAAATAGATGGAAGGAGGCCAAGGACCATTGAGAGCGAGCCA
>QQTW01003931.1_pt1 | contig 11071 bp, 11 predicted proteins | sample 1904831 | NCBI WGS metagenome assembly QQTW01 (sample SAMN09435610, study PRJNA476489) | Subsurface metagenome, whole genome shotgun sequencing project.
TCAACAGCTCTGTTTGTTTGACTTTGTTGAATTTCCAAGTTTCATGAGAGAGATGAAATTGCTGAAGGTATGTGACATAGGCCGGTCTGGGTTGCCCAGAATTCGCAATGTTCCTTGACTTTCTGTCCTTGCTTTTCTTCTTTGGCTCCTTTTGCGTGGCAGAAATGGCATTGTCTAATTCATTTGTCTCAGAAGATACAATGGATTGAGCCGGTACTTGAGAAATTAGTGCAAGCTTTTCCTCCTTTGCGTCGAGAGCATTGACTTGCTGAGTCCACGATGCAGAATGATTACCATCCACTGTTTTGGTGTCCGGTGTGAAATTGACTGACTTCCGACGACCTTCCAACGCTTTCGTCGAGTCGTTCCTGAGTTTTTGCCCGGATGTAGAAACATCACCAACGTCTTTAAGATTGTTGCGATGGCCCCCCTTTCTTTTTATTTTGTCGACCACCTCTTCGATGGAGCCTGTGGCGGGTGCCTTCACATCAACCCCATTGACGTCTGGCGCATCTTTCAATGGCTTCTTTACCCAGCTTTCGTTGGTATGCTCCCCCCGCGACTGGTTTCCCGTTATGCTTTCTATTTTTCCCAAGGTGCTCCTGGTGCGCTGTTCAACGACGACGTGACCTGGCCGACTGTTTGATTGCGCAATGGTATCTGATGGGACCTCGGTCTTCCTTCTCTTTGCTGCTGGGAGAGCGATTCTCACGTCAGGGACGTCTTCAGAGTGATCTCTTTTGGTCTTTAGCTGGAGTCCAACCCTCTTCCAGGCGGGGATGCGGGCTGAGGAAGCAACATCGTCATTGCGCAAGGGGGCTATCATTTGGCGCACAGTGAACGGAGTGTTTGCTCGTGCTTTGCAGAGTTGCTCGAACTGCGCTGTTCTCAAGGCGTGCCTTGATTTATTTCGTTAGAATCTGCGTCTACTTGATGGATTTCGATGCGAATTCGCTTGCTGGTTAACGTAGCTGCATCCGGCGCTAGCTGTATATCGCTTAGCCCAAACTTGCCCAGGCTGCTGCTGCTGAGCAACGCAAAGCTTCAAGCAAAGAGCTTCGAGAGCATTTTAGCTAGAGGAACATTGAACCCGTCCACCGCCATTCGCGCCACGAACCACAGTCGATACTCATTCCTTCTCCAATCAACGTACTGAAGCTCGCACACGGCCAGGCAAGGTCATAGTCTCATTACGCGTAGAAAAGCATCATGTCTGGCACGTTGTCCTTCCTGCAAACCTGTCGCCCTGCGTTGAGGCTTGGTTGCTAATCGTCATATCCTTTCAGGCAGCGCAGGCTATGACAGACATATCACCATCTTCTCAGATCAGGGACGACTTTATCAAGTCGGTGCGTGTTCCCGAAGCTTGCGATCCGCAGTCGACCTGCCCAGCGCACCACACGTTCCACGTAAAGCCGTGCCTGAGCTGATGTGCTTGCGACAGAGTATGCATTCAAGGCTATCACAGCTGCAAACATCACATCCGTTGGAGTCAGGGGAAAGAATTGCGCGGTTGTAATATCACAAAAGAAAGTACCGGTGAGTCGACCTCTCTTCCTGGGGTCTCGACTCTCAACATGTCAAACGCTAACGTATCGCAAATGCCAGGATAAACTCATCGACCCCTCTTCAGTCTCATACGTCTACAAGCTGTCGCCGTCAGTAGGCTGCGTCATGACCGGATCGATAGCTGATGCGCGAGCATCAGTCGACCGCGCGCGGGGAGAGGCGGCCGAGTTCAGGTACAAATACGGCTACGAGATGCCTTGCGACGTGTTGGCAAAGCGCTTGGCGAACATAAACCAAGTCTATACCCAAAGAGTGAGTCTTCGCGAACAGTGTTCGGCCGAATTGCCCGCGTGTGCAAACGCTGAATGATCTCAAGGCGTACATGCGACCCCTCGGCGTTGCAACGACTCTCATCTCCGTCGACTCGGAGTACGGACCGCAATTGTATAAATGCGATCCGGCAGGATACTATGTGGGTTACAAAGCAACAGCGTCCGGACCCAAGACGCAAGAGGCGCTTAACTTTTTGGAAAAGAAATTGAAGAACAAGGATTGCGCCGAGGGTGACTGGCGAGACGTCGTTGAGCTTGCCATATCAACCCTGAGCACGGTTCTCAGCGTGGACTTCAAAAAGGGGGAACTGGAGATTGGCATTGTTGGAGGACCGCGGACTGATGCAACAGACGGTACTGACACCGCGTTTAGAGCCCTAACGGAAGACGAGATCGACGAACGTCTCCAGTCTATTGCCGATAAGGATTGAGGATTCGGTCTCTGGGTGACGCGTCATGGCGCATAGCATTTCGGCCGAACCTACGTGCCGTCGGGCCCTTGAGCTTCTCCTCACAAGGGTATGCCTTGCCAGCTTGGTTGAAGACCGGGATGGAGAGCATGAGTTTCATCCCCATCACGAAACATTGTGTATACTACGTACGATGAGATCGCCCAATAAGCTCCGACTCTCGGCTGTTCAACCGAGTTATCTAATGCTCAGTGTGCTCGACATCCGCGTCGTCAATGTGGCGCATGCGTTCTGCTGTCCAGTATCGTGAGTATCAAACACTTAGGGTTGTGACACCACCGAGGTGTGTACGGAACACCTGCAGCTCGAGGTCCGCCGTCAATGCGAACCATTACTCGTCGCACTACGCCACGATCTTTAGCGAGGCCTCGCGTCCATATTCCGGAATGGATTTGCTATCCTTCTAAATCTCCGTGTTCTGGAAGCTAGGGATAATCATGCGACATGGTGAGTCTCGCTAGCCGTTAGTCGATTCTACCCTAGAGCCTCATGCTAAATTTAGGGATCCTTCACGCGCTGAACTGCCCTACTGAGAACATTATGGAAACGCTTGCAACGGCTCATGAGCCGAATTCAGCCTTGGTAGGACGCGAACTGAAGCCCCACTATCGCGGCATCTGCTCCTCCTGTGAAAGATTGCTTAATAATTCCTTTAGCACCTGTATCAGGGGTTGCCCAGTGCCTGCCAAGGAAGTCTTAAAGGGTTAACCATCGCATTTACCGAGCTCGGCTCGGTTTCCCGAAGGAGTGGAGCCGTTCGATCAATTGATGTTTTTCCTTTTTCCTCCTCGTCACTAGAAATGGGTCTTGATATTGACCGCATGAATATGTTCTGCCTTTGTACGCTGCTTTGGTGCTTCACATACTCGCTGTCGCGTCATCTCAGCCGTGGAAAGCCATCCCTACGTCTCCTCAAATCCATATCGGGCAGCTGTCGTCAAGATATTTGTAAAGCGGCTGCATTGTCAATCTTCATTACCGTCACGGCTGATGATGTTCAGAGTTCGAATAGAGCGCTGAGTGGTTTAGTGTATTCCAATCGTAGTAGATAAAATGCGTCGCAATGACGACTGCTCTCGATTCAGATCCTGTCTCGTTGAGCTTTTCTTATTTTACCAATATGATTTCCCCTTGCGTGACTATTCAGCATTTGATAGCTACCTAGGTATGCAGGAAATGGCGCAATGGCTGACGGACGTGAGGCACCCTCTCGGCAATCCAAGATATCGAGAAAGCCTCACATTGCGATCTTGTCCTCCATATCTTTCTGATAACGCGTCTGTAGTCAACAATGCTCGAGCCGTCCGTCTCTTGGAAATAACGAACGATTACCGCAACTTTCAACACTACATCGCCAACATTGCCACATCATCGGCCTCAGAAGGGTCAAGCCATGAATGCTCAACGTTGTTGAGAAGCTGTGTCCTCGACGCGCAGGCTGTTCTCGGAAAACCGGTTCTGCTAGCCGCATCGTTGCCTCCGCTGGACGTGGAACATGAGAAGGCTCAGCTGAAGATGTATGCTACCGCTCCCGCAACGGTGATCGGAGCCATCACAAAGGGGTTGCCAATTTGCAGTACTCGTTATTGATTTTCTTGACAGGATCATCCTGGATGCCAGCGTCCGCCGGTTCCGTACCAAAAAGCTATATTTGCGCGCAGACGTTGCACTGCGCTGGATAAACGATCGACATTCCATTCTGCGGGCCGGGACCTTGCACTCAGGACATATCCGATCCCTTCAGGCCATTGACAGTGCCAGAAGAGCTGTAAGTTTTGTTCTCAAAACGAAGCAGCTTGTGAAGAGTTCGCCTCGAAGATTAAAACATGATTGAAGCCAGACTGAGCGATAAGGCTAACGGCATGTGAACCGAAGGAGCTCGATTCCATTACCGATGAGAATGTCGACTTCTCACTTCGACAGAAAGACCAGACCGAAGGCAAGTGGATCCTCGAGGACCCACCTTTAACCGTTATACAGCAAGTGCTGCTTGGGTGGTAACATTTTTTCGCAAGACCTGGCCTGGGATGCTAGACGTGCCCAATGCCAGATGTGCTCTTTGGCGTGAAGTCGCTATGATGCATGGATCAGTGGCTCAGAGCAACTATATCTATGTCAGAGTTGTACTTTATCATCGAAGAGTCTTGGTTGCCGTTTGGAGCAGCTTCAATTCATCCCGTGCTTTAAAGTTGATGATTCCTCTACGGATGTGTCGTTAACGTTTCGTGGAAAGCGCCTCCGCCGCTAGCCCTGTTCGGTCTAGAGTGATCAGTCCTCCACGTGTCCCGCCACCACATAGCCGAGCCTGGAGAACATCTTTAACTCAACTTCCGCTCCAGTGGTAAACACGATTGACAACATATATCGCCTTTGGAGCTTAAGTAAGAGATGTGATTTTACAAGGGATTTTCGTGTTCAGCGGTCCCGTAGCACCAAAGCCGAACAGGGCCTCGCATTCGGTCTCTCGGGGTTTTCGCGGAGTGTCTGCTCGACGCTTGTTCAACGATTTACGCTCAGAGACTATAGCTTTCGGGCCAACTGAGAGAGCGTTGCCGCTGAGCGTCGCAGGAAGCTGAGAACTATTAACGTAATATAGCACAGAGAGGCTCATCGGCAATGCTGATGGCGAGGCCAATCGAGAGACACGGGTCTTCCGACTCATTGCGCAGACGACATGGAAGGCACCCAAATTGAAGCCTCACAGATTTAATTCTGACGTCTTGCCAGACTAGGTGTAGAGGACACTAAGCAGGCCGAAGCTCGGTGAACTCTGCAATAAATCACAGGAAAGTCACACTCAAGAAACAAGTCGCAAGCCGCATCACTTCGTTCTCAGCCGTCCGCGAGGTCAAAGAAATCTCGCCCCTTGGTAAAAAAGAATGGGATAAAGGAGGAGTCTCTTGCCATGCTTCAACAGCCGACTACATCGTCTTCATGGGTTGAAGTGATGGACTAGATGCATATCGACCACATTGCATGTCGATGAGTCAAGAACAACGCGTTTGAACAGGGCTTCGTATAAGATTAATGAGGACCTTGTGCGGCGAAACACGACATGGCAGTATCTTCATCAGAAATGGGAGATGCAGTTGCAAATCTAGCATTTCTACGATGTGAAACCACTCGTCCTAGAGCGTCACATCTCCAGCAAGATCATCACCTCAAACAACGCCGAACTGCCGCCTTCGAAAAAGTAGTTGGCTAGTCCTCCATTAACACGAAGGTGAAACGTGGAATCCAAATCCCAAATCCGCAGTATAACGTACACACTCCGGCCGCTGGCTCAACCCACACACTCTGTGAATACGAGGGAACTGACGAGCGATTGTTTCAGGCGCTGACCTCTGCTCTTACCTATGTGATGATTGCAGTAGGGTGTTCGTAGATCTGTCTACGCCTCTACGGAGTGCAGTACGTACATATGTCAGTATCTCCGCGCTTGTTTAGTGCCCATTAGCGAGCGGATACAGTAGAGAGTTTCACGGACAGCCACCACATCCAAATGTTCCTGTCAGAAACATTTTCGGAGTCCTTCGTATGGACTACCTACTCGAGCTCACAATCTGTACAGTGCCTACACAGGTAGGTAAATACTGTGTTCCATTTAGACTCAGTTAAAGACAACTTTGGTCAGCTTACTACTTTCCACGAATTTTTTCTCAGTCGCCCAGCGCTTCGAAAGTCCTCCTTGAGTTGGTCTACGCAGTAGAGGCACCTCGAAAACCTCTTCACATTTATTTTGGCTGATGACAAGCCGCACGGTGGGACCCACACATGACATGCGGAGCAGATCTCACATACCGTGACATACGGAGCATATGCAGAGACCGACCGGCATATCAAACTTATCGCACATGTTGCATTCCGCTGATGACTCCACGTTGACAAAAGACTCAAGGCCACATTCGGCGTCGACAGACGGCTGCGTTCGCTCAGGGAGCATTTTGACCGGGAAAAGCGTCATGTACCCCGTATCGCTGGACTTCAAGTGCTGATCTATTCTTAGAAAAAGCATTTTCGTGCGGTTCAAGCAACTTAGTCAACCTCGAAATAGACTAATTAACCGATTTATCAGATCTTGGCGCATTCCAAGGCTTGGGGGTACACTTTCCCCGTCCCAAGTGCAGCCACAACCGGCTCAGGGCCCTGGAGAAACAGCCTCCCAGGAGGTGTTCGTTTCTCCACCATGATCGACTTGTTAGATCAATAGACACGAAACGTGTTTCTGCCTATGATTGAGGTCCTTACTGAGCTTGGCTGCAGACGACATGCTTTTTGCTTACGGAGTGACCAGTCCGACTCGCCACACAAGACGGAGTGCACGTTCGACGCTTCAACTCATCAATGTGAGCGTCTGCTTGCGTGGCACGAGATAACGCACCATCAGCACCGACCTGCCGAGTCCGTATGCGCATTGTCCTTGTGCGAGCATGGCGACAGCAGGCGCTAGAGTGCGGCGAGTGTGCCGATTATGCGATGGGTGGCTCCCCGACGCTGCAGAGTTTGAGCCGCGAGAACGCGGTGCATGAAGGTGCAGATGTCTCTCGCTACCTGATCCCTGCATGCTCTAGGCTACTTTGTTTCTTCTGTGGCGTTTCCCCGTCCCTTGACAGAGTTAAACGCCGGGGGTTGATCAAACAACACCACAACCCTGATCTCTGCGCGAACATGCTCCGGACCCGCAGCGTCTCCTTTGAGCAGCTCGAAAAAGTCTCGTCAAAGCCGTTTAGATCGTCTTGGCATGCATATCGAATGGGCCCACACCGACTTCGAGATTATCTTGCGGGCTCTCATTACAGTTCAGGTAGGTCCGCTGGCGGCAACATAAATAGACAGCAATTCCCGTCGAGAATTGTCTTCAATCATTCAGAGCATCGCCAGTTTTTTCTTTCCTGCATCGCGTGACTTTGCAATCAGGTTGTCCTTCGATTCTCCTTGCATCTCTACGCGCCGGCTCGCATCCTCTTCATTTTCTTCAGTCTATTCTTAGACCTTGTTGCTCGTGTTCCTCAAAACCTCCCATCTGGGCCTTTGATTTATCACAAGAATCGCTTCTTCAGCGTATCATACCTCATCATGCTCGGCTTTACGACCATCTTTGTCGCCCTTCTCGCGATTGGCGCGCACGCCTCTCCGGTATCGGAACCTCAGTACTCACGGCGAGACCGTGAGCAACCCGAGTTGCCGCAGAGCTCCCTCCCGCCTCCAGCAGAAGGCAAAGTCCTCCGCTTTTTGACACTTGGCCACGGAACCCAGAACTACACGTGCGCCAACGACTCCCCAGAGACGGTTCCCGCCCTTCTCGGCGCAAAGGCGAGGCTCTTCGATGTCTACGACGCGCTCGAGAGAGACCCGGACCGCATCATGACCCTGTCAGGCGATGTGCTCAAGGACAGGAGGAAACTGAGGGAATTCCAGACCATCGGCGACCATTTCTTCTCTGCCAACCCTCCCACCCCTGTCTTCTCCTTCCCGCGACGACGTGCGAACATTGCGGTCAAGAAATCTGGGGAGGCGCCTTCACCTGACCCGACCTCGGTGGCATGGCTTTTTCTGGAAGACAACCAACTGGGATCCACCTTCGGCGGCATCGACACCGTCTATCGCGTCGTGACGGCAGGTGGCAGACCCCCAGCAAACTGTGCCGGCTCTCCGTCATCTTTCGAAGTCGAGTACGCCACACTATACTACATTTACGGCGTGGAGCGCCGGGGACGACGCCGCATGTATTAGGCTTACGACTCATGACGGCGACTCAACGCACTGGGATTTGAGGCTGACTGCGGGCAAGGGGGTTGTTACCTTGATGGCTTCTACATTCTGTATTATTAGACTTTTTGGAAACCGTGGCGTGGAGACACCCGGTGGCGGTGTGGGGTCATGAAGAAAAGCGACAAAGGAGCGCAAATCAATCTCAATGAACCAAATCGATTTATACTTGATCACACGTTCCTCTTCCAAGTCTCCTGTCTTTCACACGCTTTGGCCCACAGTCAAACGGCGTACATTCCTAATTTACAGTTTGAACAGACGGAAGAAACATGACTACATGAATCACATCATATCAGTAACGCATCAACGTCTGGTGAGCCAGCAATGAGTGCATATCCAGTTCCGAGCCTGAACGCCGTTGAACCACACTTTGATTGACCTTCCTTACAACTTACTCTTGCGCTGAGAATACTGCCTCAGGCCTATGGCTACTGTGTTGCTCTCGTCAGCATGCGTGCTACACCTATCGTACCTCTCACAATGAACTTACCAAGAAGTACGACAAGATACCTTTTCGCGGCGTCAGTCTTGTTGTCGGCGCCCAGGCTCAAAAACGACGTGAGCCACGTTAACATACTTGACTTGACCCGACCCTCGCGGTCAAAGTTGGGGGTCAACTTCGACATCCGCTCGAACTTGGCTTGTTTGCCTTCATAAGGCGGATAACGGACGGTGAGCATCGACTCCATCCACGAGGGTGTCGTGGTAACCGAGCGGCGGTGCGTGAAGCAGTCGAAAGAAGCTTTTCCACGGTAGCTCCCCTGACCCGAATTACCAACGCCGCCGAATGCTAGAGTGGGCATACACGCGTGGAAGAAGCCACTGCAAAAACAGTTAACAAGGTTGCCGCAGCACGAAGATTGAGTCTCATACTCATTGACAGAGGCACCACCAGACCGTGTGGCATTTAAGACTGGATGCAGGTCAGTGTTTGTTTGACTTGAGACAGCCTGGGTTAACTCCACCTTTGTCTGTCTCCTGCTTGTTCCCGAAAGGGTAAATGCCCAATGGGGTGTCGTGGATCTCATTGGCAAGCCTAATTGCTTCGTCGAGGTCCTTTACAGCCATTATTGGCATAAGCGGGCCAAAACTCTCCTCCACCAAGAGCGAGTCGTTGATATCATCCACTTGAACAAGGGTGGGCTCCAAGAACTTGTCTTCCTCATCCATCGTTCCTCCAACCAGAATTTTACCCCGACTCTCATCCAACATTTTCTTGAGTCTTCGGAATTGCCGTTCATTGACAATACGGCCATAGTCAGGGCTGGCTTTCACACCCTGCGGATAGAAGTCTCGCAGAGCCTTCTTTGTCTCCTCCACGAAAGCCGGCAAAACCTCCTGGTCTATCAGTGTGTAGTTCTGACTGACGCAAACCTGGCCTGCGTTGACAACCTTTCCCCATAGCAATCGCCGCGCCGCGAGGTGCACGTCTGCGTGCTTCGTGACAATGGCAGGATTGCGACCGCCCAGTTCGAGCGTCACAGGCGTGAGCGTCTCGGCCGCCTTCTTCGCGATGATTGTTCCGACCTTATCGTTGCCCGTGTAGAATATCTTGTCCCACTTCTGCTCTAGCAACTTCGTGCTCTCTTCCACGCCACCTTGCACGACGGTGTAAGAGGCCGGGTCGAGATAATTCTTGACGATGGTCTCCATGACTGCTGCAGCGGCTGGCGCATTTTCGCTGGGTTTCAAGACTGCGGTACAACCGGCGGCAATGGCTCCGATAAACGGTCCCAGAGTCAACTGGAAAGGAAAGTTGTAGGCGCTGCATTGTGTCAACATCGTTCTCCAGCCTCATCACCCAAACGTCAAGCCATACCCTAATACCAATACGCAGCCTAAGGGATCTTTCCGGATGCGGGGACTGAGGAACTTATTCCTCCATTCAATGTCCGGCGCTGCCTCATCTTTGACCCACTTCTCCAAGTTATTGCACATGAATACAATGTCATTCTCGCACCAGCTGGCTTCGGTAATATATGCCTCGAAAGACGACTTGCCCAAGTCGCGCTTGCAAGCATCAACGATTGCAGCCTCGTTGTCTTTCAACCTGATCGCGGGGCACCAGTCAGCAGTAGATCAATGGCAAGGCGCATGCGCGAACTCACCCCCAGTAGAGCTTCCGGAGTTGCACGAGGCGGTACTCGACCGGCTTGGTCTTGTGCGACAGAAACGTGCGACGGGCGCCGTCGACAATGCCGGGGATCTGCTCAACGGGCGTGTATTGAAGCTTCTCCATTTTGAGTTCAGTATAGAGGTAGGCTACGCTTCTAAAGCACACGATGTCATCGCGTGAGATGGCGGGCACTTATATAAGACGATGGATACCTCGGCTCAACCCAACTGCCCCATCAGGCCGATGCGGCCGCTTGGATCCGTCGGTCAAATTCACCTCCGCGTTGGCCGCTCCCTCGCCCTCCGAGCTTGGGTGGGACCATGATCTTTGCAGAGAGCTCGAACCTCATTGAAACATGGCGTCTGATAGACTTTGATGGACTTATATGATTCCATTATGATAATCCTCTTCTGACCATCTAATGGCCGAACTCAAACTACCAATGCCATATGCTCACTTTCGAACGCCATCTGAAGATGCCATGTCTAAACGATGGCTCCCAAGCAGTCGCAAGCCGAGCAAAACGAATTGAACCACTGCCTTTATCCCTCCAGCAATCTTACACGGTGATATTGAAAGTTCATCGCCTGCGTGCGTTTAGACTGTTCGCGAACAGCAGTTTGAACCCGTTCTTGAGAGCCCGCATGTCGGGATAATGGTTTCGCTGGAGCTCGAAGGCATTCGGGATGACCTTGACAGGCCAGTTGCTGAGCTCGGCACTCTGACCGGCTTTGAAGCAGAGGAAAAAGTACCCAGGGTACTTGGGGTTGATGCAGAAAGCATACATGCTCCGTTTGGGATTTGCTTCGGTGTATGTGGTCAACCATTGCTCTACAGGCAGGTTAGCATGCGTAGAGACCAGTTGCAGGGAA
>QQTW01003932.1_pt1 | contig 11070 bp, 14 predicted proteins | sample 1904831 | NCBI WGS metagenome assembly QQTW01 (sample SAMN09435610, study PRJNA476489) | Subsurface metagenome, whole genome shotgun sequencing project.
GAACCAAAACATCATAATATGTGTTTCCTGGATTGAGTTTTAGAGAAGAGCCAAAAACAAAACAGTTCCGCGTCCAGAGCACGATTCCTTGGCGGCGTTTCTCCTTCTCCAGCAGCTCAGTGGCTGCCAGGCATTGTACGTTGGCATCACTTACTCGCAAGTTCCAGTCTCATGCGTCTTCTTGTCGTCTCTCTCAATCAGAAATATTAGATGTCAATGCCCCTGGTCGCGACTTCGCCGGCCGGAACTGCACTTGTGCGAAGAACTCACGGCTGGCTGTGCCTCTGTTTCTGGCGTCTGCCCTGCATACCCTTGTCAGAAGGGAAAAACACCCTGGCTGACGGTCCTGTCTCGGTCCGTACGCCACCAGGATAAGCGTCCGAGACAGTATAGGTTGGGGTCTCGACGAACGGGTTCTGTCGGTGACGGCAGGCATTCCATCTCAGGGTGCTTCCCACGATTTCACCAGCACCTATGGTGTTGGTTTTGGTGTCCCGTCACAGCGCAGACCAACCAAGAGGCGGCTTGCATAATGGGCCTCTGATAACGAGCCCATGGCCGCAAATCGCTATCACGCACATCGTTATGTCTTTTCGGTGGCTTTGGGTGTCGACAGAGGTCAAAAGAACAGGCGAACTCAAAGCCCACGGTTTGTGTGTCCGGTAGCGGAACTTGTCACGGGAGTGGCGGTTCTCGTGCTTGACGTGTCTCTTTCGTTGGCTTCAATCGAGCTCTGTTATGTCCCCCTCCGTCCTCTGCTGCTGATGCTCCGGCGAGAGTGAAACAAGGCACAAAATGGCGAACCAGAACCAAGATATGGCTGCGCTGCGCTGAGCTTTGGTGGAAGGAAACACTGAGCACCGATACACGTTCGCCTCGAGCCGGAGCCGATTATCCGCGCTCCAGCTGGGCCGGGCAAAATGCCATTCAATGCTACCAAGATAGAGGTTTCGCGGGACAAAACAACGAGCACGTAAACAGTACACGCGTCTCAGTTGACAGATCGACACTGAAAAAGCATCACCGGCGCCGAGCTGAGCCAGGCAAGAGTTCGAGTCGGTAGTCCTAGTCTTCATTGAGCTGGACCAAAAGTTCGCATATCAGGTCGAGCGGATAGAACGTCTGTTTACAGAGTCCGTCAGAATGCCCACTGAGGCTAATCCCAGAAGAAGAAGGCAAAGGCAGATGAAGATGGTGTGCAGGAAGCTGGAGAAGCCGGTGCAAGTGAAGTGAAGAAGAAAAGCGGAAGCCTGTCGCCCAAAGGTCCTCGATCAAAATGTTGGTGATCAAGGATTGATTACCATATTGCCAACAGGTCTGAAGCATCTATAATTCTGGTTAGGTCTGCTAGATATTCAACAAAGCCTTCAAAAATCAAGAGAAGTAAAACCTGCTCGGGGCTCAACCGACGGCACACCTCTCGACACTGCGTTTACTACTAGATCACCTACTCCTTACTCTCTGGTCCTCCTATCACAAATAAGCAGAACTAAGCAAGCAGGTATAGTTGGTGGTACTCGACTTGAAGTAGATATAGTAGCAACACTTTAACGGAAGCAAAACTACCTACGAACCGCTCGGTGCCATAAATGCCTTGGCACCCCTGGCTCCTGCCACGATTGACCTGTCCCTTCACCTTGTTGCCATCCACCTTGTTGCCATCCACCACCTTGTTGCCATCCACCACCTTGTTGCCATCCACCACCTTGTTGCCATCCACTACCTTATTGCCACTCATCATCTTGTTGCCACTTCATGGCACCATTTGACGGTGCAAATCTGTCTCCGCCTTGTCTTGGAAGTGAAGGAACTCAGCCTCGTCGCTGGTACCCTTGATGTGGACTCTTCAACTGCTCAAACCTCTTGAGATGGGCCAGTGCTCGCGATAGCACTTCGTGCTGCGGGGTCGATGGCTGCTCATGCTGGATTCTGTCTTCAACTTTTTGAATCCAACCCTGCGAAGCCTGTAGCTGAGCCTGATCACTTCCGGCCAGGATTGGCCAGTATGCAGGAGCATTTGTGATACCGCACATTTGCATGTCGGCACAGGCAGACTCGAGACAGCTCAGAGCCGACTGGTCGGGATCGATACCACCTCGAAACTCAAATTGCTGAGCATTTCGTTCTCCGAACAAGCGTGCTTCATAGCGGGTCCCTGCTTGTGCAGTCGTGTAATTAGATCGTGGACTCGCGTGGTTAGATCGTGGACTCGCGTGATTAGATCGTGCACTTGATCTTTTGAACAGTTCTGCCACTTCACGTCTAAGCGCTTGATTTGAGGCTGAGTTGTTGTCGAAGTCAGACATGTTGTTCTCGTTGATTGATGTTATATGTCACGGACGTGTTCGGTTGAAGGACGAGGATATGCTTTGTTATTCTTTGGTCCAGAATTTGTCAGTAAAAATGAGTTGAATCCAATTGATATTTCAGAGACGATTGCGGTCACAAAGCGCAGTATGAGGGTTTTAATATACTGTAGCGAGCATATCTAAAACAGGGGCCAAGACAAGATTTGTTTGAGTGCCAGAGAAAGCTGTTTGAAAATCGATGAACATACGCCATGCCGGTGTGTTTCCAGGGTGCCATCCACCGGAACACGTGGGAACTGAAACGAGCGCATGCCAGTGATGATACACGCCGACGACGGCTCCTGTAGGCGCTGTCAGCCAAGACCTCAAAGGTGCAGACGGGGGAGTTGGTACGGTGACTTGTCCAATGGTATCGAAGGCGAAGTTCTGCATGAGATCGACCATGTCAAATACTTCCCGGCGATCCGCAAGCTCATCCAGCCGCGCAACAAGATCTCTGATCACCTTGTCCATCTGTTTCTTCAGCATCTTGAGCTTCGATGGCTGGTACAGAGCCTGGACTTGGGCTCGACGTCAGGAACGCGATTCCAATATCCAGCTCGCCGAAGATGTTGAAAACTGCAAAACTGGAGACTGACTGAAATTCCCTCAACCTCAATCACGTGGGTGACAGGCAAGCCAGGAGCTGATCCGTTCAAATACGCAATCTCTAAATGGCCACATCACTTTCTGGCCTTTTTGGAGACTGAATCTGGTCTGCAAGGAGACTCGCAACCGAGAAGGGATCTCGGAGTTGCTCTTAACACCTTCGCTGATCACTACGATGAAGAAGTGATTGACCCGGAGCCCGATTCCTCCTCGGCGCAAAAGTGTGCTGCCTTCGAGGGGCATCGGATCTACTATGTTCTCCAATCAATGTGGAGCCACATCCACCGTCATGAGAGCCGGGGATTCATTGCACGGAACGAGATCAGCCTCAAGCAATTGAAAGAGACCATATTTCGCAATCGGGAGACAGTCATCACACACCACACAGAACCCAGCCACAAAATCTTTGCGGAGTTCTATGGGTCCAAGCTATTCAAATGCCCCAAGCTCACCTGCTACTATTTCCACGAAGGCTTCAACCGTCGGAGTGATCTTCGGCTCCACTGCGACCGCCATGACCATCCCTTCCGATGCACCGTATCGGACTGTCCTGAGGCTGAATTAAGCTTCAGCTGGGCCAAAGACGTGGAGAAGCACAACAGAACCTACCACCTAGAGGTTTCCGACCTGGCCGACGCCGAATGCTTTGCGGTGACTGATCAGATATCTGAACTGGATCTACCAGGTAGGGCGCGCCCGGTTCAAGTGCACGCAGTGCGACAAAGCATATACCCGACAAGAAGCACTCAAGGCCCAACACAACACCCACACAGGTGCGAGAACTCATCCTCGCTCGAAGTGCGGGAAGTTTTTCGGTGGGAAAATGACCAGCGCAGACACGTGAAGAGCTTCTGCAAGTTTTGAGAAGATGCCCACTGCGCTAATCTAGCCTGGGAGTAACTGAGTCGAAGAAGACTGGTGGATCTTTATGATCAAACTCAGCATTACAGCAACAACGAGGCCTCGGTGGGAAAATTATGGAGAGAACCCCCGTCACAAGAAGTGTTTAGGTTTTGAGCCTCGTGACGGATTAAAAGGACTCGCCGCCATCACCCAACTCCTCACCCGTGCCTCACCCGACTTCAATATTCCGACAATTGACCTCAAGGCCGCTCTTCACCCAGGCTCCATAGCGCGCATCTTGAGCTTACCTGGAGAAATAGAGGGTAGTACGGAGAATAAGGAAGGGCCAAAAAGTGGTAATGAGCGTGTTGTTTATCATACAGAGTTTCGATCTCCAGAGTGAGTGACTAAATACAGATAGCTGCCCTGACCGTGACGGCGGCAAGCACAGCCAGCCCACACCTGGGTGACCACCTTAAAGCACCTTGTTGCCACCCCATTGCACCCCACAGGACCTCCTTAAGGGGGCGAGCAGATTAACCGGTGTTTCGCATACCAACTTTCGCCCTAAAAAACACCGGTTGATATGCTCAGCGCAGACTTGACCTCACTAGGGACCGAAACTTGTTCAGACTGTAGTGTGCATCCAATAGCTCTCTGTGAATCGAGCCTCTTGGGTTGAAACTGTTACCCTTGTCGTCAATCAAGGCCACCAAATGGTTCGCAAGGTCGAACTGAGCCCTGACGTTCCCACCAGCAAGAATTGGCTGATAATCTTTCGCGCGGCCCAAACCAGTCTCTACTACCGTGTTACAGGCATCTTCGAGATATGCTAGAGGCGACTGGTGCTGCTGGGGATTGACACCGCCTCGAACGTTGACTGGTGTATTCGTGTTGTTGGGTCGTGCACCCCCGTGACCATGTCTGCCGAGCAAGGCTGCTACTTCACCCCTAAGCGCTTGATTTGAGGGTGAGTTATTGTTCCAATGGTGGGCCATGTTGCTCTCTTGATCGTGAGCGTTGTCTTTTGTTGATATTGAATGTGAGGGACGTGCTTGGTGTCAGGGTGAGAATATGCTTTATTGCTCTTTGGTTCAGAATGCGTTGGTAAGAATCAGTTCAAGTCCAATAGTTTCTCAAAGATGATGATAATTCTGGTCAAGAAGCGTAGTATGAGGGGTTTAATATACTATGGCGAGCATAGCTGATACTAGGGGCCAAAACGAGATTTGTTTGGTGTTGGACTCTGTAGGAGTCGTTGGCCCCATTTTGCTGCGTTTCTGTTGTATTTGTTGCGTTTTGGCTACGTTTTACGCTACGGTTTTGCCTCAGATCCTTCGTATCTTTAGTACCAACTTTACGCTACGCAACGCACTCGCTACGCACTCTTTGTACGTATATATACGCTCTCTACGCGCTCATATTAGATAGAACAACTTGCTATTTCTACTTCTTCTGTGTAGTAAGTTGACATTTGGATACCCAGGCGTGCAAGGTCGGCAGAACTATTCCAAAACCAACACAATCATAAATTGAAGACATGTAGTAAAACTGTCGGATCGGAGTTGATTTTTATGCACTTCGGGCCAGTTTCAACAACACAAATAGAGTAATGCCCTATGCAATGCACACCCCAACTCAATGCACGATTTTGCCAACCCTCAACCCCCGTCTTCAACAGCCATGGATTCCACCAAAAATGACCGTATTAAGGCCGCAATGGATCAATTAGATAGCCAGGAGGCACCCAATTACGCTGCCGCAGCCAGGGCTCACAATGTCGACCGTACGACGCTGATGCGGCGTTATAAGGGCAAAACCGTGTCCCGAGCAGAAGCAACTTCAACTTACCATCAACGTCTCAATGATGTCCAAGAGGATACGCTTCTGCGACATATCGATACTCTAACAGATAGGCATATCCCTCCCACAAGCCAAATTGTCAGAAATCTCGCAGAGGAGATACTGAAAGGGCCAGTAGGGAAGAATTGGACAGGCAACTTCCTTAAGCGCCACGCGGACCGAATTGATAGCCACTATTTACGCCCTCTTGATCGCGCGCGAGTTTCTGCTGAGTCTATTTCTCTATTTGAGCACTTTTATACTCTTGTATTGAGCTATTTCGCAGTATTGTGGTGTTTTTGCTGACTTTTTAGACAGCTCACTACTGCTATTGAGACGTACAACATTACTGCTGAAAATATCTACAATTGGGATGAAAAGGACTTCATTATTGGTCACTCAAGCGCTACGAAGAGGATCATGACTAAGAAGACATACAAACAGGGTCGAATTCGCAATTCTCAACAGGATGAAAGCCGAGAATTTATCTCTTTATTTGTCTGCGTTTGCGCTGACGGAACTGCGACACCCCCAGCTCTGATCTATCAAGGGGCTTCAAATGATCTCCAAAGCACTTGGGTAGAGGATCTACAAGAGAGGAATAGAGCTTATTTCACTATCTCAAGAAATGGATGGACTAATAACGAATTGGGGCTGACGTGGCTGCGGCGCTTCCATGAGAATACTCAGCATAAGGGTAGTAGGAGACGTTTACTGATTCTGGACGGTCATTCAAGCTATATCAATATGGCCTTTTTATCTCTAGCAGACTCTCTCCGAATCCTTATTCTTATTCTTTCTTCTCATACAATTCATCGTCTTCAATCCCTCGACGTTGGCCTATTTAGCTCTTTAGCAAAGGCGTACAGCAAGAGACTTGACGCGTATACTTATGGGGGGCTAGGATGGGTATCAATGACCAAGCGCCTCTTTTGGCCCATATTCAGAGATGCTTGAAATGATAGTTTTACATCAAAGAATATCAAAAGGGCGTTTGAAGTAACGGATATTTGGTCCTTATAGCCTCAGTTAATCCTTGCAAAGATCCAGAAACGCTTCTCTGTCTATTCTACTTCAACTAGACTATCTGCACTATCTATGGCTACCTCTTAGACCGCTCGAGCGGTTCGCCGACTTCTCAAAGCCTCTTCTACAGCGCAAAAGGTGGCTCTACTCGAAAGAGCTGTCCTTCGACTTACTACGAAATTCGAGATCCAATTCTTCGAAAACCAAGGGCTACGAGTAGCCATAACTCAAGAGAAGAAGAGGAGGTAACGAAACAAGCGTCTGAATCTTTTAGGTGAGAAGGATATCGGGGTGCCCCAATTCTTCAGCCCCCGGCGCGTTCTTGCTGCCAGAGCATATCAAGAGGGTAAGGAGGAGAAGGAGGAGAAAGATAAGCGTCAAAGGGCTCTACGCAAGGAACAGACTATCTGTAAGAGGCAAGAGATGAAAGCGGAGAAGCAAGAGAAGGCTATACAACGTCAATTACGGCAAATAGCCAACAAGGAGGAGAAGAAAGCTGAAAAGACACGAAAAGCGCTCGAAAGGGAGGAGAAACGCCGCCAAAAAGAGCAAGACAAGCAAGCAAAGGCTACTCTAGCCCTTGAGCGTAAAAAGGAGCAAGACAAACGCAAGGAGCTCGCTGCCGTCGCCCGAACAGTCATAGCGTCGAAAGCACAGACCAAACGGCTCTCTACTGGCCCTTCAACAACGCGTACAACGCGTAGAATTTCTATAACCAGGGTTGCCAAACTGACAAAAGGGTCTCAACGAAGGGTCCAACGCTCAATTAGGCTATCTCCTTCGCCTTCTTCAAACGCTGCCAATGCTGCTACCCTAGGGGCTGAAAAACGCAGTCAACGCGGCAGGATGGTTGCCCTGCCACAGCGCTTCAGGGAATAGGGCTCAAATTGATAGAATAGCTACTTCATTATCTATTCTACTAATATACGGAGTTTCAATTGATTAACTGTCGAATTGAGCGATTTCTGTGCGTTTGTATCGTCGCTGCTAATGAGCCGAATCACGTGCATTGGGTTGGGGTGTGCATTGCGTAGGGCATTACTCTACCTGTGATTCAGGGTCGGATAGGTTTCAACCACGTCAAATTCGATGCAAAATATAGTTTCTGTGTCATTGAATGTCTGGCTGATTGGCCACTTGGAGGGGCTTTTTCCATGCATTTGACAGGCCAATTCAGATCAGACATGGCTAGGTTGCCTCACCCACGTGTGCCGCTCATGCCGCTGCACCCTCCGCCAGAGCAGCAGGACCTCCTATCATGGATCGGCGCGACGTGCATTGGTTCAAAGTTGGAGCGGGACGCGTGCTTGACATCTCTGACAGCTGCAAGAGAACACATGTAACAACGGACATGTCCGTTGAGGAAGGACTTGCTCGGAATGGTGGAGATTGGTTGTTTTGTCTCTTTTTACGGTGATGGCGTCGGAGGCGATGCAACGCGGTGCTTGCGTGTAAATAGTATCAGAGTCAGCCCGAAACGGGATCGGGTGCTGGTGGGTGTATTCTGATTTGCAGGGACTGGAAGGAGGAGATGGGGAAGAAGAAGAGGTAGAGGAAGAGGAAGAGCTTTGCAAGTGCTGGATGAATGGAAGGATCGGTAGACAAAAAAAGCATTCTGGGTGCCCCAGGGTGGTGGTTTGTTGTGGGACAGTAAAATATAAAAACGATGAAAAAAAGGCTTCTGTTCTTTGATTTTCGTTTTTTATTTGCTTTTGCAGTTTCATTTCTCAATGTGTTTATCTACACTACTCCCTCTCCTCCATTTCTTTCCTCTCCCCGATCTACCTTACCTATCTACGTCTACTTCCCCCTACTAATCTCCTCCACCGCCCTCTCCCTTCGCTGCAAAACATCCTCTCTTCTTACAACCTTCCTCAGCGCCTCGGCAGCCGCTATCAACGCATCAATACTGATCGCATGGTTCGTCATGCTATGATTGACATAGGAATGGACAGCAGCGGCGGAATCTAATGCTAGGAGTTGTGGTTCGTTGAGTTTAAGAAGAGCGAGACTTAGTTGGAAGAGGAAGGGAGAGGAGGTTCTGGACTGGGAGTCGGAGGATGTGGTTGTTAATGAGGCTGTTGCTGCTGTTGTGCCGCTGGGAGATGATGATAATGACGGTCCACTAGCTGTAGTGGAAGAGAGGTTTGTTTGGCTGTTGCTGACCCCGTTTATTATAGAACGGGGCAGCACGGTAGAAGCCGAGTTGACACTGACGCTCTCCTTGCCGCCAGGCCCAACTTCGGAACTGTTTAGACAGAGTACAATATCCTAAACCCTGTATAGTGCTTTGGCCGATAGGCAACCTGTAAAGAGCGAGAAGAACTACATAAAACTGCAGGCCTTTAATTCCACGCCTAACTGTTCAAACTGTGCGCCTAATCGCGGCAAGACCTTACTGACATATCCACGTAGTATAATCTAATCGGCCCTCGCGACGAGTAAGCCACGATCAAAATACCCTACGGGCAAGATGTTTTTAATAATAACGACGAGGATCCAGAATGCGTCTTTAAAGGATGGCATGATAAGCAAAAGAGAGGTAGTAATAAGATTTATACCCTGACAATAGCTAACGGTTAGATTATTGTCGAACGTTGCTAGGACTCTGTGGAAGTGAGTTGCAATAGCAAGTTGTTCTATCTAAATGAGCGCATAGAGAGCGCCATAATTACGCGTAAGACGACCCAAAAACGCGCGTAATACATAAGCAAACGTAAGCAACGTAAGCACCAAATCTAGCGCCCATAGCCCCTATTACGTCTGACAATTATGAATGGAGTATGCTAGTAAAAGAGCCTGAAGACGCGCCACGCCGGGACTATGACGGAAGAAAGTGTTATCTATTAGGGTTCGACTAATATCCGCGTTGATCTGGCTGACGATATCAGAGTCGAGGTCGGTCTAAGCTTTAACGCGAGCGATTGAGTCGAGATAATAACCAGGACTGTGACGGGCAGTAGCTCCGGAGTATTCAGACCAGATTTTTGGTCGAAGCGAAACAAGAATACCCTGCAGAACAAGAGTCTTGAATTGCATATATTTATTCTGATTCGTTTTGCTCGGTCTTCCCAGAGTAGCGATGCCGATAAGTTCACCATTGACAATCTCAGCTTCGGGGGTATTGGTGATGCGACAATTTTATAGTTCATGTGTGGAATGCACTATCCTTACACGGATTCGGCTTTTCACATTTGTTTTTATGTTTAACAAGTGTAGGTATTCGTGCAAAGTCTGCCCAAAAGCGCAGCTCTTACATTAAGAAAGATGCCAAAAAGCCTCCATGAGTGACCCACTCAATATTGTTGATGGTGTTGCCGCGCAAGCAGCTTGTATCTTGACCATGATGACAGATCACACTGCGCAATCAGACAAAGCCCGGATCAGACCTAGTCATATTGCCGATTTCGATCTTCCCCACAAGGGTGAATCTTAGATCGATGAATCTTTCCCTGTCTGACAAGGTATCTTTGATATGACCCGACAATCTGGCAGAGCTTTAAAAAGTCCATTCTCTGTCCCTTTGACAGAAGCTCTATTTTTCTCCATCTTGCTGCAGGTTTCCATCACATCGAGACCTCCTTGTCACATCCTGCAGGCTTGTGCAATCGGTTTTAGATCAATCCTGTATGGCCGTGGTAGGTTGTGGCTTTCTTTTTGATGACAATTTTGCCCAGCATGTCGTTGATATTTCCTCAGCGAATTGGCTCGCCGCGGCGCAACTCATGTCGATCAGACCGCTCATTGGACCATCAAATTGGATACACGGGTAGTAAACTGTGCACGCTCAACAGATCCGTTTACAGATTCGCAAACTGTGCACAGTTAACAGATTCGTAAATTGTGCACTTCGAGCTGACCGGACAGTGCCACTCTACGATCATTCCTAGGTTCTGTGGCCCAAGATGAGCCAGACTGCGATTCATGGATGACATGACAAAAGAAGCGTCACTTAGTGTGCCGCATCGTACCTTGTTCCCATCACGTATGCATGCTCTTTGATGCGAGCTGCCCCTAGAACCAGGAGGGGAATCATATATGTACAGGGTGAACATAAAAGAAATTTGTTGATAAGAGAACCCGGTGCCGATTTCTGCTCCTTTATTCTTTCCATGCTAGATTATCTGTCACCGCTACGGTGGCGCGTAGTGTAGACCATGGCGCAAAGCAGGGCTGTTGCGCATATGGTCTCTCCGCGTTGTAGTACAGAGAGAGTTCATTGCGAGCAGCAAGCTCTACGTGACAGCTGCTTAACAAAAACGCAGAACTCTCTCTCCTTGCTTCTGCGTAGAGGATAGTAGACAAAGTATAAGCTGGCCCCTCGCAGAAAGGGCCAGCGATCAGTCTCTGTCAAATCTCAGCAATACACCCGAAGCTGAGATTGTCAATGGTGAACTTATCG
>QQTW01003933.1_pt1 | contig 11070 bp, 13 predicted proteins | sample 1904831 | NCBI WGS metagenome assembly QQTW01 (sample SAMN09435610, study PRJNA476489) | Subsurface metagenome, whole genome shotgun sequencing project.
TCAGCTTTGCAGATCAGATAGCCCGCTACCAACTCCCGACCTTCAACGTATGGCCCCTCGCTGACGCCACCGTTGTTAATGACCACGCCTGCGTAGTCGATTGGTTTGGAGGAAACCAGTTTACCCTGCCGGGCAATGTCACCCATCCACTGCTGCCAGTGGGGCATGTCGGCCTGTATATCCTGTGGCGTCGAACTGTAGTGACTGTCGCCGGTGATGTTGCGGAACAAAAGGAGGAATTCTTTCATCGTCAGGGCCGGTTAATTAGTGGCGTAGTGGTGTCGTTGATGAACCACGTTGCCGTCCTTCCAGCGTTGCACCGTGATTTGCGTGTAGCGCCGATGCCCCCAATCCTTGTGGGTAAAATCATAGATCCACTCGCTCACCGACGTGTCGTCGGCCACAATCACCGTCTTGAGTTCGGCCGATTCCTTCGTTATCGAATTCAAGAAGTGCGCCATGGCGTCCCGCTCCGCCTGCAGGCCTACCATTGGGGCCTGCTCATTTTCGTAGTTAAGCAGCGACTCGCCGTAAAACTTATCGAAAGCTTCGGGGTAGCGAAACTCCGCTACCAGGTTGTTGAGTTCACGAACCCGTTCGGTTAGATTTTGCATAATTAGTTGATTGTTTGTGTATTAGCTGAATCAAGTAACGATGCAAAGGTGGCCGTTTAACCGTACCTGACCATTGACAAAAGTCAAGGTTTTCACAATTTTGCTTTCAGGCGGCTGTAGGTTTCGGGTGATATGCCGAGGTAGGACGCAACGAGTTTACTGGACAGCCGGGTGAGCAGTTTAGGCTGGTACTCCCGCATCCATTGAATGCGTTCGAGGGCATCCATGGCCACAAACGTATTGAGCCGAAAGACCGAATTGATGTACGACTGTTCGATGATTTGCCGATAAATCTGCTCGAACGTCGGTATGGTCTGAACTAAGTGCTGGAAACTCTCGAAACCAATAGCCAGCAGGTGGCTAAGCTCCACGGTGCGGAGGTTTTCGTTGGCCGGACGCTGATTGCCGAAGCTGAAGAGCTCGGTCACCCAGTTGTTTTCGACGACGATATCGCGTGTGCTTTCTTCGCCCGTGCGGTCGGTCGTAAACACCTGAACGCATCCCTTTACAACAAAATAGCACAATCGACATACTTCGCCTTCGCGCAGCAGTATTTCGTTTCGTTTTACCTTCAGAAACGTAAAATGGGACAGCACTTCGGCCAGTTGGGCATCGTCGGGGGCTGTGCCGGACCATTCGTAGCCTAATCGAGACGCGTTGATGCGGTTGCGGATGTGCTGTTCTAAAACCGATACCATGTAGTCAATTACGTGAAAACGGAGGTATTTCTGCCGAGTTGGCAGAAATACCTCCGTTTTTTTCTGATTTCAACTAAGCCAATAACCTACGAAAGGTACTTCCGCAGCATCCAGGCCATCTTCTCGTGGGCTTCCATCAGGCCCGTCAGGAAGTCAGCGGTACCGGCATCCTTTAGTTCTTCGTCGCAGGTCTCTACGTCTTCGCGCAGTTCGCGGGTGATCTGCTCATGGTCGGCCAGCAGCCGCGTGAACATATCAACGGTTTTTACCTCGCCACTGTGGTCTTCCTGAAGGCTGGTTTCGCCAATGAAGTCGGCCATTGTCGAGACGGGCTTGCCACCCAGCGTCCGGATGCGCTCGGCAACCTGGTCAATAATTTCTTCGAGTTCTTTGTACTGCTCTTCAAAAAATTCGTGGTACTCTTTGAAACTCGGTCCGGCTACATTCCAGTGGTACTTGCGGGTTTTGATGTACAGAACGTGCAGGTCAGCTAAATAGGCATTGAGCAATTCGTTGTCCTTTTTAAGGACGTCCTTTTCAAGGCCAATATTGGGTTGTATGTTCTTTACGGCCTTCTCCTGGGTTTCTGGTTTGTTCAAATCAGTAGTCATAACAACGAGTGTGTAAGTAATACAGAAATAACCCAATCAGAACGAAATTGTTGGCGGTTTTCCGCAGGATTTCAAACCAGCCCCGCAAACACACTCTTGGCATACGCAACATCCTGTCTGTGGGCTTCCACTGGTCCCATCGTGTTGGGAGAGCCTTTCTCCAAACACTGCTCCAGCACCAGCAATGGCCGGATGCTTTGGGCTTTCAGGTCACTGGCTAAGCGCCGGTAGTCGAGGTCGCCGTCGGTGAAGGTCTCCTGCCAGATGCCGTTTTTCGACTGCCGGATGTGCAGTTCCACAATGCGCTTGCCGTAGAGCCGGACCACGTCGAACAGCGCCACCTGCGAATTACCCGACCCGCGATACACCCAATGCGCATCTAAGCAAAGCGACACGTTTTTAGGGTCCGACGCCAGCAGCATGTGGTGAAATTCGCGGGCGGCCTGCCGATGTTCGGGGGCGTGGGTGTGGTAGGCCAGCGTGATGCCGCGTTTGCGGAGTTCGGCCCCCAGCCGGTCGAGGTTTTTGGCCTACTCGGTCAATTCCGCGTCGGTTTTGTCGTCTTCGCTGCCCCATTTGATTGGATTAGGATTCGTAACAATGATCTGTGCACCAAGTGGTTTAGCCGCGTCGGCAATGGCCAGCACCGAATCAACGGATTTTTGCGCTTCGTCAGCGCGGTGCAGAGAACTGTTGACGTAGAGCGACGGCATGCTAAGCCGGTACTTGGGCAGAAACGGGGCCAGCTTCCTGACCTCTTCCGCATTGTTAAACGACGGTTCGTAGGCGGTCAGGCCCGTTTGGGCAAACTCCGACAGGGACGCGTCAGGATTGGCCATCCACTGCTTTTTCTCCCGCCCGTAGAATGTATTCCACGTGTAGGCATTGCAGGAAAGGGGCCACGATTTGGCCCTTGGCCGGATGTGAGCGACCGACTCATCAGGTAGCAGCACCGTTCCGCCGAGGGCCGTAAGAAAATGACGTCGATTCAGGGTCATGGGACGGGTGAAAAGGGTTCAGCAGTCAATACTACGTTCTTTTTACGCAAAAAACCGCACTGCCCGAAGACAGCGCGGTTTTTTTACATTTCAACTAACCTACGAGACGGCAGCCGGGCTACGGCGCTCAGCAGGCGTGGCCCGCTGGTAAGGCGCTTCCTCGTGAGCGTTTGAGTTGGCAACGGCGGCCGAGTACACAACTAAGCCAAAACCAATCTTGTTGACGGCGTCGGCAATGTTATACACTAAGTCGATGTTGAAATTCAGACCCGACAGCAGGTTGCCTGGCAGGAGCATGAATCCAATTGGGTAGATGGCCCAGCCAACCAGCACGAACCAGCGCAGCAGCGACACCGCTTTCAGCGTAGAACGGTCGTTAGAAGCATCGGCAATTTTCTTCACGTCGCCCAGATAAATTTCGTACAGGATGCCGAGGTAACCCAGCGTCGATACCGAACCCCACAAAATGCTGTTGCCCCGGTCCAGCGATTCGCCCACGTAGCCGAACACCAGCATGAACACCGAATACGCAATCAGTTTCCACATGGTGCTCACTTTGCCCCCGAAGGGTTTGATAATCATGTAGAACTCAACGCACATCAGCGGCACAGTCAGCGTCCAGTCGATGTACCGGAATTCGGTCGGCGACTGGCCCGATGCCAGGTACTGATCGCGCATATAGTAGTAATGAACCGATGCGATCAGCGTAATCAGGCCCGAAATGGTGAGGGACGTTTTCCAGTGACCTTCTACCTGCGAACGTTCCAGGAAGAAAAATACCGAAGCGGCAAACATGGCCATGTAGCCCGTGAAAAAGGTGAAGCCTACTACGTCTCCCGGACGAAGTTCGCCAACCAGCAACAGTGTTGGTAACTGCAATGTTTCCATGTGAATTGTAGGGGTAAGGTTAATGGACAACTAAATTGATTAGGGATTAACTGGCCCGAATGTACTAATAAAATGTTCACAGTATTGTTTAACGTTTTAAGAAAAAAGTTGATTTTGTTGATTGTGACTGATTCCAGCCCCATAGATGAATTTTTTACTTAAACTACTCAACTTTATTGCGCTATTTTTTTGATCAGTAAGCCTGTGTTGTTAGTCACGTTTAGTACTTGTGTAACAGAAACGATAATCAGGTTAAACAGAAAATACGTAGTTTTTGCGGATGTTCAACCAACGGGTTGGGGCTTCGGGAACGGACGGGCGACTAAAGAGCGCGCACGTGCCCACTTACCACTGAATGACGGCCTGACCGAATCGTGGCCCGACCGAATCGCGGCCCGACCGAATCGCGGCCCGACCGAATCGCGATGAACGTTAATCAGAAAAGTGGAGCCGAACCCGACCAGAAAGGCGCGGGGGATGATGATCTTGACAGAATGAGCAGGGGAAATTTAGCTTAGTCAGCCTTAGGGCTTATACACGCACTGCGACTTGTCCGACACGGTGTAGTGCGGCTTGTAATTGGTTGCTTTGGGGTCCATGCACCCTTTCAGGTTCAGCAGTTCGATGTTTCGGAAATCAATCGGGTGGCTTTCGCTTTGCAAGGCAATGTAGCCTGCCGTGAGCGGGGTTCCGTCCTTTGCAGCCCATTCAGCCGGGTTGGGCACACCCGCCTGTGCGAAGTCGTACTGTTTGCTAACGTAGCCCCCACCAACCTGAGCATGATTGTAAGCGAGCACCGTTTCGCCCCCGATCAGATGCCGGATTGAATCGCCCAGCACCACCACCTCGACGGCCACCCACTGATCGCCGTGATAGGTTTTGGACTTTGAGTCGATGCAGTGGGCCGTATTGAGCTTACCGTCAATGAACACCTGCGTTCCGGGGGTGCAGAGGTTGGCCGTGTGGCGTTGCCCCTTATCGAGTCCGCCCAGCACCTGCACTTCCAGCGAAATAGGGAAATCCTGCTTCAGGCCCATGCTTTGGGCCGACTGGGAATGGATCATGACACCACTGTTGCGGACGTTCCACGCATCGCCCCCCGGCACCTGATCACCCGTGAACCGGTACTCGAACTTGAGGATGTAGTGCGAAAAAGGCTTGTTGTAGTACAGATGACCGTACTTTTTGTCGAACCGGCCGTACTGATCGTACGCAATCCGGAGCATGCCGTCTTCGACCCGGAACGTGTTACCAATGTTCTCGTTCAGCGGATACCCCGCGATTTTAGCATCCCAGCCGGTCAGGTCTTTGCCGTTGAACAGTTGAAGCCAATCCTGTTTAGTGGGCTTGGTCTGGGCAAAGCTCGGTCCCGACACCAGCAGCAGGAACACCGCTGCCCGGATAAGCGCAGTGAGTAAAATCGAAAAACGGCGGGGTGAAGCGGTCACGTTCGGGAAGTTAGAATAACCCCTTTCCAATCAATTGGGGAAGGGAGACGGGTTCGTTTTGCAGGATAAAAAAATAAATCAGTCCGGCTAAAATCAGGTAACTAAACGCCAGCCACTTCTTTTTCTGCTCAAATTCGGCGGGGTGGTGATGATAATCGTAAATCATGGATGCCGACAGGCCCATGACCATCAAAAAGAACGAGAAGACCCCAAAATCTGTTCGATACGTGCTCACCGAGTGCATGAACCGCGCACCCGACACGATGTACAGCAGCCACGCGCCGAAGCCGGCCCGGTAGAGGTAAACGCTCAGCCGCCGGTCGTTTTTGAGGTCGAACAGGTCGTCGGTGAATTTCTCGGACATAACAAAGCTGGTTTGAGCACCGGGTCGCCAATGCGCCGGGCCGGTGAAACTACGAACTCTCCCCTATAAACGCAAGAAAGCCAATGCTTGATTCACAACCGATTGAAACCATTCCCGAATTTGATACGATGCAGGTCGAACTCGTGCGCGTAGACGATGCCTTTCATTTCGAAGCCGCTGGTATCGGTACGCCGGACCGCCCGCGCGTAGTTCAGCATATTGATGGAGCCGTTGCCATTGGGGGCCACAATGCCGGTGCCCGGCCTATGGAGATGCTGCTGATGGGCCTGGCAAGCTGCTCGGCCATCGACATGATCCTGATTCTACAAAAGCAAAAGCAGGTCATCGATGACTTCAGGATGACCGTTGACGGACTACGCCCGAAAGGGGCCACGCCCTCGCCGTTCCAGAAAATTCATATCACTTATAAACTCAAAGGCCAGTTGGACGAAAGCCGGGTGAAGCGGGCCATTGATCTATCGATGGATAAGTACTGCTCCGCAACGGCGCAATTTCGCCCCACGGCCGAGATCACGTATTCGTTCGAGATAAGTGCGTAAGGTGTTTATAGCCGGTTGGTCCGTAGTCGACGGAAAAAATACAATGTTTGGCCATTTATCTGATTCGCGATATATTGTTGCATGAAACGAAAATCCGCCGTACAATCTCAGTCACAAGCGCTCAACGGAGTCACGCAGTCACAGGGGCAGGCAGCCGCCAACTTCTCCTTCACCAACTACCAGACCGACGATTTTTTTGATGAGATGTTTGCCACCAACGCGCAGGTGCGGGCGGGCTACGCGCCGTTCCGTCAGCGGGTTGAGCAACTCACTGCTGAGGATTTCATTGGACGGCAGCACGCGGCCGAACGCGCCCTGATGAGCATGGGCATCACGTTCAACGTGTATTCGGAAGGGGAAGGCACCGAGCGGATTATGCCCATCGACATTATTCCGCGCGTGATTGAGTCGGCCGAGTGGGACCGGCTCGAAGCGGGTCTGATTCAGCGCATCAAAGCCATCAACCTCTTCATCGATGATGTTTATAACGAGCAGCGCATTCTGAACGATGGCGTCGTGCCGCGCGATCTGATCGAGTCGAGCAAGTCGTTTCTGCCAACCTGCATGGGTCTCCATCCGCCCAAAGGCATCTGGTGCCACATTACCGGCACTGACCTAATCCGGGGTGACGATGGTCAGTTTATGGTGCTCGAAGACAATCTGCGTTGCCCGTCGGGGGTGTCGTACATGCTCGAAAACCGCGAACTCACCAAGCAGACGTTCCCCGAAGTGCTGGCCCAGACGGGCGTCCGGCCCGTATCGGACTACCCCATGCGGCTGCTTCAGATGCTTCAGTTCATTGCCGACCGGCCCAACCCGACCGTCGTCGTGCTGACACCGGGCATCTACAACTCGGCTTATTTTGAGCACTCGTATTTAGCCCAGCAAATGGGCGTCGAACTGGTCGAAGCGCGGGATTTGGTGGTGTCGGGCGGGTACGTTAAGATGCGGACGACGAAAGGCTTCCAGATCGTAGACGTGATCTACCGGCGCATCGACGATACGTTTCTCGACCCGCTGGCGTTCAATCCCGATTCGATGATTGGCATACCGGGTCTGTTTGACGTATATAAGAAAGGGCGGGTTGCGCTGGCTAATGCCCCCGGCACTGGCGTGGCCGACGACAAAGTGATTTATGCTTACGTGCCGCGCATCATTCAGTATTATTTGGGCGAAGAAGCCATCATTCCGAACGTGAAAACGTACATCTGCCGCGAGGAAGAAGACTGCCGGTACGTGCTGGAAAATATTGCCCAGTTGGTGGTTAAAGAGGCTAATGAAGCGGGCGGCTACGGGATGCTCATTGGTCCTAAAGCCACGCCCGAAGAGCACGACCTGTTTCGGGAGAAAATTCAGGGGAATCCGCGCAACTACATCGCGCAGCCAACCATCTCGCTCTCGCGGGTGCCCTGTATCGTGGGCGACCACGCCGAAGGTCGCCACGTCGATCTGCGGCCGTACATTCTCTACGGCGACGGCGTCAACGTCATTCCCGGCGGACTCACGCGCGTCGCCCTTCGGAAAGGGTCGCTGGTTGTTAACTCCTCGCAGGGCGGGGGCGGGAAAGATACGTGGGTATTGTACTAAAAGTAGTGAGTCGTAAGTGTATAAGTGGTAAGTGGCTGACGCGTAAGTTCTGCTCATGCGTCAGCCACTTACCACTTATACACTTACGACTTACTACTTCTTTACCATTCAATCGGGGCTAAGCCTTTGCTGGTCAGGTAGTCGTTGGCCTGGCTGAAGTGCTTGTTGCCAAACCAGCCACCCCACTGCGCAGCCATCGGCGAGGGGTGTTTGGCTTTCAGGATCAGGTGTTTTTTACCGTCGATAACGGCTCCTTTCTTCTGGGCGTAGGCACCCCAGAGCATGAATACCACGTTCTGCCGCTGGTCCGAAATAAGCTTGATCACTTCGTCGGTGAACGTTTCCCAGCCTTTGCCCTGGTGCGAACCGGCCTGCCCCGCCCGTACGGTGAGCGTTGAGTTGAGCAGCATAACGCCCTGATTAGCCCAGCGTTCGAGGTTGCCCGACTTGGGAACCGGCTTGCCGAGGTCATCCTGAATTTCCTTAAAAATATTGACTAACGACGGGGGTTTGGTGATGCCGTCGGCCACCGAAAACGCCAGCCCGTTGGCCTGTCCCTCGCCGTGGTACGGGTCCTGCCCCAGAATTACCACGCGGGCATCGGCAAAGCTGCACTGGTCGAAGGCATTGAAAATTAATTTACCCGGTGGATACACCCGCTGGGTGCTGTACTCCTGCCGAAGAAACTCGGCTAACTGCCGGAAATAAGGTTTGTCGAACTCGGGTTGCAGGGCGGGTTGCCACGATTCGGCGATGGAAACTTTCATAAGGAAGAACTGTAGGATTGAGTGGGCCGTATATGCCTTCAAACGCCGGAATCCACTGCCCAAAAATAATTTAGGAGTGGTTCTTGCGTTACAAAACTTAACAACCTAATTTTCGTTCTAAGGTTGCCAAACGACAGGAATTTTATGGTTTCGTCAGTCACAGAAGGCGTGAAAGTCAGCGTGAAAACCGAGTACCAGTCGGACTACTCCAGTCCCCTGCAGGCTCATTATGTGTTCACCTACCGCATCACCATCGAAAATGCCAGCGACTACACCATTCAGTTGCTCCGGCGCCACTGGACCATCTACGACTCCAACGGCACCGTCCGCGAGGTCGAAGGCGAAGGCGTCGTCGGGCTTCAGCCCGTGCTGGAACCGGGCGAAGTCCACGAGTACGTGTCGGGCTGCAACCTGCGCTCAAGCATGGGCAAAATGGCCGGAACGTACCTCGTCGAGCGCATCATCGACGGCAAGAAGGTTCGCGTTGCCATTCCCGAATTCACAATGGTTGTGCCGTACCGGCTGAACTAAGCGTGTTTAAGTGCCTGGGTGTTTGCGTTTCTTGGTTCAGCACCCGCAACACCTAAAAACACAAACACCACCAACTTGCTCCTCGCTTACCTCCGTTACCTCGCCCGCGCCCGCGACGAACACGCCCTGCATTCGCCCTTTTTGTTTTCGCTGTATACCGGGGTTATCACAACCGATAACCGGCGTGAGCCAACGTTTACACCCATCCGAACGTTGCAAAAAGCGTTGCGCCAGAATCAGGAAATCATCACGGTCATTGACCTGGGAGCCGGGTCCAAGGTAAACACCGCCCAGCAGCGGACCATCGGCGACATTGCCCGGCATTCGCAGAAATCGGCCCGCTTTGGCCGCATGCTGTTCCGGCTCGTTCGCCACTTTCGGGCCAGAACCATCGTTGATCTGGGCACGTCGCTGGGTCTGACAACGGCGTACATGGCCGAAGCCGCCCGCCCGCATCAGGGCCGGGTGCTCACGTTTGAAGGATGCCCGCAAACCGCTGGCCTCGCCCGTCGTAATTTCGAGCGATTGGAGCTTAAAAACATAATCGTTGAGGTTGGTAACATCGACCAGACCCTCGCTCCGCAGGTGGAGGCCCTCCCTCCAATTGATTTTGCTTTTTTCGACGCTAACCACCGCTATGAACCAACCATCCGCTACTTTGAGACCTGTCTGACCAACCGGCACAACGACACGGTTTTCGTTTTCGATGATATCCACTGGTCCGACGAAATGGAACGGGCCTGGGAATACATTCAAAATCACCCGGCCGTCAGCGTCACGATTGATCTTTTTTGGGTCGGGCTGGTATTTTTCCGGCGTGAACAACCGAAGCAGCACTTTACGCTCAAATTCTGAGATGCTTTGCTCAGCGGTATGTCCGTGGTAGCCAGAATTTCGTTACCTTTCGATACTTGCTACTACCCATAAATACATGAACCGTCTGATCTGTACTCGTTTGGGCCTTGGCGTTGCCATGGCCGCGTTGTTGACGTTGGCGGCCTGCCAGAAAACCGCTACCGATGCCGATGCCCCCGAACCGACCGGACTTGCTTCCTTTGATTTGATGCAGCAGAAGATGCTGACCCCTTCCTGCGCCACGTCGGGTTGCCACGCGTCGGAGAAAGACCCCTCGTTTGCCCAGCATGGATTAGTATTGGCCGAGGGTGTCGCTTACCAGAACTTAGTGGGTGTTGACCCGAAGAACAGTGCCGCCCGGACTGACGGCCTGAAGCGCGTGAAGGCGTTTGCGTCGCTGGAGAGTTTGCTCTACCATAAATTGACCGGAGCCGCCAGTCACCACAGCGGCAAGCAATACGGTAATCCCATGCCGCTGGGGGGCCAACTCCTGTCTGATGGGCAGATCGAGTTTGTCCGGCGCTGGATCGAAGCGGGGGCACCCAAGACGGGCAGCGTGGCCGATGCGGCCCTGTTAGACGACAAAACCGTGCGCGTTCCAGCCTATGAGCCGTTGCCGGTGCCGACTGCCGGAACGGGCTTTCAGTTGGGCATCGCGCCGTTCGACATTCAGCCCAACTTCGAGCGGGAACTGTTTACGCGCAAGATGGTCGGCAACGCGCAGGACATCTATGTCAACCGCTACGCCATAAAAATGCGCAGTGGTAGCCATCACTTCATTGCGTATGACTTCCGGAACAAAGCCCTGCTGCCCGGCCTGAACGATATTCGTGACATTCGCAACCCGGACAACTCAACGAACCTGCTGACGGTGCTGTCCATGTCGAACCACGTTTTTCTGGCTGGTTCGCAGCAACAGCAGCAGGAATACACTTTCCCGGAAGGGGCCGCCCTGTTGATTCCGGCCGGTGCCTCGCTTGATCTGAACTCCCATTACGTCAACAAAACCGACGCCGTAATGAAGGGCGAAGCGCAGATTAACCTCTATACGGTCGATAAGTCGAGGGTGCAGCGGGTGGTTCAGGCCCTCGACCTGGGCAACTCGAACCTGTCGATTTCGGCCAATAACCGGGTCACAATTACCAAGCC
>QQTW01003934.1_pt1 | contig 11069 bp, 5 predicted proteins | sample 1904831 | NCBI WGS metagenome assembly QQTW01 (sample SAMN09435610, study PRJNA476489) | Subsurface metagenome, whole genome shotgun sequencing project.
GCTGCTCGAGGCTATGAGTTAATTGCCAAGGTCATCTCGAACCCGTGGCTAATAAGTACCCACCTGCAGCCTTTCCAAGCATAGGGTACAAGTGATATTATATCTCAACAGATATCTAACGCATCACGTGAAGGCCTTGATACTGGGGATGCAAGCCGTAACCGGGCCATGTGCTTTGTCGCGTATACGTATTAGTCGTGGAGGCTCGCGTGCATCGAATGCTGTACTACTTTACCTTATGCAACAAGGAAAGTACCCGATCGCTCTGTGGAAAGTCTCATCAACAATGGCGGAGATAGCGGCAGGCATTCGATCGCAGCTGCGAGAGTGGAGTATGAGGAGATGGGACCGCAGATATGTCATGAAGCCGTTGTTAGTCTTAATAGAAGATAGGAGAGAAAAGCTCTCCCCCCGATCACGGGTCACATTGTTCTGAACCAGTTTTCAAATGTCAACCATAAAGAGCTAGAACTCCACCGCGAGTCAGCTACGGCACCCATCGTGGTCTACACATGAACTAAATTCTATTCTCGGCGGTTGACCTGCGATTAGGCGTCAGTGCCGAGTCAGGATGAGGTCGGAGCTTCGGGGCTTGGAGGTCGACGTTGAATGAGGCATCCCGAGAGTGAGGATCGTCTTGGCGAGGGTCAGGAGAAGTACAAATATACTCGTACGGCCGTAAGTAAATGATCGATGTGTAGCGTACCTAGAGTGGTCGTAAGGTGTCTGTGGCCCGTTCCCGTCTCCGCTGTTTGGTGTTGCTATTCATATCGTAGCTTGAAAACATAGCTTGCGTGGGCTGTACGCGTCGATCCCTGAGAATGCGGCTTCTCCTTATCTTACTTTCCTGAGATGACGGTTACCAACTCACTTCGGAGCTTCAAGCCCTACCGTAGAATTAACACGAAACATCCCGCGCACAAGGCATAGCCTTCCCGACAGAGAGTCTGCCTTGGGTCCCCACGTGCTGAAAGGGAAGGTTTAGATTGAGTTGATGACTAATGCAAGCCCCAGGCTTACTAACCCTCCCTTCCCGCCTCTCTGAGACATAAGGTATTAAGCCTCCGTTCCTGAGTAGCTCTACCGTCCTCAAACCGCAAACCATGACTCGCAAAGAGCGACTGAGCGCCGGAGCGCCGGAGGAAAACACCAGGTATGAATAGTTTGCATGAAGATCACCTGCAGAGAGCGTCATCGGGCTTTTGATCTCGGATTGTTTATGTTTATTCTCCATGAGATGGTCCCGTGAAACAGCTTCATGAGCTCTCATCGTTGGTGCGCCTGGAGCTCAGCCCTCTGTTCGTCGAATATTTCCCTTTTCATCTTCGCCCGTTGTGCTAGCATCAATCTTCTCTTTGGTTTACCGAGCACTACTCTCCGTCAACATACTCTCTGTGGAGGGTTGTGCTGCACTTGCTCTCTATCACCATGACGTGAAGTGGGTTGATCAATGTTGTTCCGTGCCTCTCTATCAAAACAGACAGTGCTGCGGGCCGCAGATCAAAGGCCGTCTGATGGAATTACAAGTACTGCATCTTCCATAAGTATGTTGGTCGCTGCTCTGTGACAATCTCATCCTCTTGTCGAAGACATCCCCCCTATAACCAATCACCCACTCACTATCCCTTTACCCAAACCAATCCGCAAGATGCACTCCAAACTCATCCTCGGTGCTCTCGCACAACTTCTCTGCCTCCAAAGCCAAACATCCACAGCTCATCCCCTCGAGTCTCGCGGCTGGCCCGGGTTTACCCATTGTCCCGATGCATACTGGGAAAGGGTGTACACGTTCAAAACCCCATTGTCAAAGGGGATTCAAATGATCCCACGCTCGGGGAAAGTCTATCAGTTCAAAGACTTGAAGCAAGGCATCACCGACGACAGTGAGATCACCTTCATTGGGGCAGAGAAACCCTCGAAGAGAGATGTTGAAGCAGAACCGCCCGCCGAGGACAGTTTGGCGCTGCGAGACGTTGAAGAACAAGAAGCCCCCGTCCAAGACAGCTTGATGGTGCGACAGGACAAGTGGAGCGCTCGATCGTGGGAACAGAAGAGTGAGAACAAGGCTTCACATCAGGCATCACGTTGCATGCCACACATGGCTAATGCATCTCCACCTGATAGACTACCGCGACATTGCCCAACAGGCAGGTGTAATCATGATCTACACGGCAGCAGGTACGAACCCAGCCCGGGAAAACCAAATAGACCCCCAACCCCCACTAACCCACACACAGGCGGCATCGGCAACGCCGTCGATCTCGTCAACACCCTGGGCGGAAGCCGCATCAAATGGGCAGGCGACCACATCTTCGAACTGAACCTGCTCCGAATGTTTCTGTACGAGTGGAACGACGTCAATCTGAACAACCTAATGTTCACCGTAAGCCCCCACTCGGCACACTCCCCGATGTGCCAAAGACTAACCAACATCGCATGCTCAGTGCGGCGGCGTCATCAACCGCTTCCAAGGCATCCTCAACGCCCCCGGCAACCTCATCGGCGTGGACATCGTCCTAAACGGGCTAAAGAAAGTCCTCCTCCAGGTACTGTACCATGACTCCCCTCCGTTCCCCCAGCCCCCCAAACTGACACACCCCGACCAAACCAGAACAACGGCCCGCGCGACTGGACGGCCTACGCGCCGGGCACGTACGTGGCGATGAAAGCGTACATGCTGGCGGTGAGTCCGATGTGGAGCCAGGTGGTGCACGTGCTGGCGGAAGCGCTGGACAACGTCGTGGCCGAAGCGGGGTTGCGCAAGAACGCCGGTCAGGCGCTCGAGCAGTTTGCCCAGAAGAGATTTTTGCAGGCGATGAATTTGTTGGCGCAGCATATGCCTGCTGCTGCGGGGCCGAATGCGCAGATTGGGGCGGGGTGGATTGTTGTTCCGTGATTGGCTTTTGCTTTGCTTGGTGGGATGGGGAGGGAAGGGGAGGGAAAGGGGGGTGGATGTGAGATACGTTGAGGTGGGGACTGGGTTGTATATACGTTTTTACGTGTATTTGTACGATATATGTAATGTGTAAGATAGATGAACAAGGCCCCAACGTGAAGGCGCAAACGAAAGGGACAGGCTTCACAGCCGATGATGGTTCTAAAGACCCTTGCCCAGACGCCCGCTCCAACCGGCCAATCACTTCGTCTCCCGAACTACCTTAGTTCGGAGCGCTTTCTGGTTTCGTGCCTAGGGTAGATCAGATGTACACTTCCTGACAGCTTCTCCTTACCTTTACTAACGTTACAATTTCTCGTGGCCCACAACTACGGGTTCAACACATGTCCATCTGAGAGGCTGAAAAGCTTGGAAGAGACAATCTAATTATCACCCGTCTAAACCGGGTTGGGTGAAGATTTCTGTACATGGCCGGTGACTGATACCAGGCCTCTACCACCATCTAACAAAAAGAAAACAAGAAAAAGAAGTGTGCCGATGATGGAATACAGTCTAATATCTCACAAAGCAAAGAGCAAGGTCAGATCCGCATCTCCAAACTCCAAACCAACCACTCCGACCGCGGGACAACGGGCTCTCCCGTCACAAGGTACCCTAAGCCATCGCCCTCGGCGTCTCCACCCTCGCACTCCCATCCTCGTACTTCTCCCAATTGGCCAAAACATTGCCGATCCTCGGAGAATTCGTCAACCGATAGACCTCCTCGAAATACTCCCTCGTGAGCGCGAACGGTTTGGCCGTGACGTTGGGAATGTATTTGCCGACCAACTTGCTCGGATCGATAGTAGTCTTGTTGATTTTCTTAAGCAGGAAGGAGCGGAAAGGTTTGACGCCGGAGCGCAGGAAGGTGCTGTGGAAGGGGACGTCGATGCCCTTGAGCGGGATGGTGGCGAAGCCGCGTTGCAGGTCGAGCGGTTTGGGCTTGGCTTCGGTTTGTTTGGCGCATTCGCGGATGATTTCGACGAGATGGGCTTTGACGTCTTCGAGGGACATGGTTTGCATGAGGTGTTGGATGTCGACTTTTTGGGATTTGACGTAGTTAGTTACGTTGGTGAGGCAGTCGAGGGCTCGGAGCTAAGAGATGGGTTAGTATATATGTTTTCTTGGGAAAGATAGCTTGGTGGAACTTACATCTCCTGCACAGACGTATTGCATGTTTGCGACGTTGTAATTGACGATTTCGAGCAGCCACTTTGTCTCCTCGGCAATGTTCTCAACGACATATTGCAAGGCCTGTTCGTTGAAGGTCTTGGAGATTCGGCTGGGGTTGACGGCGCACATGGAGTAGTTCGATCGGCCAGTTTCATCGCGCTCGACAGCCACTTGCATGGTCAGACCGCGGTAGAACACAACCGATACTAAGCTCTCGATGGGCATGACCTCTGCCAGTGCAGCCAAAGCAGAGTACTCTCCGAGAGAATGGCCCGCGAAACTACTATCGCGCTGAACGAGGCCCTTGGAGCGCATGTCTTCGAAGCTTGCCTTCTCCATCAGTGTCAACGCAGGTTGTGTGAATTGAGTGGCGGACAGTAGACCGGTCGGTGATCGATACGTGTACGAGGTGGTATGTTCACCAACTTCCTTGAAGATCTTCTCCGATTTGATAGATCCGTCCGCGTTGACCGTTTCGAACGTCATCGACATGTAATTCTGGCGGATAGCCTTCCCACGAGGTCCACCAAAATGAATAGTCAATTCTTTGGGATTGTTCTTCACAATGTTGGTGATGGCAAAGCCGTAGTTCTCCATGAAGTGCTTGTCCGCGCGGTCCCAGACTTCTTTGGCAACCGCACTGCTTGCATACAGCTCCATACCCATGCCTTGCTCTTGCGAACCTTGACCAGTAAAGACGTAAGAAGAAACGGGCTGTTCGACTTCTGCTTCACCGACGAGGACCTTCTCCTCGCTCTCCTTGTTGCTGGCCTCAACCTTGACGATCTTACGTCCTGAGACCATGCCAACGTGCTGTAACTTGACCTCAATATCATCGTTCGGTAAAACCATCCCTACCAAGGAGCAATGGAAGCTTCTTACGCGTCCAACGTTGTTTTCGGCAGCCCAAGTTTCGACGAGACTTCGTACTGCTGCGCTAGAATACATACCGTGAGTGATGGTACCTGGGAGGTTCGCATAGCTGGCAAAGACACGAGAGACGTGGATAGGATTGTAGTCTCCTGAAACACGAGCATATGTCTCGTTTGTGGATGGAGCCCTCAATACCAGTGGAGTCTTGCCATTAAGCGGAATGGCGTTCTCGAAGTTGACCGGCTGTTCTATTGAGGAGCCATTTCGCTGCAGATAATCTATAACCGGATTGCCGTGCGAAACACCAGCCTCGTATTCCACTGAGGCAACTTGAACAATCTCCTTTGTTGCCAACTCTAGGAGAACTTGCCCAGTCGTTTCAACATGACTGAAAACAGTCTTGTTCTTGAAGCGGACCAAACTTTGGAGACGGAACGTCAGCGTCTTGTTTAGGAGCTCAGTATCGGGCTCATCAAGACGGAACCAGTCTTTTGATTTCAGCACAGCCACATCTCTTGTCGTAGCAAGGTGTAATTGCATGGGTGTTTCGTATTTCCGCTGAAAGGTGTTCTCAAAGTCCGTGTAGGCTCCACGGTATAAGAACTGGCTAGTAACCTCCATGACGGGTTTTTCGGCCCTGGTAATTGTGCCGCACACTTCGACCATCTTTCCGGAATCCTGGTTGATGACAGCATTAATTCGAGCAGTGGTGTCAACGACATCGCCTTTCTTGAGAGGTTCTGCACCAGGCAACATTCTGAATCCGTTCGAGAGATGGACCAGCTTAAGAAGATCGCCATCGATAGCACGCGGGAAGATTGGCTTGGTGATGGCTTTCCAGCCAACAACTATAGCAAAATCCATGGGAGCTAGAACTTCCTTGCCAGGCCTCTCAACAAATGCTTCGCCAGTATTGCCAACGGCATGAACAAAGTCGGCAATAGCTTGTGCAGTGACCGTGGCTCTACCACCATTGAACGTACTCGCAGATGGAGTGTCGAAAGGTACGGGCTCATCACCAAACCAGATTCGGTAGTAAAACTGCTTGATCCGGTCGTTACGGCCATCCATGACCTCTCGGATAGGAGCATAGCCCGTTTCTGGATGATATGTGTACTGCAGTGGCAAGGCGACAGCTTTGCCCTCCGCAGTTCTCTCTTCAAGCATGTTGATGGTGATTATTTTCGAGCTAGATATGTCGATCTGGATGGTTTGGACGAGTTTTCCTGACGTTGATGGCTCTTTGACGCTGATGACAGTCTTCGCTGGCTCGTCCGGGTTGGCGATCTCGACCAACATGCCTTTGGTAGGTGCGAAGATCCTCTTGATCGGATTGGTTTGGAAACGGTGGTCTTGTATAAAAACCTCTGCTGTAAACAGAGCATACCTCCAAGAGTAGGTCTTGCCAGCAAGTAATTTCAACCAGGACTCGATGTTGGGTAATGTAGAGCTTGCGGATGTAGCGAGATGATAACTGATCTTGTTTTCAACTTCCGAAATGGTGAGACCGTCGATGTCAAGCTCCTCCTCAGATTCCAGGAGAAGAGTTCCTCCAAAGTATTCGACTGTAGGAATGGCTGACTCGTTGTCCCCATATATATCCTTGGTCAGGCCCTTGATGTGGTCATTGTGAATCCCGCCAAGGATTTCTCCGATGGGTTCATCAACAGCGGTTGAATACTTGACAGCTGTGGGCCCTTGAAGGATGCAAGTTCTGCCCACATCTTGATCAACGACAGCCTCTAAGTCTTCAGACTGCCAGAGGGAGTCCTTTTTGAACCAAAACTCGAAGTTCTCATCCAGGGAAGGGACAAAAGGAACCGGCTTCTGACCACGGCGTTGGCAAAGAAGTAAGAAGTGCTGAACATCTTGTGCGCTGATAAGTTGTTCGTTTGCCTCGGGATAGCTGGATAGTAGCTTCTCCACTACCGAGTAGGGTTCATCTAGCTCGGAGTAGCTTTGAATCAACGATGCCTTCCCGTGTGTAGCTGTGAAGCGTTCTTCGACACGGCGCATGAAATCTCCGGTGAGGCGCTCCAACGACCTGTCAATCCACCGTGATTCATGCTTTACGAACATGAGATCCACCATTCTCTTCACAACCTCTCCGTACGTCATATCTTCGAGGTCCACTGTTTCGCCAGCAGAATTTCTTCCAAACCAGACCTTTTGAAAGTCATCGTTGAGCTTCTTGATGATATAATCACGCTGCTTTTTGAGTTCAGGAAGACGCTTCGCCTTATCCAAGCTGAAGATCTTTTGATCCATTTCTGCCCAGAATTTCACACCACGAGTGGCAAGCTTGTGGATCGGTTCTCCCATCTCGGATCGGACTGTGATAACACCTCCAGCTGGGCCCTTATACGTCTTCTCCCACTGGCTATCGTCCACGCCTTCGGCTTCAGTGATGGCTTTTTTCGCGTTCTTCGACGTGTGTGCTTCTTTAGCGGTCATCATCCGACTGCCAAACAGACAACCATCAAACGGCATAGGTGGATAGCCAAAACGCCCTGACCAAGTGCCGGTGATATATGGGTAAGTATCTTGCGATCCGCCGAAGCCACTTCCAGCAACCAAGATGATGTTGCCACATCTCCGGATTCTACCATACATCTGAAGCATTGGCTGATGGAAGTCTTCAAATGAATGATGACCACCACCTCTTCCGCCTGTCCACTGTAGAATGACTGGGAAATGAGGATTGGCCTTGGCGATATTTATGACCTGCTGGATAGCCTCCATCGAACCAGGCTTGAACGACATGTGCTTGATTCCGAGGGTCTCGATGTACTCATTAGCAACCTCGATAGACGGCACACCAGCACCAATGGTCAGGCCCTCAATAGGCACCCCATCGGCGCGTAATTGGGCAATCAGAGGGATCTGCCACGCCATGGCCCGAGGGTTGACGTAGATCAGGTTGACTGTGATGCCGCGACCGGCTGGAATGGCTTTCTCGATTTTGTTGAGCGCCTCAGTCATCGTTTTCGCATCATAGTACCCTCCCCCAGCAAGTTCAATGTGGTATCCTGCATTCATTGTAGCAGCTACAAAGTCCCACGGAACGGTGCAGGGTGTCATTCCTGCAACCATGACTGGTGGGACTCCCAGTAGCCTGCTCATCTTGGTGTCGACAAAGGTCTGTCCGGCCGAAGTTCTCACCAGTTTTGGGCCGTGCTCTTTGACCCAGTCAACCGCATACTTTACTGCATGCTCTTCGTCCCGATCGAAGAGCTCCGGCTTGTAACCGACTTCCTGGTTAGTCCCATCCATCGCGCCTGCTAGGATAACTCGAACTCCGGTACCGTCCTTGTTGCGATTGGTAAGAACCCCAAGTCCGGATATCCCTCCAGGACCGAAGTCGATGATATGTGTTGCCTTTGGGAACACCGTGGCTTTCTCCCAATTGACAGGATCTTGAGTTATCATGCGAACCAGGGCTGGTACTATGTTGGTATCCTCATCGTCTCGCAAGTCTTCGCCAGAGCTAGTATCATAAACTGCGATACCCAGATCTTTGCCAGTAATTTTGATGCTGCTGAGGTCCTCCAGGATGTGCTTGTAGGCCTCCGTGAGGTAGGGACTGTGAAACGGAGCGGTGATTGGGAGAAATCGATTGACGAAACGGATCTTGCGGTCGGTGTAGGGAATGCGAGTTTGATCGAGTCCGGTAGGTGCCTTGACCTTCCGTAGTCTCAGGTTGAGTCCGTAGAGGGAGATTGGAGGGCCCGTCACAACATAGTTACGCGCACTGTTGATCAGTGAGATACCAATATGTCGATCCTTCGGTAGATGGTGATTGGTCGCATCTATATGCTCCTGAACAGCGGATTTCGGGAGATCCCGAATGGACAGCATTGGCGTTGGAGCTCCTTCTCCGTGCTCAATCGAGTCTTGGAGAGTCGAAGGCGTGAGGGATGTCCTAGGATATGCCTGTTGACTCCGAGATCCAATCCAAAAGAGCATTGTCACGGCCGCCTTCGCTAGCTTGTCGAATGATTCCCAAGAGTCAGCAGCAGCAATTGCGGCAGCCGTAACAATGCCTTGGGAGTGGCCAGTAGTACCGCTGAGGCGCTCCCGAACCTCTCCCGGCGTCCTTCCCAGAGACTTGCATGTTACTGTGTAATGCGCCAGTTGTATTAAGCCAATAAGGGGTAGGCTGACGGGCGCAGAAACGAGGTAATCGATATCCGGCTGAGCGTCTTCGTTCTCTAACCATCGCATAACATCCAATCCTTTCGAGTATAGCTTCTCGGCCCTCGAATCTCGTGATAGCGTGAGCAGCATTTGTGCCGAGGATGTGACGAGGTCTTCCACAAACGGACGATATGTGGTATAGACCTCACGAAGCTCGTCAAAGTACTCCTCGATATTGCCTTGACCGCCGAAAACTACGTAGAGTTTGGCAGCGTCGTCACCGGCAGCACGGAAAAGTGCAGATTCGTGTGATTTTATCGGGCGGTTGGCCGCCGCTCGTGCTGCAAAATATGACTGGACGACTATGCGTTTTTTCCTTTCAATGCCTGGCAACGAGGCTGCCAAGGCGTGGACATCGTTTCCCCTCAGAAATGCGCGCTCGAACTCGTTGAGAACAAGTTTGAGGACTTCTTCGTAAGAGCCTTGGGCGTCGTACTCCCCTTCATCCACTTCTCGGGCGATAAAGCCCAGGTATCGAGCGACTAGCTCGCCAACCGAAGACGGTTCGTCGTCCTGTGCAAGCTCGTCTGTCGGCGCAGGTAGGGTTGCTGTGAAGCTCTCTTTTAACTGAGATGCGTGGAAATGGAGCGCCGTGGGTACTAAGTAGGAGTATTCGAGAGAGCCATGTGTAAGAACGAGAGGTCGTAGGGATGATGATGAACGTGGCGTTGAGACACCCGTATGAGGGCCTGTTGTGGAGTTTCCGTACATGGCGGGGAGTCTTGAAGGGTTGAGGCGTAGAGAGATTGGATGCAGGTGGGATAGTTGAGTGCTATCTTCTCTATGTTGGCGGTGTCAGCCGAGTGATATAGGGTGAAGCGATTTTCAATGAGATGTTACTGCTGATTCAAGACGATCCCTGATGTAAAAGCTCCGGAGGTTTCTTCAACTAACCTTGAGCACTTGTGTCTGAGGAAGCTCTTCGGTGTTGGTGAGCTCAGGGCAGATTTGGTTTCATGAAGAACAGGCAAGTCAGGCAATGATGATGGGATGGAAAAGATGAAGGATAAGTTATCTGACAAGACTGGAGGTGGTCGTAAATCTCGATATTAGTTACTTAACTAAAGTTACATTTCTGCCGAGAAGGTTGAACGGGCAAAGCTCTGATTGAGTTCAGTCCCCAATGGAAAGATATCAAGGGCTAGGCCCAATCAGGGGCTGGCGAAGAAGCGTTGAGCTAATGTACCTTCGTACCTTACCCTGACTTTTTCGAAGTTCGAAGTTCAGACGATTGAATCAACGTCATAAGTTACCATGAGTAGTCACTGTCCTACAACACAACACTATAGGTACCTGTTTAACAGAAGTTACGAAGACCAAATTCGGAAATTCAGATAAATAAGTCTACTTGAATCATCATAATTGGAAACTTTGCCTTCCCATATACTTCAGTCTCTGTAGTGATGTCGAAAAGTAACACCGCCCGCCGTTGACACATTTTGTTGAAACGAAAAGTCTGGGGCAGCTCTATCCTCCATTCGGTCTAGCTCAGCCCAAACGATTCTCCGCTTGACCGCATCCAACAGATTCGAATTTGAGCAGGGGTCTGGCCAAAGTTTTGGGATGGAGTGAAGGGGATGCTGTCGACTTTGCAGGAACATAGAACACCCAACGATCACGGCAACTCCCCTACACAATAATAAGTAATTAACGGGAAATCTTCTGCCATCCAAAGACCTCAGTCTTTTCACTATCTACCTTAGAAACACAGGCGACATTGCCGGTTCCAAACATCAATTCTCCTCTTGCACCGGGTATTCTCACTTTCTGACAATCGCTTCGAGTCAGAGTATATCTACATCAATTGCTTCGGATAGCGGGTGTTTCTTGGCTTTCACGACGCTCTGGACGTTATTCGATCTGCATATCCAATTGACACCTCGCCGCCCAC
>QQTW01003935.1_pt1 | contig 11069 bp, 10 predicted proteins | sample 1904831 | NCBI WGS metagenome assembly QQTW01 (sample SAMN09435610, study PRJNA476489) | Subsurface metagenome, whole genome shotgun sequencing project.
AAATATACTAAACTATCAAGTTCTGAGCGTGTTGATGTAGCTGTTCAATTACTCCACGAGAATCCTTCGTTAAGCTTGCCAAAAGCAGTCATTATTTAGAAGATCAATCCCATTTCTATTTAGACAGTTCGTACAGCTTCAATAATGTCAATAGTGACCTGAATTCGCTGTAACAGCCCTGGCGATGGTTGTGCCAAGCAATTTTGTTGCACGGGACCGTATGTTGCACGCAACCGTATAAGACGTTAATTGATTGAGTTGTATAGCAATAGTGGATAAAATGTAATGCCGGCTGCCGAAAAAAAGCCACCCCGCCAAGTCGACAGCCAAGACCCTAGCTTACTGCCCAGACTTTTAGCGTGCACAGCTGAACTGTACGCTCCTCCTCTCTTACTCTCCACAATGACTTCCCCACCCTTGGTCCAAATTTGGCTTCAGGAAACAATCAAAAACTTTCTGCCCTCTCTGACTTGTTTGAAGCATCATGGATAAGGCTCAATATCGAGCTAAGACAGAGAACGAGGCTGTAAGCTAGCAGTCATATGCAGAATCCTTATGGGAAGATGGGCTGACCATTCCTAAGCCTACCAGAGATCAGCAAATCCTTGATGATTGGGAAGGGCGCCCAGTGATCAAGACGTATGCAACTGTGAGCGTGTAAACCCATAATTCTAGCCAAGTATGCTCATCTCATATTACAGGGCAGCAAATTCTGCGTAGGTGACAAGATCTACATCTCTGAAGGTCGCACGTTACAAGGCCCTTTTCTTGTTGCCAGTGTGCCTAACGTTGGGAGGTATACACTGAGCAAGGAAGACGGTACTAAGCTAGAAGAAGGAAAGGTTTATGAGGAGGATAAACTTGAATCTGCGGAATAGAGAAGAGACGGTGCTTTCTGAAGTGTATTGGGCCCCATTATTTTGGACCGGAGGACCTTATGGACGATAGTCTCCCCGAATGCATTAATAGATGGGTGCTCCCTTGCCCAGCTCGTCAACAACCCGGGTCTGAAATGAAGTTGCTAGGCGGGACCCATTCTCGTCGTCCAAATCCACTTCAAATCTTGAAGTCAGGCACACATGCACTGCTTCTTGGTACGAAGCTCCAGCATAATGAGCAAGCCGCTCTAAACAGGCGCCTTGGAGTGTCTGTAACATCGAGTTCGCTATTACTGGACCCTTTCTCTTGTGGCTCACAATATGCGAAGCACTTTGCCATAAGCCAATTTCAAGCAGTACAACACCCAATGAGTAAAGATCATGCATTTTAGTGTGCCCTTTACGTAGAGACCCTTGCCTGCTTGGATGGCGATACACATTGAAGGCAATGTCGTCGGTTGAACGTCCAATTGAGGGATCTGATCCTGGACGGGCAAATTCGAAGCCTTGTAGGAATGGACGAGAATAGTCGATTCTTTTCTCGTTCTTGAAGCTGAAGAAGAGTACATTGGGAGAGCTAATACCTTGGTGAACCCAACCAACGGAATGCCACTTCTGCACTGCTTTTGCTAGCAGGAATGCAATCTTAAACCGATCATTCAAGGACGGCCTCGCGGAGGCTTTTGAATGAAGAATAATTGACTGCAAGGTGTGGTATGCACCCGGTGTTGTTTCATACGCATGAGGGATTTCGAAGTCAAGAACGAAGCGATTTTCAGAATGTTCATGGGACCAATGGCAGCAACGTAATGAGAGAAAGCCTGGGCTCTTTGGTGCATTTAATAGCTCTGCTAAATGAGCTACTCGAGCCGTCAAATCTGGCATCTCCCCCGGATCCACGTAACGACCGTAATTTTTATACTCCTGCATAATTGCATAGTGAACGTTGGCGGCAGCTTTAGACTCACTTTGAGGCATGTCAAAGGCGCTCGACTTGTAGACTAGCCGACGTAGCCTCAACTGATCTGCAATACCCAACAATTGGGTTGCAGGGTCATCGATCACTTCACTCAGAGCGGAGAGATCGGTAAGCCTGGTGGAGTTCAGAATCTTGCGCTCTACTGTATCGACGAACGCAGAATTTTCTGCTTCGAGCTGAATTAGGAATCTCCGAACTCGCTCTTTAATAATGGTCATGTTCTCTTGCGTACGAAAAGCGCTGTTCTGCTGAGCGATGTGCTGCTCAACGAGTGCTTGAACGTTGTCCCATGCCTTTAAGATGTCTTGAAATGCAGGCTGATCCAGTGTCTTTGCTAGCGACTGACCATCCTGTCGCACATTCTCAACGAAGCTCTGGATCTGAGTTGTGGTTTCAAGTATATTTTGGACATGGAGGGCGGTCACCATCCGAGGTATGTCAGCGCCTAACCACTGGACTATCTCTTCTATATGTGACTTGTTGAGCTGGCCTACAGTTCGGAAGAGAAGCTGAAAATAAGGACCTTCAATCTCTTCGTTGGTACTCGGACAGAATTTTTGTGGAAGAGGTGACAATCGCATCGTCGGTTGTGCCGGCATCAGCATAACGTGAACTGGCGTTGCATGAAGATTCGCCTCGCGAGCCACCAACCGCCTGTGAAGGTCTGCGATTGCTACATAACCGTTTTTCTGCACACAACCCTTTATCTCTCTGATCAATGCCCGGGTGAAAGACCGCTCCCCAGGTTCGGGAGTCTTCATTCCCATAGCTGATGCTGCCAGAAGCTCAAACCTACCTGGACGCCGTTCTCGGGCTCGGCCAGCTTGCGCCGCAAAGCAACAGTCCAATAACAGCAAGACATCTGCGTCTGCATTTTTGATATCGTCCTGTATTCGAAACCACTCAAGCGTGGGCTCTCCCTTTGCGTGCCTTTGTAGCCCGTGAGCCAACGCAGAGCAGTTTTCTGGGTGGTAGAGTTCTTACGCAGCCCAAACTGATCTTCTTTCTTCCCCTCGTACTTTATCGTCATTCCGATCTCCATGTCCACCGTAATGGATGATTAGTAACGCTGCACCTCCTTCTTCATCCGCAATTTTGGTAGCATGCAGCACGGATTGCGTAACGAAGTTATGCAATCGCAGATAACTCTGTGACGTGGGAATGGCGAATTCCTCTACTGCATACTGAAAAGAATCTCTGAACATCTGTCCCAATTCTTGGCCCTCCTTTTGAAAATCCTCATGGCCGTCTTTCCAGTAAAGAATGAGCACTTTTGCATAGCAATAAGTACGCGAACGCGCCGATGTCTGAAGTTTCTGGTTGAGTTGCTTAGTAAAGTTGTCGCTCGTCTCCATGTTTCAGATTCATGGCAGCCCCAGAGATAGGAAGTTGGCAGATCTTTCATCAACCCGTATTGACTTGAAAGACTTCGATCTGGTTCCTTGAAGAGAGCAGGTGGTGGCACGATACAAAGCGATTATTACCGTAGAATGGCACCGGAGCAGACCTTCTCTAGGCTAACTTGTGTAGGCTTTCAGTCGTTTTGAAACGGGGCTTGAGTTCATTGCTTCCAAGGATCGGTGATGATTGGGGCCAACTACTTAACTTAAAACCACGGTGTGTGCGGGGTACGACGGGTGCCTTCGCTGCAAGCCACGGGTGGAAACGCGCCTGCAGGCACTTTTGCTACCATTGAATTCTGAGAGTGTTCCCAAACTTGGAACTTTGCTCCTTAATATTTATGACACTTCCACCGGATCGCCATCTGCCTGCCACAGCGTCATGGAACAGAGTATCTTCAGCATTATTTAGTCCCTGAGGCTCACTGATGCGGTTCTGAATGTCAGCCTCTATTGCTCAACGCCCAGTCTACATCGTGTCTGTGTGATATCCATTCGAGCTTCTTTTCACGAGGTAGCCTTTCACCCCTGTCTCGTCTGCTGTCACCTATTTGATTCGCGTCTTCTCTGGCGCGCAATGGCCAATGGGATCCTTACTCCGATCTATAGCTTAACTTCAAGAAACGGTTTTCCATCCCTTGACTTCTCGAGTCTGAGACCATCCAGGGCCTGGGCAGACTCCGCAAGTGCAGCAGCAGCGTATACCGGGGCTCACTTGGCGTCACTCGCTACTACTAACAATCGAATGAAAGTGCTTGAGCGGGTTGTGAACGCTTTACACCAAAGCGGACTACCTGGTCCAGCAACTCTGACGGACCTCCAGGAGCATCTCGGGCAAGGCAGTCAATTTTTTGTATACAAGGATCACCTGGTTGAAGAGGGGTACGAAGCATACACGACAACAGAGGTTGCCGTTAAACAGCCCAAATTTGATCTTGGGCCTGAGGAAGAACTGGATTTGGCTGATTCGGGGGTACGTGAGCATGTGTACCACATGTACCTTGAGATTTTTGCCTTGACCAATCCGGCGCTGCGAGTTCACCCAAATATCGCTCGTCTTATTGCTTGGTCTGATGTTGGATGGAATCCACGCTTAATGCCAACACTTATAATGGAACTGGCAGAATCCGATCTTGCGGCACTACTCGCAGACGACGTTCTACAACTTTCACCTTCGCAGAAATATTCCATGTGTCATGATATCGGGGCTGGCTTGGATGCTCTGCATGACTGCCATATCCTGCATGGTGACTTGAAACCGAAGAACATTTTGATCTTTCGTCACGAAGATAGTATTGTGGCAAAGCTAGCAGATTTTGGACTTTCGCTTGATCAGGCAGACTCCGATCCCGCCATAGCCTACCTTGGTGGGACCCCTGGATGGCAAGCCCCAGAGGTCGAAGTCGGCAGTACATTAAGTTCTCATGGGTTGTTGCAAGCTGACAACTATGCCTTTGGACTGCTAGTGTGGAGTATTATGCTGCATTCTGGGAAAGTGCCACCGCTATCAGCAAGAGAAGCCCGACAGGCCATTGCTGTGAGAGAGTTAGAAGATGCTAGGGACATTATCGGACTCGAGACGTACCGTACTCTGACAGTTGCTGTTCAGAAATTGCTCGAATACGATTCTCGTCGACGCCCTTTGCGGGTCGCCGACGTACTAGATGATAGGTCCATTGACAAGAAATCCGGGTAAGTCAATGCTACGCGCACCGTAAAATCACATTCCTTTTGGTACTAACCGCACTGTCAGGTCTGGTGCCACACCGAACTTGGAATATCCGTTCAGCACGCGCGGAAGAAAGCCTAGTCGTCATGCAAAATCCAAACGCATCTCATGGGAATTGAACCCTCTGCCGGATGTTTTCATAGACGGGCTCCACTCCCAGTTTCTAAACGATTCAAGCAAACTTCCGGGAGATGTACTTTTTGCTCTGTTTCTGGTCTTCACAGCCTCTCAACCCAGCCGTCTGAATACAGAGGGCCGAGCTCTTGACGTTTTGGTTGCTGCGGCACGATCAGGGTATGAGCCAGCGCAAGGCATTGTTCCGGCAGCGCATAAGTTCTTCCAGCTAGAACCACAGCAACAGATCAAAGAGCATATAACGGAATGGCTGAAGAGCGCGGTGAGCAGTGGATCAACCCTAGCAATACCGGAATTGGGAAAGCTTGATCTGCCGACACTTTACGACGCCATCAGTGATTTCAAGATCAATGGCGGATACAACAGATTTTATTGTGCAATCGATCCCTCATTCAACAATACGGGGGCTCTGCAGAATCAACGGACACATGGAAGCAATTTCCGATACTCTCACCTTCACTGGCTAGCCACATATGGCAATCTATCTGCATTGTTGGACTACTTTAACACAAACACAGGGTATGAAATCGATGATATGACAGAAAACCAAGAGACTCCATTATACCTGGCTTGTGCTCGAGGGTCATGGGAGGTTGCTGCTGAGTTTATGCGTCGTGGGGCATGCCCGTTAGTCAGGTGTACTTCTTTTGAGATAAGCTGCATGCACTGGGTCTTCGCCTTTGACCAAAGATTCCAGGCTGAGGCAGTCATTGAGCTGAAAGGGCGAGGAGCTGATTTAAACGCACGGACTTCCACAGAGGTCCCATTTTTTCACTATCCCTTTGTGCTTCCAGCTGGCACTCCGCTCCACTGGGCTGTAGCTACTTCAAGCCACAAAACTGTACAGGTACTTGTTGCACAGGGAGCTGATTTGCTCATTCGAGATGGCTCAGACCCTTACGTTTATGATGGACGAGTGCGTATACTCAACGACCCCACAGAACTAAATAAGGAAAAAGTTCCATCCTCGAAGACGGGAACGAAAGGTCTCTCACCATTGGACCTCGCAGCAATGCAGCATGATCCGTTTATCTTCGAGCTTCTGATATTATCAAGAGCTGACGTCGATATCAATGCGGTTGACGAAGAAGGGTTCAGTGTTCTACATCGCTTGAGTGCAAGCTACATATGGGGGACGAGGACTGGAAGCACATTTTCCACCCTACCTTTCAGAGGCAACAGAATCCACATGCGGGATGACCTGGTCCGTACTGTTGCAGCTATCAAAGCATTGGGCGCGGAAATGGAACTACTAACAAGCTCGCTAGACTCAAAGGCCCAGCAAAGGAAACGAGCCTGCCACTTCCCAAGCCGTACGCCTCTCATGTTGGCTTGCATGAACATGGCAACCGACGTAGTGCGAACGCTACTTGAAGCTGGCGCTAGTGTCCGGACAGAAAATGACGTGGAACAGACTGCGTTGCACTGTATCCCTGGAGAAAGAGCCGCATGTCTGGAGTGTGTTTGTCTCCTGGTCTCCTATGGCGCGGATATCAATCACCGCGACAAATATGGAGGCACAGTCCTGTTGAGAGCGGCTTATGCGAAATGTTTAGAAGTCGTAGAGTTTTGCCTATTCAAGGGTGCAGATATTGATGTTCGAGAACAGCATCCACTCGCTATTGAAAAAGGCGAAAACCCTTTTCACTTACTTGCAGGGGGAAGTAGTGATCCGATCTTACTAGACAGATGGGACCGAGACATCTTATTGCAGGATAGATGGGACAAAGGCATTGAATTGGTAGACAAGAAAGACCGCAACATTGTTTTAAGCGACAAATGGGACTTGGCACTGGCTCGCCTGCTGGAAAGGTATGTGTTTGCTTGTCCACACTCTGAAAAGAAACGCAGGATCATTGAGTCTGGAAGTCCATCCGGTAAGACGATCCTACATGTGTATGCACTGTTCGCCATGCAGCATTGCGTTGCGGCATCGATACTCCATGGTGCTCCGGTAAACGCAATTGAGAGAAACCCTGTTCGAAACCGAGAAGGAGATGTCATTTACGGGACTCCCCTGGATGCAGCTATACGAGGCAAAAAGAACAGGGCGATAGCCCGAGAGAGCAAGTTACTCACAAAGCTTGAATACGAAGATTCCCTTCGGAGGGCCGATGCGGTGATTGAATTGCTTCAGCGAGCTGGTGGTGTTTCAATCTCGGATGCTGAGATAACCAAGAAACGGTTAGTTTCTGGAGATACCGATACCGGACAAGTGGTGTTCCAGGAACGCTTAGACAATGTTAACGTTCCTCGTGGGGTAGGCTCTGTGACTGAGCTCGCATGAACAAAATGCAAATCGATGGGAAGGGATCGGCAATACAAATTCGACTGTCATAACGCGTAGGGCCCTGAGCGACGTGACAATCTGTGCTACAGCTGGCGTGCGATTCGTGAGCGAAGTGCTGCGGATGATGGCAGTAGAGAATAACGCTCCCAACAGTCATAGATCGAACGACGAAGAATTCAAGTCTCAGAGAGACTTTGGCATTGCCCCTTGGTCCCTCGTAGGTCAAAGTTGTGGATGTTGTTCGTAACATTGATCTTCAAATTAAAAATTCTATGTAGCTCTGTTTGGAGGACCTCAACAAGACAACCCATACTTTGAGTTCGTTTTTCCTGAAGCAACGTATCTCTCAACCTAAAAGTGTAACTATAGAGAGGGCCAGTTCAATTTGAGTCTCCAGCTTCATCTGATATCTAATCTTGGGATCTCCTGTCCTACCCTAGACTTTTCTACATTTTTTGTTTATCTTGCCTTCACTACAATTGTCGTCACTGGCATCAAAAGAACTAAAATCTCGTGATATATACAAAATTTTCACCTTTAGCAGTTTTCTTAGGCACCTCATATATTCTTCTTACTCCTAAGCATCCTGTTTTCCAAATAAATGAATCGAATTCTCCTCTTCTCGGGCTGTAACACCAAAGAGATACGGACGAAAATTGACTACTCCTTACCACCATCATGATCAAATCTCTCAGAATGGCAATCCCAACAACAACCATAACGACGACATATCAATACTCCACATCCCTCCTCCCCCAGCTCCACAACGGTATATCCAACCCTCAGAACCATCATCCCCTCCTCCTCGTGCTCCTCCTTCTCCCCTCTCCTCAATCCGCATCCGAACCCTCAATGTCTGGGGCATAAAGCACATCTACAGCCATACGCACCAACGCCATCACCAAAATCAGCAATTTCGTAGCACATCATCCCCAGGCCCCACAAATCGTCACCCTCCAAGAACTCTTTACCTACTCCTCCTACCTGCTTCTCGAGCGGCTGACCCACTCGATCCTACCGTATGGGAAATTCTACCACGCAGGCCCCTTTGGCCCCGGGTTAGTGATTGTTGTCTAAGTGGAGGATCCTTGAGAGTCGGATGGTGAGTTTTCGGTTGGATGGAAGGCCGAGTGCATTTTGGAGGGGAGATTGGTACGTTGGGAAGGGGGTTGCTTGGGCGAAGGTACGGTTTCCTAGTAGGGAAGAAGTGTCTGGGAATGGGAGTGAGTACTTGGAGGTATTTAATACGCATCTCCACGCCCCGTATAATGAAGGCAAGCCCGGAAAGGATACGTATAAATGCCATCGCGTATCCGAGAGCGGGAGATTGCTGGGATGATGCGTCCTGCGGTGGAGAGGGGCAGTTTTGTCGTGAGTTGTGCGGATTTCAATATGGTTGTTGGCGCGTTAGAGTATAGGGCCATGATGGAGAGAGGGGGTGGGTACTTGAGAGACGTGTGAAGAGAAATCTATTCGGCGGCTCTGTCGGGGCCTGGATTGATGACTGAGAAGGAGAGATTAAAAGCAAAAGGTGCCGCTGGCGATGGTGAGGGCGATGGTGATGGTGGGGGGGAGATGCTGCCTCAAACGATATAAGACAGTTTGATCATTCATGGACACACATGCGACTCCGTGATGAACACGTGGAGGTGGTCGACTTCCCAGCAAAAGGATCTGTTGAAAAGGGGAGGAACAGGACCGTGAGGTTGGACGAACCGGACCCGAAAGCCAAGAGGTTGTATTATATTTTCCTTGGGGATGGGAGGAAGACAGAGATGGAGGAGGTATGGAGAGTCGGAGAGGCGAGGTTGTGTGTGACTGAACGACATCCGGACTTGAAGTGCAGTTTGAGTGATCGCTTTGCGGGTGAGGCTGCGTTCTAAGGGAACAAGCCACCCCGAGCCCTGAGGAAGAAACAGCAATACCTCCTGAGAATCGCCACCACCAACAAATCTTAAAACCAGACCCGGATCCGTCCCTGTACTCCACCCTCCAAACCCTAATATCCAGCTACACTCGCTGCTCCCGTCTGCACCGCCGGCGCCGCTTAACCCAATTCCCTCTCTCCATTCTCCTCACCTTCGCCTGCTTCATCGCCGTTTTCTTCTCTCCAGCCAACTACATCTCCTGTATCTTGATGCTGGTAAGTAGCCCGTAGTTGATGGCGGGCACGGTCGATGGGTTGATAAGGGGCCTGTTAGGCGGGAGAGAGAGTTGAGGGCGATGAAGGGGTGGGAGGCGGATGTGAGGCTGGCTATGGGGATAAGAAGGATAGAGAAGAGGGTGAGGGATTGGTTTGATTGATACGAATACGTACATACATTAATTTAAATTTGGATCAGTGGTAGGAAGTGTCTTGCAACCCAGATGCAAGATAAGACGGGGTAAACCCATAAACGAAAGAACGGATGCACTACTCCGTACAGAGAGATTGAATGGCCTCCTCTCTCGGAGAGAGCCGATTTTCGGGCTCTGGAGTCCCCAAACAGGGCCCTAGCAGAGCATCGCGTAGATTTGTCATATTTATGAGACGTTAGGCATGGGCAAGACACGAGTCTCCAATCATAATAAAGGCCCAAAACAGGGACTGAGTACGGGTGAGATGAGGGTGAGCAGCCTGAGTAGCATTTGGACGGAGTCTGAGCATGAGGGCGAGCAGCGGGAGCAGTGAGGGTGCGGCCTGAGCCGAGGCTGAGCCGAGGTCGAGCCGAAGTCGAGCCGGGTGACTAAGTCGCTGAGTCAGGCAGCAGAAACCGTCAACCCAGCTGGGTGCCAAGGCGCGGTCAAGATTTGTGTAAGATACTGATGGATCTCACGCAAAACGCAGGCAAAACGCAGCAAAATTAGACCCAACAGCTCCTACAGAGTTTCACAGCTGCATTAGGCACCCGAATCCTTCGCAATGCAGTACACAGCGTATTTAAGAATCAGTTGGCGACATCTGAGCAAATCATATGTTTTGTTCGTCTCTGCCCATTTCTTGATTTCTAGTACCTTCAATTGCTGTGGGACGAAAGCTTTGTTGCTAGATTGAGACATTCAAGGAATACCATGTTGGGGCAGGGTTTGCAGGAGAACATAGATCGTACCTCTTCCTCATTCGTTCCTGATCTCAACTAGCCTGATAGAATAAGTGGAAGCGTTTCGCCCTGGATATCCCCGATATACTGCTCTCCTCAGCACACACGCAGCATTTCACAACTTCCGGCGATTTACCAAGACACGAATGAGGCTGCTGCTCCTGAAACAGGATGAGGTCTCCATACTCGAAGAGTCATTAGATAAACTTGATAGAAGTGAAGATCGTGAGCTGTTTCTGGGGTGCAGTCGTCGAGATGGCAATGCCGCCCGACAGCGGACACTCCGAGAACTAAAGAAGTCCTTAGCTGAGTATGGTACATCTCGACGGCTTCATAACCTTACGAATAATTATGACTGATCTCGCCTCAGATGCGATGTTGGAACAGAATTGTCGGGCTTTTTCGATGCCAAAGTCAAATGAGAGAGATATCCAGAGCCTCAAAAACTGGATTCAAGGGACCTCCAGCCTTGCCCGTCAAGAGACCTCGTACCTGGAACGATATGATGATTTGATGAATCTCACTGGCTCAGCAGATAACGCTATCACCCGGATGGAATCCATAGTCGAGGACTGCAC
>QQTW01003936.1_pt1 | contig 11067 bp, 6 predicted proteins | sample 1904831 | NCBI WGS metagenome assembly QQTW01 (sample SAMN09435610, study PRJNA476489) | Subsurface metagenome, whole genome shotgun sequencing project.
GCATGAACAGGAGAAGATGGCGTGCCTGCCTGTACTCAGCCATCCCATCCCATTCCATGCGTACACCATGATCTGCCCTAGCCCTCTGCCCTACCTACCGCCTGATGCGGCATTGCACTAACTACAACCTTTTAGGCCACTCAAACAGTTTACTGGTATAAACAGTCGAGGAGCTGCTGGTGATCGACTAATTGCCGTCTGTTCTCCTCCAGGGACTGCTGGCATTACCGATATATTATCTCAAATCGGCCTCTAGGTTAGCAAGAAGGGAGAATCTGAGATCCTGATCTCTGTCGGGGCACGGTTGGCGTTAGGAAGCACACCAGGGGTTAGAGCTGTAAGTGATATCATATGTGTTGTGATTTTTTCGTGGTCATGGGGATGGCTACGGCAGATCATGGTGTACGCATGGAATGGGATGGGATGGCTGAGTACAGGCAGGCACGCCATCTTCTCCTGTTCATGCATCAAGTGTCGGATTTGGGCAACTACTACTCGCTGCTACTCCATTAAATAGTCAAGTTAACTACCTTTCTAGTAGTTGGGTACAACACCATTCTGCGATATTACAAGGGCTGCTTGGCGACATATTCCATGTCCCGGTGCTGGAGGATATCGAGATTCGCCGCTTGCTTACTATCTCACGTCTCGCTCTTGCTGTCCGCTTCCTAGACCAGCTGATTCAATCCACCCATTCCTCGTGATCCTGCCCTTTCGCTCCATTTCCGCCTCTCCCTCCAATCTCCCTCGCTCTTCCTCTTCCTCTTCCCCTTCATTGAACATCTGAACAACTATCATCGCTTTGCCCACCTCCCAACAAACTCGATCAATCCATCTTCAACCTCCTTCGGATGACTCGCGCTGAGGAAATGCGCTCCGCCTTGCACGACCACCAGGTCTGCGGCCTTCGCATTCTTGAAGAGTTCGATCTCTTCCTTTGCGTTGGCGATTGAGTAGACGACGTCGCTCGTGCCCTGTCAATTGAGGCCTTGTGTATCAGCCACAGACACCACCATCGAGCGCCTCACAGCGGAATGCCGATATCAGGAGGCAAAGCAAGGGAGGGAAGGAGTCATGTACTGACATGCAACCAAAGAACCGGACACGCCACGTCCCACAGCCGGCCCCTCAATCCATCTCGATCCCGAAGATTAATAGCCGCCATCCGGATGCGCCTCCTCCCTTCATCTCCCCTATAGTTGTCTTTGATCTCTTTCACCCAAAACTCCCTCACATCCTTCTCACAATTCTCCCCGAAGCCAATGTCGATCAAGTAGTTGCAGTACGAGTCATCAGGGACGAAGTCTGGAGTGGAGGTTTTGGTGGTCCAGCAGTCGATAATGGGGGTTAGCAAGTTGTGGCAGTCCCAGCAGCCAAGCGAGACTGTATGGGGGGTTTCCGCAGAAAGGGAGGTCCCTAGAGGGATTATACCGAGGATCTGTCTTCATGTTACTCTTCCCTTTAAATTTGAGGTAAGATTGGTCTCAGACTATGCCCATGTAACCAAAAGAACGATACCTTATCAGGCGCCAACAACGCCATCCTGACCGTGATCCAACCCCCCTGGCTGGTTCCCAGCACGAACGCCTTCTCCACTCCCAACTGCTCCATGACCTGTAGATTCATGATCGCCGTATCCCAATACGTCCAATTCTCTGCTTTCAATGCTCTCGTCCCGCCATGCCCGAGGAGTTCGATGGCGAGCAAGTTCATGGCGTCGACTAGGGCTTTATTGGCGTATTGGGAGGCATAGAGTTTTGCATTGGTGGTGAACGAATTCACGAGAATGAGGGTTGGTTAGGAAGAGTCGTAGGGGTAGGGCATGTGGTAGGAAGCGCGTATGCCACCGAGGTGGGCGACCTCAACAGTTTGGGTGGTGAAGGCAGACATGTTAGATGATGAAGAGGTACGAGTTTTAGGGCGGAAGAATGTGCTCATAAGACAGACAAAGAGATGGAACAAAGAGACGGAGACGAAGACAAATCAGAAACAGATATGACATCGATACTGCAACAGAAAGGGAGCAGCCGAGTCTTCAGTCGTTAGTCGTTATGCTCCTACATTTCAACTAAGAGCTTCCCCGCAATACTGACCAAGCAATTCGCATGATGGTCCCGGCCGTACCAGCTTCTGCTGTCGTTGCTAGTTTCCACGATGGCGCCTCGGTCATATTGTACAGCCTCCTTTTCCTCGTTTGGAACTTCGATACCTCGAACCCCCTCTTTGTCTCCTCCAATTCCCTTTCTTCCTTACCATGGCAATACCCAAAGTATAACCTATTCCGAGGTCAAATCCACGACTTCCGCTTGTCTTGGCTTCTTGTTTTCCTTGGCTTGTCCAGCCTCTGCAAGCTTGGCGTCGGATTTTCTCTTCTTGTTGTCTTTCCGTGTACCAGCAGGAGGATTTGGGAGCTGTCCTAATTGTTTCGAAGCTGATTCGTTGACCAACGGATCTGTCACTCTTAGTTCCATGATCTCATCATATCTTCCTTGTAGCAGATTTTTCAACCAGCCATTACCAGCGATGTCCTTCAGATTGCTTGTCGCTATGGCGCGTCGTGACTCCCATTCCGCATGGTCCCGACGGTATAGAGCGTCAGTCTTGGTGATCACAAGGGTATGCGGCGAGCCCTCACGGACTATATTGGTTGTATAGCCTTCTTCGCGGTAAAAGTAGTCTTGCAGATGACGGCGACGTGCCTGTGCCATGCGAAATCGACCCTCTTTGCGTTTCGGATCATGGATAAATGCCTTTAGATCAATGCAGTCATTGCAGCTGCACGTAATGAAAGCGGTTGGTCGAGCCCAAGTAGGAGCTGTCCATGGCTCTCGCTTGACATACCGAACGATATAAAGTCGGAGAACTTGCAAGACATGTTGACCACAATCATGGCCAAGGATAGAAGTGGACTCTGTTTCTATGAGGAAGGCCACCAGACCGAAGAGATAGGGAACGAGGGTATTCTGGAAAACGGTTGTCGAAGCTATCGTTGCCATCTCGTATACCTTTTGGAAGAGCATTCCAGCATGAGTAGCGAGCGAAAGCGTCACACACGGTCGCAGAACTTGCACCAACTGTAGGCCGGAAATGGTTGGTGGTGGCCGAATCTCTGTCCCCATTGTTGGTGTCTGGGATCTGGTGACGTTAAGACGACTTTGAGGCCAAACCGGCTTGGTTGGTATTTTCACCTTGAAAGACTGCAGAGCTGCCATGAGTGTTGGGCCAAAAACAGTTTCGATACTGGCATTAGAGAGCCGCACGCTGCCACGAAGTTCGAAGAGACGGTTAAGGAAAGCCAGAATGAAAGGCGTCTCACTGATGGAGTGGTTGATCAGCGGAACAACGTGCTGTGTAAGCATAGTAAACCCATATCTTTCTACAATTTCCGCCAGAATGGTTCCATCATCTGCGTCTAGACTCCCTGCAACATCTAGTGATAAGTCCACTTGGGCTTTGATCCAATCTTTCAATACTGATTCGGAGGGATCGTTGCTCTCAACGCTTTGTGCGAAAGAGGGACCACCAAGGCATTGCAGCGCAGACCACTTCTCCCTGATATGTTTCATCACATGCACAGCCATTTCTGTTCCGCGTTTGAGGCAGTCAAAGCCCAGTCTTGGGAGACCTGTCTGCACAGCCTCGAAGAGGTCCGGTGATGGCTTTTCCTTGATTTGGGCTATAGCTTCTTCGAAGAGTAGCACGTCGTCGAGCTGCAAGGCAGCAATAGCTGTCTTGCTGAGAACGTGATCTGCGAAGCGTATGCGGTAAGGGGAAACGTAATTGTTATATCTTTCTTGGGTTTGTACAATCTGGTTGTGCTTGATCACCAGAGTGCACAATCGACCCAAGTCCTCCCTTGGAGACTCTTGAGATGCGTGCTTGACTTCAGCTTGCAAGCTTTCGATCCACTTCAGAAGATGGCTAGCATCGTTCCATGCAGTTCTAAATCTGAAGTCCACCATGCCCCGACGAGGAATGAGAACGACAACGCTGTCATGATAGAAGTGAGTGGTGGAAACTCCCTCGTTCCCTGTATATCCGGAGTAATCCTCATCATCTGGAGCACGTTTGAAGATGTTGCCTTGCACGATATCTTCGACTTCGAAATCAACATCATTCGCGACCATTTTACCACTCTGATCAACAACACGCGTAAGTTTTTGCGAATCTTCTAGAACGTCAATGATCTTGTGGCAATCGCCAATATCATCAGATTCAGAAGTCCTACAGCCGGTTGATTTTGCGTGTTCCGTATTCTCCGATTCCAAATCATCCGAATAGCCTTCATAATATTCGTATGCCAAACATTCAGCTTCATCACACCCACCCCAGACTTCCTTTTTGGCATGCGCAAGATAAAGAGTGAAGTCTTGACCTTTGCTGGCCTCCTTCAACAGCTGAAACTTTGTGTGATCAGACCCTTTGAGGGAGGCAAAGCTGAGAGCTGCTTCAGTGTACATGTGAGATAATTTGTAGATCAAAAAACTTGGTATTCCTTCCAGCCCTTCTTCGCAGGCGTCGTTCCAATATGGTAAAATTGCCTTCAGCATGCTGATTGCACATAGAGAGGTTGGTGCTAACAACCGCACTGCTGTGTTCGTCTGAATGAGATTGTAAATGAGCACAAGACGGTAGCCAGATGTGACGGGTTTGACTTCGTGGGTGACATCTGCATACCATGCCGCATATGAACAATCGTACTCAGATCTTTCGGAGCTTCTGAAGATTCGTTCCTCGCCATCATGGGAAAGATGAATATCACCACCACTGTGCTTCGAAGGCAGTACTATTGCCAGCGTACCAAACATACCACTCGCTTTCTCCGAGTCCTGATGTGGGAGGAAGAAAGCCCCTTGCTCGTACAACAGCAACTTGTACAACTGAGCGGAGACATGTTCAGGTCCACATGCAACGTCGAGGTCCTTTGCTACACTGCGGACGATGTCCTGGACCAGAGACCGAAATCTGGGGTTCTGCAACTTAAATCGGTCTGGATCAATTTGCCACGATTTTCTTATTGAAGTGTCTACCAGTGTCTCCGAGCCCTTGCCGAATGGACTTTGCACTGTGGTGGGTAGATTGAAGATTGCCTTAGCGTGATGCTCTGAGAGTGGAAGCCCAATTGTCCCCAATCCCTTGACGTGAAGAGCAGGATTTGGATATGATTCCAGAACATTGAAGCAGCAGAAAGAGCCGGGTTTCTCGACGTCGGAAAGCGCCTCCCGAATTTGCTGCTTGATGGTCGACACACACATCGTCAGTTAGAATATACGGTATCCTCATCAGCGGTATCTAGCAGAGAAGAACTGGGTTGAGGCGTGTGGATTGCCGTCGTCTTCAAGAAATTGCATCTCTTTCGTTTGAGTACGCGTAGCAACGCGTGACGTCACTGCCTGCTCTAGAAGGGCTTGGCGAATTGGGATCGCGTCTGCACGTGATCTCCTCATTACTACTACCTCGCCCTCGCTTTCTACTCCTAGGGAGAACATGATAGCTACTACTACTACTCTTCTATCTGGAGTGATGCTTGCGTGTGATTGACAAGCAGCCGCACGGCAGAACCAGCAGAATGGCTACAGGCGTGGTGTACAGCGGCGTTGGAAACAAGCAGCTGAATGCTGAAGGACTGTTCGCAGGTCACAAGATCTGGTTTTCAAGCACAGTGCCGCAGAGAGGTCGGTTCATTGAAGATGTAAAGGCCAATGGAGGCGAGGTCGTGCCTCTTGAAAAACAAGCTGACATCTGTCTGTACGACCATGCGCGGAAGAACCCTCCTCCAGGAATGTATTCTTACCGGTTTGTCGAGTATTCCGTCAGAAAAGGGCAACTCGAAGATCTCGAGACTCACAAAATTGGTGGTCTGAGTAGCAGAGCCGCGCGGCCTGTTGGGAGCGTCACTTTGGCCTCAAAAGGCGCGAGGACAACATTCACAGAAGCGGATGATCAGATGTTATGGGACTGGGTAAAACCGTATGAAGGAATGAGAGGATCAGCTGGGAATCTTATCTACCAGCAGCTGGAGGCAGCAAATCCAAGGCACACCTATCAGAGCTGGAGGGACCGGTGGCTGAAATATGTGCAGCACCAGAACAGGGACGTGATGTCTAGCAATAAACCCAGGCAGGGGGGTACGGCACCTGCGGCGGAAAGGCCATCCATAATGACAACCCGCTTGAGAGCATTACGGCGCAGAGCTCGTGAGGCTGATGAATCTCCCAGAATAGTTGTCGAGGTGCCAGTCAAAGAATCCCCAAAGCTCAAACGCGGCAGACCACCCAAGGCCCAGCAAGGATACTCTAATGGCGAAAATATTCATGTAGGCAGTGCAGCCACAACAAAGCAGTCACCCCCATCTATGAGATCGATGGGAGAGGAGAGTAATAGCAGACCACAGGTGGAAAAGACTTCGACCTCGAAAGGGAAGAGTGGCGCCGGATCCTGGGAATTCTCTAACGAGGAGAAAGATCTACTCCTGCATGCTGCGGAGAACATCCTTGAGGTACCTAAGGATGAATCTGGGCCAGCGTGGGAGCTCATGGCAGAGCACTATCCATCTCATACTGCAGAGCAATGGAAAACCTTCTTCCATGAAGTCATCGTACCGTATCATCACAAACAGCCGAAGCAGTCACAGGAACAAAATGAGGCGATGAACATTGGCGCTGCTGACTCAAGTGGTCGAGAAGGAGGGACAGACACCAATAGCATGCGGAAGAAGGGGAATTGCCGGACTGCAGGGACGTCTAGTGATGACGACCGACGGCATGGGAATGGAGATACAGTAAATGTCTCACTGGAAGTAAGTCGTCGTCAGCGGAGTCCTTCTTTCACACCACACTCTCCAGTAGACTGGAGATCAGAGATTGGCGGAACTCGGCCGGCGCCAAACCAATCACGAAAGAGGAGTCCAGCCAAAACCAATTCGCAAGAATCAGTCGGCTCACCAGATCTTGGCAGCTCAGCCCATAAAATGCAACCGTCGCGACGGGTCCATGGAGCCCAGCAGCATGAAAGCGAATACACACAAGAGACACATCTGCAACCGGCCAAGAGACGTAAATCATCTCTAGCCATTGATCCTGTTCTTGAAATCCAATCAACACCTGAGCACACCCAAGAGAGCAGAACTCTGGAAGATTTACCAGGTACACCTACTCCCAGAGCTCGGAAACGACCGCATCACGAAGTAGAGCGCTCATTCTCGCCTCTTTTCGTTTCTTCCGATACTGCAGAGGAAGAAGACAATCTCCCCACCGCTGCTAGTCGAACCCCCAAGCGAAAAGAAATAATCGACACGGAAACACGCACAAGTCCCATCTCCTTACACCTAGTCAGCGATCACGACCAAGGTACCGCATCCAGTCTTTCTGAACGACGAGAAGACAACACCGACATCGCTTCCACCGGCTCCACAACCCCGGAATTCGAAACCGCGCCAGATTTCTCCCAGATCGGTATAGATATAGATCAGGACGAGTTCGAAACAGCCGCAGAACAGCCGCAGGCAGTACAGAAAGCATCCCAGCCGAACACACAAGCATTATTTTCCAACACCACCCAGGATGGCTCAGGCTCAGGCTCATTGGATCTCGGACTCCCCGACCCAGAAGGAGGCTGGGATGCCATCGACTCCGACGCAGATCATGGCGAGCGGAGCGATCGAGAAGAGAGGATCGGATCACCAACCGCAAGCACAAGCTCGACAGCGTCGACCTCAAACCTGGATCTTGACACCTGGGTGCAGCTTCGCACCTCCGAGGGGAAGAACAAAAACCACCTCCTCACCGCCGCCGAAGCGACGAACATGCACAAGAAGCTGGCTGATGCCGTGTACGAGAGCCTCAGGCACGGACGCGGAGTCCCGCGGGATGTGCCCGGCGTGTGGACAGAGGAGGATGATGCGTTGTTGATGGGCACGGATGCGAGGGGCGTGGAGAGGGTGGAGCGCAAGCACGGAGCGAGGAGCGTCAAGGAGAGGTGGAAGTGTCTGGATGTATGGTAAGAGGAGGAGGGGGGAAGACTCAATTCCGCAAGGGAGAGCGATGGGAGACTATACATCAACACCCAAAAGCCCTGTCCATAGTCATAGTCATCGTCAGTCATCGTCATAGTGCTTGCATTGCAAGGTTTAGAACAACTCCTCCATACTACTATCTAGTACACAGTCTCCCCCAAAACTTGATTCACCCACCAGTTACTCCCAACAAGCACAAAGTACTGCCAGGTACCTACGAGTACCCACCACCACCAACAGCAGCAGCAGCAGCAACAATAACAACGAACTCCCTGCATAGCCAAGCGCCTCGCCTCGCCTCGCCTCGCCTCTCAACACAGTATTGATCACTAACAGTAGTATCCAGCCACTTCCAACTTCCTCTCTTCCTCCCTTCCTCCCTTCCAATCAATCAATCAATCAATCAACCAATCCATCAAGCAGACTTCAAGAATCAAACGTCCCAACTCAACTCACAAAAATCCAACCAAGTTACGCCAAAGCGCGAACCGCGAAGCGCGAAACAAGCCCCTCCCCTCCCCCCCAAAAAGGAGAAAAAGGTAGGTAGGTAAAAGGTAGTACGAGTCTGGATTGACCATAACACCACCACCGTCCAATCCAACGCTATGTCCCAACCTCAATGCTCATGCTCATGACTCATGACTACCGGATTTCCGATGGCCGCGCACGAGGCGGCGGCGTCCGCGACCGCGAACATGAGATTGAGCGTATGGGCTGGGTACGGGGTGCACGGTGATTGTATCGTCTGCGCTGTCGCTTTTGTTGTCGATGTCACCATGGCTATTGCTACCCTCCTTATTGCCATCAACGTCTCCTCCGCGGGCATGATGGTGGCGAGTAGGAGCAGAAGAGGTGGTGGGATGGGAAGTCAGGTGCTGTTGGGGGTCGGCTTTAGCGTTGACGGTGCTGGGAGCAGCGGGGACGTCGTCGTCGTCAGGGTCAGATTGACTGTTCTGGACCTCGCAGCGCTGCGCAGGCCTAGCCTCGTCTGTGTTGGTGCTCGCAATCTGACGACCGGCGTTGCGTTGTGGAGTCGCACTCTCACTTCCAGAACTCTCGATCCAGATTCCGTCTTCGACGCCCTCGTCGTAGTCTTCCGGTCTACCATCTTCCTCATCTTCTGACTCGTCACCCTCGTCATCACCATCATCATCATCACTTTCACCCTCGTCAGGCTCCTCCCCCTTTTCCTGCCGCTCCAACCAAAGCAGAGTCTTCTCCTTCCTCAGCCTCTGTTCCTCGATATACTCCTTCACCACGGGAGGAAAGTTGGGTTTCCAAGTACCCTTGGACATCGCAGAAGCTTTGTCGCGTATGGCTTTGATGCGCCGGCGCACGATCATATCCTGGCGGGTGTTGCTGGTGACGGAGGGTTCTGGAGTGGTGCTGGACTCTGCCGTGATGGGTTTTGGGGCGGTGGTCAGGATGTGCGTGGACGTGGAACTAGGCTGTTCGCTCCTAGCTCGTTTTGTGGCTCGTTCCAAGGGCGCAGATGGTGGTTGAAGGGTTAGGTCCATGGGAGATAGAGTGGAGACTAGGCGTTCGCTTCTGCGACGTTTGTGCCCGTGGGGTTCGTTGCGTGGACGAAGGGTTGAGGTCGCTGGGCCACTACGCATGGATTGGGCATCGATGAGCATGTCAGCTCGTGGAGTGCGATGCGTATTGCTAAGCCGGTCGAGTTCCGAGGTATCTTGGAATCGTGGGTAGTCATCATCGGATTGGTAGGAGGCTGGCTGTTGCACATCAGGCTCGGACGACCCGTCTACCTGTGGAGGTATCTGAGTTTGCGTTTCCTGTGCTCTCTCGCGGTCTTCAATCACCTTTGCGGCTTGAAGAAGCATGCCGATACCCAAGGCGTCCTGGGCGTATGGATCGTCTTGCCCTCCGCTTGTGTCGCCCATATACTGCAGCTCTTGTTGAGCCCTTGCCCTCTCCGGTGACTGCTCGACAATGTTAGCAGTGTTAGCAGTACCTGAGAACATTGTCGGCATCTTGTATCTTGACATCTGCTCTGGCATGTTTGGCTTGTCATCTTGCTTGGTAGATTCAGAAGACAAATGGTCGGAAAACATCTTCGCTTTATGGGTCTTGTCTTGCTTTGGCTGTTCAGTGACACCGTAAGAATATCGGGTGTGTATCCGGCATTTCGATATTATCGGAGAACTCTTCATTTCATATGTTCGTGAAAGACTTTCAGTTCGGCCAGGAGTTGAAGGAGGACGTTCTGCAGGAAAGGGTCTGGTCTCTTTATTGCCTGATTCTCTTGAAACGGATTGATCGTCAACCAACACATGGTTTGATTCTAACGCTGATGGCAGCATTCTTCCAACAACCGACGAACACTGTGTGGCATTGATAGCAAGAAAACCAGAAGAAACACTTTGAGGTGGCGAGAATGTGCCCAAACATGGATGGTTTGTGTTCTGAAATCTGACTCGCTTGGACTGACCACCTTCGTGTCCTATTCTCGTTCAGTGATCAATTATTTCTGCAGCACCGGCACGCTTTTACTCACGACCCATATCACGTACAGACTCCCTCGTCGCAGCCGCCATCTCCTCAGGAGCCCAGTTGTCTTCCCCTTCATTCTGCATAACTTCACTATCCTCATCGTTGCCCTCTTCGGCTGTAACTTCACTTCCATCCTCTACTTCGGCAGTAGCATCCATCGTAACATCCGTACCCGAACTTTCATCTCCATCAAACTCAGCAGCCTTCCTCTTCTTCTCTCCAGCTTGAGGTTGTGATGTGCCGCCAGCTTCATTTTGCTCCCTCCTCGCCTTAGCGGCAGCCACTCTAGCCCTCAGATCCTGGTCTTGGCCTCTCTCGAGTTTCGCTCTTGCCATTGCCTCAATCCTCCTTCCTTGCTGAGTAGTTTTGTTTCCACCAAGAGCTCTACGAGCAGCAGAATTGCGGTCATCAGTGGTAACCTTTGTCTTAGGAGTCGCCTTTCGAACCTTCTTGATGCCGCTTCTCTTGCCTTCTGCCATGAAAAACTTGACACCATCATGTTCATAACTTCCATCCTCTTTCTTGTGCGTGCAGATGGGTCG
>QQTW01003937.1_pt1 | contig 11066 bp, 8 predicted proteins | sample 1904831 | NCBI WGS metagenome assembly QQTW01 (sample SAMN09435610, study PRJNA476489) | Subsurface metagenome, whole genome shotgun sequencing project.
GAGCCTAAAAATACGGCCTGACAAATTTAGACAGGTTTGTGGCAGGGCTGACCTCGCTCGTTCCACCCGTAGTCATAGTTGTCTCGCTCATCCATCCCAGACGAGAGCGAGGTAAACAATCTTCGCGCTTTGGCAAGGCGGCTAACTGGGTTTCGTATTTTGAAGCAACGTAGGGAGCATCTGACGGCGAGGATAAAGTAGGACAAAATTGGACAGCCGTCCAACTGAAGCTGTTAGTGGGTAGCGAAGGATCTAAATATACGGCTGTCCAATTTTGTCTAACTCTTTTGCAGGGGCTCTCCTGTACTTTTGGTGAAAAAGCTGGGTTTGCTGATAGATTCACAGAAAACGTAAACCGAGAAGCCTTGCTGTGCAATGATTTCGCCATTAATCAGCAAGGCTTATCACCGTAACTCCAAGAGAGCCCATCTGACGGAGAAACTGGGATTCGACCGAGCGCGACTATGCACTTAGGGGTTGTCTATAAATAAATGTGCCAACCGTCCAACCCATATCTTCGCCACGCACTAGTAATCTCGAAATACGGTTGGCACATTTATTTTAGAACGGGTGCTTAGGAGCTAGTTTAGAGCTATAATTGGTGCCAGTTTGGGAAGTGACGAAGCGGGATAGATAGTTTTTGTGAATTGAAACAAGGTGGCGAACGTATGATGCGCATAAGTGAGATAAGCAGACTGGTTCATGAGTATAACCTCGCGCAGGCTCCAAGGCGTCCATCAATGCCGTTATTGGAACTAGACGACTCTGAAATGGAAGTCTTTTGGTGTTACTGGGGTCAGTTAGAGGAGATAGGAGTAGACGCCACTAATGAGTATCTTCAAGAAGCTCTCAACGGCAATCCTGGCAACATTGAATCCGCGATTTTCTGTTTGCTTGAGTACAGTAAAAGATATGGATTTAATGACCAGTACCATCCGACCAATTTCCTAGCTAAAGCTTTAAGAGAAGGATGGAAACCCTTGAGCGCGACGATGTAAGCTACATTATGAAGACGTTCCCCATCGTCAAAAATCTAACGAGAGTTGCACATAATTTGTTTGTACATTCTCTCCCTCTAAATTAGAGATGGATATTCCCAATAACCTGACTTTTCTATTACCTACTTCAGTAGCCAATAACAGCTCTTTAGCTAAATTTAAAATTATATATTTGTCTTGAAGAAGATGAGTCGTTGTTCTGCTTCTAGTAGCTTGCTGGTAATCCGCATACTTAATTTTTAAAGTTAGCGTGCGTCCATAAGCTTTGTTTCTATCCATCCGCTCTTTCAGAGACTGAGCGAGCTTCTCCAGCTCCATGCTCATCTCGTGAAGGCTATCCAAATCTTTCTCGAAGGTAGTTTCAGCACCAATTGACTTGCGAATTCTATTGGGGTTAACTTCTCTATCATCTTGGGAGCTAGCTATTTTGTAATAAAACAGACCGGCTTTACCAAAATGGTTCACTAGCTCTTTTTCTGACCATTGCTTCAGGTCAGCTCCTACTCGGATTCCTATTTCATTCATTTTTGTGGCAGTCACCTTCCCAATCCCGTGAAATTTTTCAATCGGTAGGGTTTCTACAAAAGCAAGAGCCGATTGCGGAGGAATTAAGAAGAGGCCGTCTGGCTTATCTATGCCAGAAGCTATTTTAGCTAAAAACTTATTGATGGATACCCCTGCTGAAGCTGTTAATACTGTCTCGTTAAATATACTGCTTTTAATCTCTTGTGCTATCCAAGTAGCAGAAGGTATATTTCTCTTATTTGTGGTTACATCTAAGTAAGCTTCGTCCAATGCTAGTGGTTCAACGTAGTCAGTATAACGATAAAAGATTTCTTTTATTTGGTGGGAAACTTCTCTGTATACTTCAAACCTGGGGAACACAAAAATTAAATTTTTACACTTTTGAGCAGCGATTCGAGAAGACATTGCCGAATGAATTCCAAACAATCTTGCTTCATAACTGGCTGCAGCGACTACACCTCGCTTAGAGGGAGAGCCGCCTACAACCAGCGGCAAACCACGATATTTCGGTTCGTCTCTCTGCTCAACCGAGGCGTAAAAAGCATCCATATCGATATGGATTATTTTTTTAATAGCACTCATGATGAGAATTAGGCAAGTACGTAAACTTAAATAAACGATACCGTGTGAGATTAAAACCTCAACGCCCAAGAGCGCACCCGCAACCTGCTCATCGCTCACGTCCAGATACGCCTGCAACACTCGCATGCTGGTATGGTCTGAGATTTTGGCTCCTCACAGCCAGTGGCGGCGCTTTGAGGTGACTGCTTTGTCACCTTTATTAAGTCTGTGTGCCACGGCCACTATAAGGGACATTCAATAAATCAATCGCCCTCAGCTTCGCCGCTTCCCCGCGTCTATCGTACCTGGACGTAGTGCTGGGATTCGCATGACCCGCGAGCTGGGATACTGTTACCAGGTCGGCTCCCGCATCTAAAAGGTTACTAATAAATGTTCTTCTCAAGTCATGGGGAGAAAATGGTGCTACACCCGCTTGTTCCCCTCTTCGTTGCAATGCACGCATCACGCCCTGCTCACTCATGCGTCTAGTGATAATTTGCTTTGCTTTATTTAGGGGGTATAACAAAGGTCCTGGTAACTTGCCTCGGATAATCAACCAGTCATCAAAAGCCATTACCCCCCCAACTGGTAGATAATTGATTCGGTCTTTCCTGCCCTTAGCGGAACGTATTGTTAGCGCCCTGGTGCGAGGGCTGAAGTCTTTGAGGTCAAGATTTACCACCTCACTGCGTCTTAACCCTACCATCAAAATCGCCAGCATCGCTGCATCCCTGACCCCAACAGCAGTGGGGTCATTTGTACAAGCCTCCATGAGTGCAGCAATCTCAGACTGCTCGAGCGCCCGTCCCCGGAGTAATCTCGTTTCCCTAACTGACTCAATATCTACAGCCCGGTCATAGTCCTCAGCTGCCATCAACCCCAACCGCCGTGCCTCTTTCAAAGTCCGCCGCAACGCACACAACATTTTGTTGGCAGTCGCCGGACTGTATTTCTCCATTAAAACAGAGCGAACTGCTGCCGTATGTTGATAGCGCAAAGCTGACCAATCCAGTGTTAATGCATCGCAAGTCCCGTTGGTGAGCATTGACGCTACGCAATTGAGCGCCTCTCGCATTGTGCGGCGCGACCCTGACCCTAATCCCGCCAAATACACCTCTGCTGGATGCATCGTTAAAGGCATTGGCGTGGCTAACACGAGGCTGGATGGGTCGGGTAAGGAAGCGATCGCGCTACTTTTCACATCACATGTAATGGTTCGTCAGTTCGTTTTCATACCTCCATACTCGAGCAAAACCAGCCTTTCACTCCAAATTTTTTGGTACTGAGAATGCTACTTCTCAACACCCATTTTCACAAAAGTAGTGCTACAAGCCTCATTCAGCTCTTGAGTACGTTGGTGAAAATGGTATGTCACTTCATGATGTAGTATAGGCAATGCACGATGGCGACTCGCTTTCTCTTCTCAAGGCTCAAGTCATGCCCATAGACCAAAGAGCGCTACCCGAAAAACTGGATAAAAATCGCCTTGAGCGTGAAAGAAGCAGCAGGTTGGCGTTGTCAGCATTGCCACCGGTTGTGTCTGCGCCCAGAGGAAAAACCGCCATCGCTCAATCGTTCCGAGCGGACAATGGCGACCCTTTCGGTACACCACGCCAACTTCACACCAGAGAATAACCAGCTGCAAAATTTGATTGCTCTGTGTACGCCTTGCCATCTAGCTCTGCATGCAAGAGCCAAACGCTCGAATGTCTCCCCAGGGCAGTTGGAGTTGTGATAGGGTCTAGGGTAAAAACCTTGGTGCCTTGTCTGCCCTTGACAAGATGCGAGCGCTTGCAGTTGGTAGGAGCAATAGCACAACCAATCGCGCTTCTTGAGGTCAAGCCGGACCAGGTAATGGTGGCGAGCGCGCTATTAACTTAACTTAACTTAACGTAGTCAAAAACGCCTGCCCTTGTAGTTGGAGGAGGTTGATTTTAGGAGTTGCAGTCTTTTCGGCAAAGTTTGTAGCTCCCAGTTGAGCGGAGAGAGCCAGTAGTCGCGTTGAATATTCTGGAGTTGGGGAAACAGCGAAAAGGCACCCAGTAGATAATCAATAGTATTCTGATCCAGCGTGATTCCACTAAAGACTTTTATTTGGTCCAAAGTTTTGAAGAAAGCGTTTTTTTGTGCAGAAGAAATAGCATAGTATTTCTCTTGGTCGGCGGCGGACAAAGGAGTGTTTGTCGCGCTCGCGTTCCACAATAGACAGCACTGGCTTAGCGACAAACCAGTATTTTGCAGCAAGAGGGCAGAGCGAAAATACAACCCAGAGCGACGCAGCATGTATGGGTGGGTTGGGTTCGGTAGCTTAGCTAGCGCACCAGCTTGCTGAATTATATGATGCACAGAGCGCTCGCTCAGTCGCTGTTTTCGCTCTGAGGAAAATACCCATGAGGTAATCCGCTCCTCGTTAAGCTGAGCAAGGAGGTCGATTTCAGGGGGACACAGCGGTTGAAGATTAGTGACGATTTGTTGGGGTTGGCGCGTGGAAAGAGAGCGGTTACGCATCACCAGCAAACTTTTGTCAGTAAAGTTGACATCGCACCAACGCAGCCAGCACAATTCGATTGGTTGCAGGCATTGGCAGAATAATAGGAGAGCAATCGCCTGGTTTCTTTGAAGTGAGCGGGTTTCTGCCAATGCAGCAATCAGGGCATCAACTTCTGGTAAATACAGAAACTCTCGCTCTCGGCGTTCTGAGAAAGGTGTTTTGAGTGGGGGTGGAGTTTTAGGCATGAAGTTGACGGGGGTGGCAGAAAAATTAAAACCATAATTGTTTATGGTTTTAATATAATAAAAGCTTACCGCCCCGCCGCTTGTTGCTCTCCGCTTGTTGCTCTCGCTGTCCAAAGGCTTGGCTGGTGGCTAGCTACCCCTCTCCCCTCTTTCTAATTTCTTCATTTCTTCATCTGATCGAGGAGCAGACGGGCGGCAGGTAAATACTTGGTGCGCTGCTCTAAGGCTTTCATACCCTGAGCGGTAAAGATGGCGATCGCTTCCAGCAGCGCTTTAACCATGTCTGGGGAGGTTTCATCGAACGGCAGTAGCGCCCCACCAGTGATTTGTGCAATTTGCTCAAAGATAGTGCGTGCAGTCTTTATGTCATAGCCTTGGGTTCCAGAGCTAGTGTCGTGAAACATGAAACATCGCACACCTTTGAGTTTGAGTTGTTGCGCCAGTTCAACGGCCTCGATTCCGCTCTCCTCAAAGCAATCGCCCACGTAAATCAGCACCTTGAGTCGGGGTATTTCTATGGCTGCGTCTAGAATTTTGTTGAGCGCAGTACAGCCTGCCCGACACTGCACCATATGTAACTTATCGAGAAACGCCTTGGCAGAAGCCGAAAATGGCGTTATCTCCTGTAGCCGTCCCCCGCCGTGGTAGGCGAGAGCGACATCCAATGCACCAGGTACGGCTTCAAACATGGCACCTGTGATTTCTTTTGCCACATTCCAGGAGGGTTCGCGGCTAGCGGTCGCGTCCATTGTGAACAGCAGACGAGGGCGCGACTCGCTCTGGATAGCTTTAGCCAACGTTTCTTTTTTTGATGTAGCCGAGAGCGCTTTGCTTGACCGCACCAAATCTAGGAACGTAGCGCGATCACGTCGAGCAGGCAAGTTCTTTTTTTCATCACTCACGATCTAATTCCTCCAGAAGTCTTCTATAAGCATCGTTAACTGCCTGAGCGTACCAGCGCGGCAACCCTGACGTATCAGGGTGAATGGTACGCATGATTTTTTTGTATGCCCTTTTGACTTCCTCTAGGGATGCCCCAGGCGATAGCCCAAGTACCGTCCATGGGTCTATCCCGGTAGTGCTGTCCTCTTCTAACCCAATTTCCTCTGCAATTTTGGCACGCCAGTCTGGATCGACAGCATCAAGATATGCTTCGAGCAAATCCGCATCCTCAATTAATTCTCCCTCTCGCAGCGCTACCAGCATGGAAGCGAGTTTGGTTAAGGTGAGGGTGGCAAGGTTGGTGCCACTGGAAAACCCGTGAAAATCAGCAATCAGCCGACCCGTTACAGTCCCGTCCAATTGCAAAGTCAGCTCGACGTATTGACCAGAACTGGTAGGTTCCCCCGCCTCGTTATGTTTGCGAGATCGCGGACGACCCTGCCGTCGATTGATAGGAGCGTCGGGGTCAATTCCCAGCCAATTGCAAGCATCCCTTAACACGGCGTTTTCCACGGTCTGCCCGACACTGGCACCCGCCTTCAATGCGTTCGGTACTTGGAGATCGGGCAGAAAGCCGCCTGGGGTCTGGGCAATCAAAGTATACAGTTCGACCGCACGGGTTAAATCGCGTTCCCAGGCATCCGCTGCAATAGCGCCAATGTATTGGGATGCCGCCACAGAGGAGCCAGTCATGCCAATCGCCAGCCGATAGACCAGGGCGTTGAGACTTACGGAGGAGCGTTTCGTTACGGCGAGGAAGTCCCCTTCCTCACCTTGGACAGTTCCCCCGGTACAAAAGCTTTTGCGTAACGGGTTACTAGGGTTCTGGAAAATGTGATACAAACCATCAGGGCTAGTCTTTGTGTCTTTGATTACTTCGTCTGACTCTTCAAGGGCAAAGAACTCTGAAGGTGGGCGCAACTGCCAAACCCGTTTCTTGACCTGGGTAAATGTAGTTTGCTTGCTGCCATCCGGAGCAGTAATTTCCGACTCAACCCATATTTCAATGATTTCCTGCTTCATCACGTCTAGGACATTGGGACCAATTGATACGGTATCGCTAAGGCGAATCGGCAACTCGATATCCTCCCCTGTCACAGGGTTGGTTATTGGATCTGGAGAAATCCACAGCAAATCCTTGCGCCGGAATTCCACACTAAGGCGCACGCCTGAGCCAGCTGAACCAGATTGAAGTGAAGTGACGTATCGTCTGTGCCATGCCATAAATAAACCATAAACGATTATGGTTTTATAAGTCAAGCTTCCCCAGTTCCCCAGCTGGGTGTGGTCAGAACCAGTTGGTGGGAGCAATAGCTCAACACTCAACCATCGGCAAGCGTTACGTTATGATTACGCGGATGTTTCGACCAACTACGTTTGACCACACCCTCCCCAGCCTCCCCTTTTCCCCTTGTTGGGGCAAGAGTAGCGACGCTGTCACTTCTCCGCAACGCAATGGCTAAAACCCATACACACTAAGGATTACAAACATAAAATTGCAGTAGGTCAAAGCTCACCTTGAGCTAACAACAAACTTGATTGAAAGCCTTACACAGTAATGGTTTCAAGGATAGCGTGGCGGCTCATAACAGCGTCGCTACTTTCACCCCTAGCATCGAACCTGACTAAAACGAGCAAGCCGTCCAACTGAAGCTTTTAGTACGTAGCGGAGAACCTAAAAATACGGCTTGCTCGTTTTAGTCGAGTTTTTTGTTCCCCCAAGATCCGCAAATAACCTGGCGCAAGTTTAGGAATTATGGTGCAGTATAAATAGCAACAGGACAAAGCTGCACCCGTAGGGGCGGCAGAGTACCGTAAAGGAGAAAAAATGCATAAACCACTGGGGTTTTTTATTGCCAACCAGATCTAAAAGAGGATGAGGGAGATCGCGCACTTGGTAATTTCAGCAGGCGATCGCCTTTTAACAACCCCTTGTCAAGGCAATGCTCCCTCAATCTTCATCCTTTAGCTCCACTAAAATTTTGTCGAGCCTATCGTTGGCGTCCTTGGCGAACTGAATGCATTGCACGCTTGAAGCCAATCCTCCAACTGCTGTAACTGTTCCTTCTAGCACTTTGCCTGACAGTAGTAATCCGGCTCCGACGAGACCAATGCCGAAAGATAGTGCGGTGGCAATCAGAGCGAGATTGAAGCTGTGATGGGCTTGGCGCAGGCGTTCAGCAGCGATGCTCATCTCTATAACTGAGTTGATGTCTCCCAACTGGGGTTGAGGCTGGAGCTGAACCGGGGCATCGGGATTGATGTAAGGTTGGGTTGTTGATTGAGCCAGTTGGGTTGTCGGTTGAGTCATAATTTAACCTTTCCTAGATTGGCTAAATCAACTGTCTCAATTCAGCCTGGGAGATTTCGCTCAAACATAGGCTGACATAGGCTAACATCACCTGACATATCAAGGGCTGTACGTCTTGAATTAACAGAAATGCCTGATGCAGCGTTCTTCAATGAGCAACGACATCCGCATCTTGGTTAGACTGGCTCTTAGGTGACTGAGAAATTTACTGATGCTGCCGCGTGATTTCCTGACTCAGCTAGCGCGTAGGTATGACCTTTCCCCAGAGCAGGAAGAGGCGTTTGTAGAACGGTTTGGTCGCAATGGCAATAATGAACTGGAAGCTTCCGAGGCTCTCCATATCTCTCACAATGCCTTTCGCACCCGCATGACTGGGGTTTACAGCAAGTTCAGCATTCCTGGTAAGGCACCAGGCAAGTATCACAAGCTATTATCTTTCCTGACGAAGGAGTACCAAAAATCCCACACCTCTCCAACTCCTGGTGCTCCCAAAGTTGATGTAGACATTGATGCTCTCGTTCAAGAGGTACGGGAAAAAGTCCGCAACAGCATTCAGAAACGGTGCGGTACAATGCGGGTGCTGGACATGGAGCAGCCGATTGGGTTGGATGCCATCTATACCCATGTCAACATTCTGGAGAAAGTGACTGGAAACAGGCGGCTAGCGATCGCTGAACTGTTAGAGGGCTGCGCTCTGGAAAACTTTGACCGTTTTAGCCTAGGCAGAATTGAGGAGCGCGTACCCGGACTGGAAGCAGTAGAAAGCCATGACAAGTTACTGATCTTGGGCAAACCCGGCGCAGGCAAAACTACGTTTTTGAAATGGTTGGCGGTTCAATGCAATTCGGGTCAATTTGGAAACAACCTGGTCCCGATTTTTGTCCCCCTCAAGGAATTTGCGGAAACCAAAGAACAACCCACTTTACTAAAACACATCAGCGGTCAGTTCAGGGAATGCGGGGTCGAAGATTCCCAGATCGTGGAAACACTATTGAGCAAAGGACAAGTGCTGGTTTTGCTGGATGGCTTGGATGAAGTCAGAGATGCTGACCATGACCGAGTTTTGTCAGACATCCGCAGCGCTTCAAGGCGGTTTGATGCCAGTCGTTTCGTCATGACCTGCCGGATTGCAGCACGGGAATACACTTTTGAGCAGTTCACTGAAGTAGAAGTTGCCGATTTTGATGACCAACAGATTGCAGACTTTTCGAGCAAGTGGTTTCAAGTCAAAGACCCAGTCAAAGCAGAACAATTTCTGCATGAGCTGCAAGCAAACGAGTCAATTAGAGAACTGGCGACGAATCCCCTGCTGCTGACCCTCCTATGTCTGGTGTTTGAGGAACAAGCTGGCTTTCCTGCAAATCGCTCGGAGCTGTATAAAGAAGGGCTGGATGTGTTGTTGAAGAAATGGGATGTCAAACGCAACATCAAGCGTGATGAAGTCTACAAACAACTCTCCCTACAACGTAAGGAAGACCTGCTGAGCCAGATTGCCCTAACGACGTTTGAGAAAAGTGAATACTTCTTCAAGCAAGGGTTCGTTGAGCAGCAGATCGCCGACTACATCCGTAACCTGCCTGATGCCAACACTAACCCAGAGGCACTGCAACTGGACAGTGAAGCCGTGTTGAAGTCAATTGAAGCCCAGCATGGTTTGCTGGTTGAACGAGCACGGGGTATTTACTCCTTCTCTCACCTGACCTTTCAGGAATATTTCACAGCAAGGCAGATTAAAGAAAAGCGCAGTGACGAAGCACTGAATAGTCTGTCTAATCACGTTACTGAAAAGCGCTGGCGGGAAGTCTTCTTGCTGGTGGTGGGGATGTTGCCCAGTGCAGACGACCTGTTGCAGTTAATGAAACATCAGATCGATAGTCTCCTGGCAGGCGATGAAAAATTGCAACAGTTTCTCACCTGGGTGGAGCGAAAGTCCCACTCCGTAGAAGCGTCTTATAAACCCGCTGCTGTTCGAGCCTTCTATTTCGCCCTCGCCCTCGCCCGCGACCGCTGCGCCATCTACGGTCCCGACCGCGCCATCTACCGCCTCGCCCGCGACCGCACCCTCGCCCTCGACCTCAACCGCGACCTCGCCCGCGCCATTGCCCGCGAGCGCGACCACGCCCTCGACCTCGCCCTCGACCTCGCCCTCGACCACGCCCGCGACCTCGCCCTCAATACCGAATTGCAGCTTAAGCTGCTACAGCTCAGAGACCAGCTACCGCATACATTCATCCGAAACTGGGAAAATTTCAAGCAGTGGTGGCAGGCAAATAGTCAAGCCTGGGTTGAGCAACTGAAAGCTGTGATAATTCAGTACCGTAATATTGGTCACGACTGGCAGTTTAGCGACGCTCAGAAGCAACTGCTATGGCAGTACTATAACGCTAATAAGCTGCTGGTCGCTTGCCTCAACAGCGACTGTTACGTGAGCCGTGAAGTGAGACAGTCGATTGAGGATACGTTGCTGTTGCCGGGAGGGGGCTGATTCGCCACCCCTACCATCTATCCTTACTAAGGAAATCCAGCAATCCTGCGAGCGCACCACTTAAGCCTGGATCGATGCCGAGAATAAGCGACGTAGCGCCATCAAGTAAAACAACTTTGGGCTTGCTCATAACCCCAATTTACCAATTGCATTTTCTGAGTAGCTTCGTCCACCGGCATATTTCTAGAATCCGGGTGATATCTCATTGCCAATCTTCGGTAGGCTGCTTTGATATCTTGCTAAGTATCTGTAGGCTGAACTTCTAAAATATTCCACCAGTTCATTACTTTAGGCACATCGTCAACCAAATCTTTTTTAGACTGCTGGCGCTGTTGTTTACGTTCCTGGTACTGCTGCTCATGTTGCTGGTTTCGTTGCTGCCAGTGGTGCGATCGTTCTGAAGTATTTTTCTCGAACCCAAACTCCAATCCCATGTGGAACTTGAACCAGAATTTATCTTTGGGAGTAGGGTTAATTATGTACAAGTAACTAAGATATCTCTGGCGAT
>QQTW01003938.1_pt1 | contig 11063 bp, 11 predicted proteins | sample 1904831 | NCBI WGS metagenome assembly QQTW01 (sample SAMN09435610, study PRJNA476489) | Subsurface metagenome, whole genome shotgun sequencing project.
GGGAGTAGTCCCAACAGTAGAAATGGGCTGCCGCTTCGACCGAGCATGCTTGCGATGGACGTGATTTTGAATGTATTCTGCATCGTCACCATGCTTGATGCGGAGCGGTGTAGAGAGGGGATATGGTTTTTTTGGTTGAAACTCGGTCGTTGGAATGCTTCGTTGCGTAGGATTCGTTGATGGATCATGTTGTAGCGGTAGTGGAAGAGATGGGTTTTGTGAGATGCTGGAGGGAGCATTGATTGCTTGGTGGTGTCACTGTACTGACATATCAGTATCATACTCTCCCCAATAAAACAGTATATAAGGCATATGTAGATGGATGGTATTATGAAAAGAATACGCCCACTTCTCAAATTGTCTTTTGGTGACATTATAAACCACCTTGGGCTGATCAAATGCTCCAACAACCTTCAACCACGACCGTGGATCCATGCTGTGCTCCTCGTCATCCTCCTCGGCGCCTGGTCCAGCCAATGCGAGCTCTGAAAACCCAAAACTCGTCCGACTATCATCTCGTCCAAGGCTCGGTCGTGAATCGTGTTGACCTCCTGCTGAAGAAGAAGCCCGTCGAAGTTGCGGATCCCCCCCCAGTGCAAAGCTCGTCTGTCGACTTAATGTCTTACCCGGTATCAACTTCCCACCTACCATACATCCCGAGATCGTCTTGAGGATACCCCCCAGCTGCTCGCCTTCCCCCTCGACAATCACTCCTCCCCCTCCTTTCTTCCATGACTTGGCTACCTCCTCTAACACCCCCTCGGCCAATCCTTCTTCGCGCCATCCCGCGCCGCAATGCTTGCCGATGAAAGTTGCTAGCGATTGTAATGCAGAGGAAGTGAGCGTTAGATTATGCTTCTTGGTGAAAGTCCGGAAGGCGAGCGGGCGGAGACTCGTGGGAGGGAGAAGGATGGGTAGAACAACGGGAATTGCTGGTGCGGCAGGCTTTATTGGTGGTGTTTGCGTTCGGAACGCTGGTGATGAAGATGGGATGGGATTGGGTAGGTGGAGGTCATGCGAGTTGATAGCCGGGGGAGAGCTCGGTTCTGTCTCCATTGTCTTCAGTTTCTTAGTAACAAATAGCTTGCCTGGGATATGGTATGTTTGTGATGACTTACATGTATCGTCCCATCTGTGATGTCCGGGGACGGAAAAGCACGTGGTGGTGGTGTTTGCCGGCGCGTAGAGGACGACGCGTCGAGCGAGCGCGTTTAACATCAACCACTTTACGCGACTACCAATATCAACCTCACCACGCTTACTAGACCATAACACTGCTCGCCATTGACAACATACAAGAGATACGGTTTTAAAATCACCAAGTAGGTCTGTTTCCACTCCTTCGCTACTGTACTGTATATTGCTCAGATGATGAGTAGCTCACCTTGTTTACAGGTACTAAGCCCATGATGGCGGACGACACCACGACTAGCAATCCCGCTGCGGCCGATGCAGCCTCTCCAGAGACTTCCAAAGCTCGTCTAGCGGACCTCATCCAGCAAGCCGGACAGAAATACTTCATCAAGGACTACAATGCCGCTTCAGATCTCTATGCGCAAGCGACCGAACTACAGGCCGAGCTCAACGGCGAGATGGCCAATGAGAACGCCGAATTGCTCTATCTGTACGGACGAAGTTTATATCAGGTTGGGGTCAGCAACAGCGAGGTGCTCGGCGGCAAAGTAGCTGGTGAAGCTAGTGCAGAAGAGTCGAGCTCGAAGAGAGCAGGGAACCCAAAATCCAAAGCAGCAAGCACAAACGAGGGATCGACGAGTGCCGATGCCCCTGAACAACGACAAGGCAAAGGGAAAGCGCTTCTACAATTCGCTGGAGACGAAGCCTGGGACGCAGGGGATGATGAAGACGCCGCCGTTGAGGGAGCAGCAGATGGGGACGTGCCTGAGAACGCCGAACCCGAACAGGACGACCTCAGTGCCGCATGGGAAATCCTAGACCTCGCTCGTCTGCTGTTCGAGCGAACTCTTGAACAACAAGACAGCAAGAACAAGGGGAAAGCAGTCGGCGACTCACCCGAGACCAAACACATCAAAGAGCGACTGGCCGACACGCACGACCTTCTGGCAGAGATCTCGTTGGAACAAGAAAACTGGTCGGCGGCGGCCAACGACTGCCGGGCGGCTTTGGCGCTCAAGAAGGAGTTATATTCCATCGATACCAACGTCATCGCGGAAGCGCATTTCAAGCTTTCATTGGCCTTGGAATTTGCATCCATCAAGCGCGACGAGGACGATGACCAGACAGGATGCGACAACAAGCGGAGGCAAGAGATTGAGTACGACAAGGCCATGAGAGATGAAGCGGCGCAGCAGATGGAGGCAGCGATCCAGAGCACACAAGCACGATTGGCCGAGGAACAAATTCTCGCGGCTGGCGAACCAGAACAAGGACAAGATGAACAGAAGCCGATGGAAAACAAAAGGATAATCACCAAGGAGAGCGTTGAGGAAGTTAAAGAGATTCTTGCGGAGATGGAACAACGTGTAAGTTGCTACTATATTCTTATTTTTCTTTTTTTAGCACCAGTGGGAGTTATGCTTAAAGGTATATGATCTAGCTTGTTGAACTCCATAAACCACCCGTGTCCGTGGAGGAAGCGACCGAATCGGCATCCCTCGCTGACGGGTCTCATCCGCTGTCGGGCATCCTGGGATCGCTCCTGAATGCCTCGGCCGACGAACGCAAAGCGAAGATCGAGGAAGTTATGAAGGGCGCGAATGATCTCACGGGGTTGGTCAAGCGGAATAAACCCTCTACTGCGCCTTCGAAACAGAGCGAGCAAGCTGAAGACGAGAAGGATGGTGGAAAGGGTGCCATCAATGGCAATGGGAAGCGAAGAGTGGACACGTTGGACGGAGATGGAGTTGGGGATGGGGATGCGGCGGGGTCATCGAAGAAAGCAAGGGTCGAAGATGAAGGTCAGGATTAGAAACATGATAGTATTGCTAGGTAGGCAAACGCTGTGTTTAAGCACCATTTGCTAGCTCGGTGTGGTATTGCTTTGATGATCCCAGTTTGGGCTAGGCGGGCGGGCGTCGGAGGCCAGAAAGGTCCTATTCCAGGGTGGATTGGTTTGGCACAGTTCTCCGGGAATGGAGCGGGAATATTTGCTGTCTAAAAGCTTGTCTGCTTTATGTTCTATTTGATACTCTTACCTTCGTTGGGCGTTTGTATCAGAACGTCTCGCCTTCCTAATGTCATGGATGTAGGCAGCCAGCTCTCCGTTTTACTCCGCTCGTCCCTGAGCCTGTCTAGTAATATATTTCTACTCGTTTCTAGATTGTTCGCATATCAGTTTAATCCAGTTATTCGACGGTTGAAGGCAATAGTTGAGTTCTGCCACGAGAAAAACGATGCGTTGTACCCAAGTGATTACGAACGTACATCTCCAAAGACGGGAAAGTAACAAGAAATCAATTTCAGAAGCCGGGACAAGTAATGGAAGAATGATGCTGGGAAACTGAAAACAGCACTGAATCCGGGTTTTATAGAGACAATCCCGGAGATTTGCCCAGTAACACTGAGGGAACAGAAAAGAAAACATCCAGGACAGGAGAGAGCACTTGTATCTCCAGACACAAACTCCCTTCGCCGTACAGCTCCGATCAAACCATCACGGTTGGGAATAGGCAAAGACATAACTCCTCTGAGGCTTACGGTCTCGCGTACGGATGATACCCAGCCCGTCCTCCTGTCCTACCACCACCACGATAATTCGCTCCTGGTTTACCTGCATTCTTAGGACCTGTGGGTGCATTCGCCGGTGGAGCGCTCTGCGGCTGTGGCGGTGGAGCCGGAGAATGACCCTGGGAGCTTCGACTACCCCCGCCTCGACCCATTCTATGACCGCCTTGATTGGGATTCATTTGGGGTTGGAACCCTTGATGATGATGATTGTGATGATGCGAATGTTGTTGTTGAGCATGATGGTGCATCATACCGGGCCCTCCTCCCCCCATGCCGCCGTGAGGACCACCACCGCCACCGCCCATAACCATATGGGGCTGGGGAACATCGTCGTACATACCTTCCCATGAGGTCGGACCACCCCCACCCCCACCTGGGAAAGGCGGGTACGGCGGTGGATGATTCTGATGGTCACGCATGCCCCGACGATTTGGATGTTGAGGATGATGTTGCTGTTGTTCGTATTTGCGTTGCTCGAACATCTGTTGATCGTAGGTATTGAAGTTCTGATTGCCTCGTCCTCCGCCACCACTAGTTCCACCAGGCCCTCCAGGTCCGCTATGATGTCCACCAGGTCCACCACCCCCAGGTCCACCAGGGCCGCCACCAGGTCCACCTCTATGGGGATCTCCACCGGGACCATTATTGCCAAAGTTGCCCGACATATTATTATTGCCCATGGGTCCACCCATACTGCCACCACCCATCCCGCCTCCAAATCCACCACCTCCCTGCGGACTTGGACCCGGACTTTGACCTTGACCTGGCCCTTGCTGCTGCTGTTGTTGCATCTGTTGCATTTGCTGCATCTGCTGAACCATAGCTGGATTCATTCCCTGCATACCCATCGCACCTGGACTCTGCGGACTTTGCGGCCCTTGAGGACCCTGACCACGACCCATCGCTTGCATAGCGGCCATCTGCTGCATCATCGCAGGATTCATGCCCGCCATGTTCATCCCTCCACCAGCCATTCCACCGGGACCAGGACCAGGACCAGCAACACCACGTCCCTGAGCAACCGTGGCGGCGACTTGCTGCTGCATCATGGCAAAATATTGCTGCATTTGCTGCCAATACAGCGCCATTCTCTGCGGCGTCATGCCACCGTACATGCCTGGCCCGAATGACTGATTCGGATGCGGACCATTCATCTTATCCTGCCCATCATCGAATTGACCACCACCGCCGCCGCCGCCGCCACCCTGTCGATTTCCATCGCGATCAAACCGATCATGACCGTCCTTTCCACCTCGTCGACCGAATCGTCGATCGCCACGATCATCCTCTCCGTCTCGCATGTTCCCTCGCGGCTGCGCTTTCTTGACTTCAATCGGTTTGCCTAGTATCTCTAATGGTTGCGCGAGCGTCGAGTCCACCGCCGTCTCGCTATCAAATGTGACGAACCCAAATCCTCGCGGTCGCCCCGTATCCTTATCCATCATCAACGTCGCATCCAACACCCTCCCGAACTGCATGAAAAACGTTTTGAAATCATGCTCGGTCGCGTCTTGACTGACTCCGCCCACAAAGATCTTGCTGGTTCGCTCTTGCTCGTCGCGCGGAATCGCTCGTTTGGGATCGATCTTGGCAGACATAACTGGTGAGTTTCTATGCTTGGTATTCGGACCAGCAGCAGCATGATGCCGCCGACGTGGTCCAATTCGGGAAGTAGAAATTGAAGGCCTTACAATTTTGCCGTCGAGATAATGCTCCTTGACCATGACGGTATTGACGGTTTTGGGGTCTCGGAAAGTCAAGAAACCAAACCCTCGCGACCGTCCACTGAGGCTGTCACGCATGACCGTGCATTCTACGACCTCGCCGAACTGGGAAAAATAATCCTTGAGCGATTCTATCTAGTCATTAGTACATATTACGCTAGTAATCTGAATTGAAAGCTATGTGACTGTTTCTTACGATCGGTCGTTTCCCAGTTCAATCCGCCGATGAACATTTTCCTATGTAACCACCATTACTTCATGTCCTCTATGATAGGCAAAATCGCGCGAGAGAGAAATCACCCGTCCTCCTTGATTCCTATTGCTTGCGGTTCTTGCTCTATTGCAGTTTCCTCCATGTGGGTGGCTTGTCCATTGCCCCACTCGTTCATACTTTGATCTTGCTGTCCGTTCGTTCCAATTGGATCATTGATATCTCCGTTACCTGATTGTTCTTGGACTGTTGTGTCCGTGTAGTCAATCGTAGCAGAGTCCTCCTGTGTCGTAGGAGTTGGAGTGATGTGAGAAGTATCAGTGGAGATTTGCTGAGTAGTGGGTGCAGCTGAAGGGGCTGGATCGGCAACTTCTGCATCACCTTCGTACCTGGGTTGGAGTCAGATACATGCAACAATAACAAGCGGAGTGAAAGGGAAGTGAACGGCCAAGACCGAACAGCTGCTTCAAGGTCCATGCCTGAAGTAAAGCGAACTTCACTCACAGGTCGGCGAAAAGCTCCTCTTCGAGGTCCTCTGGTTCCGTCATCTTGACTGGCAACTCGGCAAGAGCCAAGTATCAGACTTCTTGATATCACAGCAAGAATGATGTTAGCTAGTCAAGAGTGAGGCCAAGCAGCACGCAGGGCTATAGTATATCACTAGCTTAGTAGATGTCAATGGAGAAAAGTGTTCGATGAAGAGGTCGTTGTAATCCAAACGCGTGTTTTTGTGATGGTCGTGTAGGAACAGCTGAAGCAGACCCGAGGTAAGGTGAAACGCTGGAGCGCTAGTCCCGGTTAGGATAAGCGCCGGAGCAAGAATGCCGAGGCTCCGACCTGCGAGCAGCCAATGGCATCATCGGTCTATTGACGACCATGAACTGTTGACAACAGACGCTGGAGAGCATTTATCATGGCTAAGAAGAAGGAAAGCCCATTGGTGAGTGTCTTACTGAGATCTGAATAATTTCCAATGTCAGCTAATAGTTCGCTTGAAAGAACCAGGAGATGGTACAGGTTGGTTCGTACAAGTTTCCAGCTCTACTGGGATGCATTTCTGCTGCAGTTAGGTCTCTTTTGGCCGCAATGGTAATCAAGAGCAGAAGTTGACGTGTATCAACGGATAATAGATAGCGCAGAGTAGGTCAGATTCTCATTTGTGTATACATCATTGTACATAGGGAGCAATCAAGAACAAGAAGTTAATATATATGAAGTAAACCAGCACCGCCGTTCTGGCGTAACCGCACTCCGAGCGTCCGGAATGGATCCACGAAGAGTCTGGAGCCCACCAAGGTTGTTGGTGCTGCCTTCTCGCATGCCGACATGCTCAAATTCGATTCCCTGTTAGAAACCAGAAGATCACAGCGATTTCGAAAGACCCAAACTGATATCCGCCCTAGGAACATCACATCAGGGTCAAGACCACGAACCCCCCCTTCCATATCACGCACCAGTAGTCCACGGTCTAATGTGACGCCAACGTCGAAAAGCGGGTCGGGTGTAACGCCTCCACCACGTAGGATGTACATGGATTCTCTCACGAACCACGATTGGACCCTTGACGATGACGAGATTGAGGGGAATGGAGATCGATATGAGTATGAAGATGACGATGAAGACGAGTTTGGCCTGCCGAGCATGGCTAGCGTCCGAGGCAAGCCGAAAAAGATGCCCAGTTATAGCGCGTATGACCCTGGCGGTCGGCTTCGAGCTGGTCATCCGACAAGATCGTCCTACGACAGAACACAGAGACCTGGGCGGCCCCGAGCGAATAGCTCTGATATTGCCGAAGAGAGGGGATCACCAAATTATCCAACGACGACACGAAGCGAAGGAAAGATTCTTCGGCCGCAGTATAAAGAGTTACTTCGAGGTAAGTAGCCAAGGGGAAGGCATTGTATATCAGGACTCATCGGATACTAGACCCTGCCAATGCTCTTAACCTGATCAGCCATCCACCTCGACCTACCAACGCTACACCTAAAGACCTCGACGAGCATGCCTCACGCATCACTCGAATCAACAAATTCAAGCGGGTTCTCCAAGCCACCTCCATCTCATTATCCGACTTACGGGACTTATCCTGGAACGGCATCCCCGAAGAATTACGACCCATCAGCTGGCAGCTCTTATTAGGATATCTTCCCACGGGTAGCGAGCGACGAGTGAACACGCTCGAGCGGAAACGCAAAGAATATCTGGAAGGCGTTCAGCAAGCATTCGAGCGTGGAAAAGGGCGTGGAGGCACTAGTACCAATGCTGGTTCCACCAACGACGCTGGAACCTCCAGTAGCAGTTACGGGCGCAGTCGAGGCCTCGACGAATCCATTTGGCATCAAATCAGCATCGATGTACCCCGCACGAACCCTCATCTGGAACTCTACAGCTACGAAGCCACTCAACGCTCCTTAGAACGTATCTTGTACCTCTGGGCCATCCGTCATCCGGCAAGCGGCTACGTGCAAGGGATCAACGACCTCGTGACTCCCTTCTGGCAAGTATTTTTAGGGAGCTACATCACCGATTCGGACATTGAGTCCGGGATGGACCCCGGACAGCTTCCCCGACCGGTTCTGGACGCCGTCGAGGCCGATTCCTACTGGTGTCTGACCAAATTACTGGATGACATTCAAGATAATTACATCTTTGCTCAACCGGGCATTCAACGACAGGTTGGTGCCTTGCGGGATCTGACTATGCGTATCGACGCCGGATTGGCTCGTCATCTCGAGGCCGAGGGCGTGCAGTTCATCCAGTTCAGCTTTCGGTGGATGAATTGTTTGTTGATGAGAGAGGTTAGCGTCAAGAATACAATTCGCATGTGGGATACGTATATGGTATTTATTTATCCTTCTCTCTTCTTTCTCATTCCCTTCTTTCTTATCCTCTTCATCTCATTCCTTTCTTGAAATGGTGCATGCTAACGAAGTATCTCCGTCATTGAACCAGGCCGAAGAGCAGGGCTTCTCCCATTTCCATATCTACGTCTGTGCCGCGTTTCTGGTGAAATGGTCGGAACAATTGGTCAAGATGGACTTTCAGGTACGTCACTCATGCAATCCGTTTCCTTGATCGCTTGCCTTCATTGGAAAGGGCCATCTCAAGCCCACGACCATGGTCGAGCTAAAATGTGAGATAATAAAACAGGAAATTATGATGTTCCTCCAAGCGCTCCCCACACGAAACTGGACCGTCAAAGACATCGAGTTGCTACTCAGCGAGGCATTCATCTGGCAAAGTCTCTTTCGCGGATCCAGTGCGCATTTACGAAATCCGAGCGATCCTCCGCCGAATCTGCATGCTGTTGTTTAAGGAAGCACGATGCCCTTGTAATAGCTACGGGTTAATCTGTAATGCAGCAGAGAAGAGTAGTATCGAGTTATTTATTAGCCGTGGTTAGGTCAATCAATCAATTTAATTAATCAATCACTTCATTGAAGTGGGAAAGGTTCTCGGAACTCGCAAGTCACAGCTCTTGATATACTCGATTGATTGCTTTAGGCCGTGTGCTAGCTATAGATATTACGAATATTCGAAGTAAAGAATCATGTGTCGTCCAATCGACCAACTGCCATCTTCAGCACTTCCTCAGTATTCTTCGAAGCGTTGCGTGGATCGCCCGTAATAGCCTCCCAGACCTCTCCATGGTGCGGTTCACTGAGGACGCATTTGGAGATGACATCCTCTCGTTTTTCCTGCATCATCTCATCAGTCCCATTCTTGCCATATCTCATCATAGCCAACAAGGGGAGAGGTAGTCTTACATCAGTCCCATGCTGTAACAAAAACTTGTAATACCACGCCCAAGTATCCCCGAGTTCACTATCTGACAAAATAGCCTTCTCGAACCAACTCGCAGCTTTATCCAATCGACGCTCGTACCAGAAGATGCGCGCGACGGTCACGAACAACACCGGATCATTATCGACCTTCTTGATGGCTTCCAGACTGCGTGGTTTGCGCTGCGTGCGCGGTTCGAGATACCAGATGCTTTCGCTCCAGAGGAGGCCTGAGTTAGGAACTTCCTGGAGGGCTTTGGCCATGACGTTCTTCGCCTGCGGGAGATTACCGGCGCGACGCTCGACGCGGACAGTCTCCGTCCAGAGTCGTGCGTCTTTAGGCACGGCGAGTCGAGCGCGGTCGAGCACGGAGCGGGCTTTGACTACCACGCCCACTTTCTCTTCCAATCGAGATGCGAGCAGCCAGAGCGGAACCGACTTCGGACAAGCCCGAGTACCAGTGTTGTACGCTTCGCGAGCCTGCGGTAGCTTGTTCTCCTCTTCATAGATCTGGCCTTTCATCATCCAGCGTCGGTCTGCTTTCGGGTCGAGTTGAAGAGCTTGGTTGACGAGATCCAGCGCGACGTCGTTGTTTCCGAGTTGCCGTTCGAATTCGACGCTCTTGACCCACACACGATCGGTACCCGCTTCTCGTCGGGCCGTCTGCAGTAGCTGTCGGGCTTGGTCGGTCTGGTTGTTGTCTGCTTCGAGTTTCACCGCTGCCAACCAGATGTCTTCGTTGTTGGGATTCTGGTTGAAGGCTTTCACTAGCACTCGTCGAGCGTTGTCGAGTTCGCCGGCTTGCCATTTCTCTTTGGCGAGCATCATCCACAGCACCTCGCTGTGCGGACAGGCTTCGACAGCCTTTTCAAGAAGCTGCCATAGTGCGTCTTTGGTACCGTGGTTCTTCTCGAGCTCGACGGCCGCCAGCCACACAGACTTCTTGTTGACAAACACGCGAAGTGCATATGCGTAGATGGCTCTTGCGGTCTCGTACTTGCCTCGAGCGATGCTGGATCTGGCATCCTCCATCCAGATCTCTTTCCGGTCGTCGTCCTCATCCAGACCGTAGCCGAGGGTTTCGCGGATGATGGCCTGGCAGGTCAGAATCGCACCTTCGGCTTCACATTTCTCAGCTTCCGTGATCCATTCTTCCCGTCTGAGCATCGCGTGCTGTGCTGCGAGCTCTCGAACCGCGGCCTTCATGATGTTGGTCTTCTCGGCCTGACCCAGCTGCTCCTGCAAGCGAGCCGCTGCGATCCAGATCTCGTGGCTAGTCGGCACAGCTTTGCGGGCTTTGTTGAGGACCTTGCGTGCGTTCTCTGGTGTCTCTAAGCGGGCCAGAGCCAGCCACAGCTCGACCGATAGCGGGATGATCTCTGTCGCTTTGGCAAGCAGTAGCCTCGCATCATCTGGGTTTTCCTCCAGATTGACGGCCTCCTTCCATAGCACGACCGACTGCGGGATGTGATCGAGAGCATGCCGAATGACTCTCTTCTTCGATCTCGTGTCTGTTTCGAGGCGCATCGCCTCCAACCAAAGCCGTACCGAGCGATCGTTGTTCTTGATGGCATTCGCAGCAATTATCTTCGCGTTGTGGCCCTCGTTCAATCGAATATTCTCCAACCACGCATCTTCGCG
>QQTW01003939.1_pt1 | contig 11063 bp, 12 predicted proteins | sample 1904831 | NCBI WGS metagenome assembly QQTW01 (sample SAMN09435610, study PRJNA476489) | Subsurface metagenome, whole genome shotgun sequencing project.
CGCAGTGTATGCAGGATGCCCAACGTCACACTTCGGTCCACCTCGAGATCAAGTATGCGAAGGAGATAGTAACGCAAGAAATGCAGAGAGCTGGAAACATATATGAAAGCCCATGGCCGTGACACTTAGCTGGGGAATCCAGGACACTACCCAGAGCTTTATACTTGATGATTTCAACACACCAACATCCTCCAGGCGGAATATGTGAAGCGAAGTCCTCATGATGCGGACGAGGTGCCTTCACAAAGCTGGCTTCTTCACCCCTCGATTGTTGTTGTACCACAGTTTTGTAGGAGCAATCCTGTGCACCACGTCAGAGACGTTGGCCGCGCAAGGCGCTGAAGAAGGCCAGGTCGCAAAGTGGGTCGATGTTGCAATGCCCATAGCCCACGTTCGGCGACGTTTGACGTTACACAGAACGGCCAATGTGGTTCTTTGCAGGCACCTCGAGACTGCGCGGCGTGGGCTCGATGCAGTGCCTCCACGAATGTGATCGCGGGTCGCAATTCGTCAGAGAACGTTTGGTGTGCGTGAAGACTTCACATCTTGCTTGACCAGCGCTTATCGATCTGCTCTTATTCGTCGATCCATCGTACTGTGTCGAAACGGAGTCAATATATTGAAGCACACCATCGATTCAGCTATCAACTGCCACCGACGGTCGTGAAGCTGAAAGGAGATCTGTTCGGAGAAATGTAACGGCTGGCGGGGAAAGAGCTCTAGCCTATGATATATGCGGAATATTTCGTATTCACGGCGAATCAATCGCCATTCGACAGTTCATGCTCAGCTCTTCATAAGGAAAAGACCCTAATGTGCGGAGGTGCATAATCACACTTGGCGGCTTACTAGCGTTCGTTGCTGACCGTTGCTGCATGAGAAACGTCCATACGATTGTGGTCATTCTCTGTGCTTGGGCTTCAGAGGTCATGATATTCGCTGCATTTGTACGACCTTGCCGTAATGCTGCTTAATGTTCAGCGGCCTGATCGAGAAATGTAGTCGGCAGTCAGCACAGAGATGCGCCCTTGAGCCGTCCCCCAAATGTTTCTGACAGCTTGAGGTAACGTGTTGCTTGAGCCTCGGCGGAATAGTTGGTCTGATGAGACGTTGAATGTTGTATGTTGCATCCTGTTGACTGCCTGCTCGATTAGAGGAATTAGATGAAAAGTCAGAGCCTAAGAAAAGCATCCGTGTAACTGATACAATATCCCTCACACCACACATTCCTTGAGAGAACTGCTACCTTCCAATCTGATACATCCAATGCCGAGTACCAACTAGAGGTCTGACATATTCCTTCCCGATGGTGGGCCTAAGTCAGGCAGCAGAATCAGATGATGATTTGCAGAGCTTGCTAGACGCGCTTGAAGTCCGTATGTGTAACGTGCAAACATACTGCGCATCCAGCAGATAAGCAGCTAACCAAGCGTCATCAGTCGCGCATACGCCACCTAAACAAAGAACCCAGAAGCCTGCGACGGTTGTTGGCGGGATATGCGAACATGCCTATCGTGCAGGTCTTGATGCCGTCTCTCTCGACAAGACTATCAACATCTTGACAGTCAAAAGCGCCTTGGACCAGACGAATCTCACGAGATTGGCCCAGAATCTTTACCCGGCTGAAAGGGTTTCGTCTGATGTGATTATCACCGTGATTGGTAGTCTGGGCCAGGGCAACAACAAGCCCGCACTGGCTGTTCAGAATGCTCTACTCAAGTGGATCATATGCGTCTACGACATCGTGGTTGATTCAAAGACGCTCTCCCGTCTGTATGGCGTGTTGTTTAGCATGCTTGATATGATAAGCCTTCGGTAAGCCTACAGTACGGATCTTGAATTCGTGGTGACCTAACTTGGCCAGGACGCCTTTATGCTACCTTTTAAGTCTTGTTACTAGAAGGAAACACGTCAGACCGTTCCGTATCCAGCAATTGTATGATGATTTCTAAGGCTGCAAGGTCATCACTGACCAATTGCCAGACTGGAGCTATCTCGGTCCAGTGGTCCTGACCCCGCCCTTCTCGGCCTCTTACGCACATACAAGAATCACTACCCGGACATTATCATTGACAATGTCCTGCCTAGCCGAGCAAAGTCGTTCGTCGTATGTATAGTGGTCTCGAGATTGTCCCTTTCGTTCGGATGTCCTGGATCTCACTGTGCCATAGCATCCAGACCCGGAATGGACGAGACATATGAACCTCATCCAGCAAGCTACTGCGAGCGAAGATGAAGGAAGTCGTAGCTCTCGGAGTGGATTCAGGGTTTTGCTTGACAGGAAGGTCAATGGGACCTTTGCCATCCCGGAAGTGCGCACACTTCGCGCCAACGAGGTATCTGCTCATCCGCGTATGTCGATGCCCCGGTATAACTCATTTGGTTTGATAGGCATCTGTCACACTCGAGGAGATATATAGTGCTCAGGGCCTGGTAGAGATGCTCGAGAAGATTGAGCCTCCGAGTCAGCTCATTTCTGCATTAAGAGATCCTCTCCTGCAAAAGTACCTACTTTTAAGGCCCTCAGACACCGCTTCCAAGCGATTGGACCTTTTCCTCTCTAGTATACTTGAGAGCGAATTGAGTATAATGAGCGAAGGGCTGGGACCTTCGAAGCATCTGCAGCATATCCTACACAGTCTAGTGTGCCATACGCGGTACATGAAGGTACGAGTGCGGTATGCCTAAAATGATACGTACTAAAGTTATGTAGATGCTTCAGCCGGTTGCAGAAATGTTTCTTCAGAGATATATCACAGTTTGGGATGGTATTTCTTGTGATCAAGACGTTCTTGAGCTGTTATCATACATTACGCCCTGTCCTTTTGAAGGTCGGTCACCTAGATCCATTAGACCGCAGAACTGACAGAAGTAGAGCTTCGGAGACTATATCTCAGTCCGCTAGAGGCTGTGATGCAGCGCTCGCTCCAGACCAGTCGGTCGAAGCTCTTGACACTTCTCTCGCGGCTGATCGAGCGCTGGGCTAATCTGATCACGTCGAGCTCGCAGTCAGCGGAACATCAGACCATCGTTGCGTCTCAGCACTTTGACAAACTCGTAGCTTATACCGCAACGCTAATGTTCTCAATGCTATGCTCAACGCCCAACAGCTCCGGTGCATCGGCAGAGATTTTATCCCATATGGAGCACTTAGCGAAGATATACCTTTCAACAACAACTACAGGCGCGGGCTCATTACCCCTAACTGTTCCTTCTGTGCATCTGATATACCTTCTTCTGCTCGGCACCTCCGCAAGCGATGTGTCGCGCGTCTGCAGCATTTTGGCGACCTACAAACGGATCTTTGAGAATAGATCTTCAACTTCCCGCCAGAACCCGTCACTGAACAACTTCAATGGACTGCTCATGGACGTTTGCAACAATTTCTGGCGGTCACGAGCACTTGTTGATGCAGAAGGTCGCCGTCTAGCATCCTTCTGCACAAAGCCGGTCGTCTCTGCGTTGCAATCCTACGTCACGAGTATCGATCATCAGTATTCGCTGTCATCACTCTTCGACTTCTCGCACAGCCCCGTCTTCTGCGCCTTGTCCATTGTAGCCTTCAGGGCTCATGAGAGCCGGGCTGAACAGGTCGGCGAGGCGCTGGAGGCACATCAGGCTGGACCGGTTACACCTCAGTCATTGGCAACCCTTGGCTTGGAAGGGGGAGTGCAAGTTACTTGGAAGCAATTTCGTGTGGAGGTGTTGGATTGGTTAGCTGAAAGGGGAGCTAGTGGTGCGAAGGAGACGTTGTATGCTACTATGAAGGACCTCATCAGAAGCGCCGGATAAAGCGGTCACGTCAGATAATCAATTCATGGTTGTTTCGGATGCGTACTGAGGCGTCAAGCCGCCTTCATAGCAATTTGAGGAGCCTTGATGGCCTCCCAATGTGATAGCCCGTTTTCAGATCGTTACTTCGATGATAGCATTGGCTCCAGTGCACAATCACGATTCCAATGCATAGCATTCGTTCGAACGCATCAATTTTATCATATTATTTGGCAACTAAAGCCATCCGCAATGTAGCCAGCTATCAACCCAGGCTAATGCACATTCGCAAATATCAAAACTCATAGTGACAGATGACAGCACAGCCGTCTCGTCTATTTCATTCCTCGCATCAAGTCGGGGGACGATGTCCAAGCGGCCGAACCCATGACTCTAGAAGCCGTGAGAGAACCAGACGTTGACCCTGTGGCACCAAGGCTCGAAGTGGCTGTTGCAGTGATGGCCGATCTCGCCGCGGACCTCGAAGAGGGGGCGGATGATGGTGTCGATGCAGCGGATGTCGATGGTGTTGACGTCGAAGCGGCCGCCGTTGAAGCAGTGGGCGTTGTGGCCCGGGAACGGGTGGCTCAGCACGTTGCAGAAGTGGAACTCCGGATGGTTAAGGCACCAGGGGTGCACTTCCCAGAAGGTCTCGAACATTGGGTGGATGAAGTGGTCGTAGTCGAAGAAGCGAGGATCAACGCCGCACGATTGATGGTCGTGATGGTCGTCGCGATGGGCGTCGTGATGGGCGTCGTGATCATAGTAGTGATGCTCGAACTTCCGGTTGTCTATTGGGTCGACCTCGACGACGGGCTTCTTGTCAATGGGCTTGGCATCGACCTTGGGCTCGACCTTGGGCTTATTGTCGATGGGCTTAGCATCGACCTTGGGTTTGTCATCCTTGTCCTTGTCGTCATCTTTGATGGGTTCCTTGTCGTCCGAAGTAACGTCTATTTCGTCTTCGACAGAGTCTTCCGGGCCCGCGTTTTCGCCCCCATCCTCGCAAACGAAGTTGTCACCATCCTCAACGCAGACCTGATCGTTCAAACAGGTGACTAAGCGAAATGGGATCAGTTACGCGGAAACAACCAGAAGAAAATCGAGTAGATGCGAGCATGAACGTACCACTGTTGGGGCAGCAGCTTTGACCAATATCAGGCTTGAAGCAATCGCTGGGAGAATCGCCACATGGGAGTTTTCTCTCCTCATCGAGGTCCTCGACACACTCGGCATTGCCGAAAGAGCCCTTCTCTCCCTCCTGGCGGCGGAGGAGAGCTGCTGGAGTGGATCGGTAGGTTGAAGGGGCGGCAAGGGCGCTGCTTGCCAGGAAAAGCGCCACAAAGGCAGTGGATAGATGCATGTTGATAAAAGTTGAATTGAACGTAGAAAGATTGGCTTGGATAATGAGAGAAAACGGAAGGTTATTAAGTAGGCTGATTAATAGTAAAGCAAAAGACTAGTGAAGGACTGTACTGCAAAAGACTGGCTCTGCGGATTGATAGTGACAGAAAGAACGGCGAATACGAAGACTTTATACCTAGACGTTGACATGATGCTGTAGTCGAGCCTTGTACAAGGTAAAGTAGGTGGCTGACACGAAATCGGTGAGCAGCAACTGCTCCGTTGAAAATGAAACCATTTGCGTCGAGTACAACGACGATCCGGTAGAACAGTTTCAGTGGAGATTTAGAGAAGCTCTGGGCCCGAAGACAGGAATGCTGACAAGAAAAAGCACAAAGCATCACTCTCTAGTAGAAAGTGCCGTTGACACTCGCGAAAATGCTGGTTCTGTTGCAGGCAATGAAAAAGATGGCATTACTTGAGGAGGGTGTGCGATTGTGACTTTTGGATGTAAATATGAGAAGACCCAGTCAGCACATACAGTTACCTCAACTTAACTACATTCCCTTCGGTGCTTGGAGTATCTTCACTACCTCGAGATTCAAGCCGGCAGACGACATTCCGGTGCTGAGCTTGTAAGAAGGAGCCAGATGTGGCTGTAACGGTGAGACTGTCGGCAGTAGGATCGCCTTGCTGTCCATCACGACGCCAAAGTCCGCCAAGTACGTATCGTAAGCCTCTCGGCAGAGAGTCAAACTGCCGCCCAAGGCTGAATGCTTCAACCAGGCCGACTTACGCTCCGTTGAGGCTGAAATACCCCTGCTTCTCTTTCCGAACTGCGGAGTTAAGAGAGTGCGATGAGTTTTCGATAGGGATCAGGCACGTGGATGCTGGCAGGTCTTTCCGGACTTTGGCCTGTCACCGTTTGTAGTCGATCCGCAACGCGTAAGCAACCCCTGCTCCGTATAAGCCGAGAAAAAGGAATATTTACCTCAATGCCTTCCGACCCGAATTTAAAGCTTTTTGGGTGAGAAGTATGGGCATGGAACTAGGCTTAAGCTTGACGACTGGACTAATAAGAACAGGACTGGTTCTAAAGACCATCGTATGTCCGATTCTTGTCCATCTGGGTAACATCGCTCGGCATGCTTTCTGGTGTCTTGATGTGGAGCCCCGCGATAGTAGTCTGGGGTATCGGAATACCTGGGCCTCCATCCGCAATGTTTGCAAGTGCCGAATCTTCAGATTTGCTTTTGACTGTGCCCGACTCCTCGGTTCATAGACCAGCCGACGATTATGGCCGTCATTGCAGGCGTTGAAGATCCGCGAGGGGAAGTATGTGGTGGTGCAAAGAGCGTTTTGACATCGTGAGGGTCGTCGACTTGTAACGTAAGAGCCCTCATCTTGACTCTTTTGGCGAACTGCTCCCAACCCGTCCTAGGATAGCGCAACAGCTACCGCAAGGTGATGATTGATCCTGATCGTTGATGATTCTGGCTCGGCACGCTTCAAGTCACGATTATTACTCTTTCAACAGCGTTATGCCACTCGGCTTGGAGATACATCTTGTTGGAGGCGTTTTTCCAGTCGAAGGTATCCGCCGCTACGCGAGAGCCACCTTGCCGTTCACTCCGATTTACCGCACGAGAACCTTGGGGCCTCGCGCGAAAAATCTTCGAAGATTGGCTGGTGATCCTTAGTAATCGAATTATCGTCTGCTTAAAGTCTAGAAGGAATGGTCTGCGTACTGTGATGTCAACTTAGCTTGCGACCACAAATACAGGCCAATCGTGGCGTGAACTGCTCACCCCAGTGAGCCTCCACTCCAGAGTATGGCGCATGAGGTGGTACGAAAGCGGTAGCCAATGGGTAGCATGCGGCTCGGCGTGGTGGATCGCTTAGACTGAACAAACGTCGTCCACTTTCGTCCGGACTGCGCGTCGCTGTATCCGTAACGGTTTGCGAAGGAGAAACGAACTGTCGCCCGCAGTGTCCGCGTTGCAAGACGGTAGGAGCAAAGGCTTTCGTGGGGCAGTCGCGATCATGACAGCATGTTCGACCAAGCTCGAACATATCAGAGGCCGCGTGAAAACTTGCCACGCAATCTCACCATCATCGAGCTATCACACATGACTTATCTGGCATGAATAGTCCGTGACCATGACCGAAGACACTGCAAGGTCGTTCGAAGAGATACTGGTGATAAAGAGGGGTTTGCAGGATGGAGAAAAGCTTGTACGTCGTTCCGTCTCAAGTCTTCAAATTGCTAATCCAGCGTAGATGTGGATGTGCGCTGCTCCCTTATGCCTTCCTATGCATCAATCACTAACCGCGAACGGCTGAAGTGACAACATAACTGGGCATCGCTGTAATATGGTCAGTAGGAGCCTGCACATTGGTGGCCGCGTGCTGATCGGATGCTTAGACTGCGCTGTCCCACGAGTTCAACCTCTACTTCCTTGCTGCAATCGATGAGATATGGCTCTACCAGCCAGAGTTTCCCTGCCAGAGTCTGACGATCAGGCCTGCGCTCATCTGGTCGCTACCAAACACCGGGCTGGGGACAGGCGGCGACATGAATCCGCAAAGACCACATACGATCAACAGCATGATCGTTGACTACTATGGTAACGAGGAAGTGTTGCTGATAGCAATGGATGACGGCGACGTGATTGCGTACCACACCAAAGACATCCAGAAAGAGCTGGACAGTGGTCATGATCCAGGCCTCGGCCACGATTTTCGTGTAGGGGATGTGCGGCCTCTTTTCACGGCGAACGTTGGAAGAAGTGCATGGGGGTTGTCGATGCATGCCGAAGCCCGTCTGCTTGCCGTCAGCGCGAACAGCCATGAAATCACGATCTTTGCTGCTGCATTAACGACAGCCATCCCAGTACCACCCACAACGGACTCTCCCAAGAGGTATGTGCATCAGCATCCGACGTCAAGTTGAAGAAGCACAATCCTGTCATAGTTTCAGAGAGAACTTTGTGATTAGGATAAAGAAAATCGCCCGCCTTTCGAGACTGACGGAGCACACAGGGCGGATCACGCAAGCACGGAAACCGGCGAGCGTGCCGACTTTCCCTATGTTCGGTCAAAAGATCATCGTATCGTTCTGCCTTGCCCAGAATCGAATCTGCCCAGTATCGCGTTCTGCAACAACGGGGACGACCCGACCGGACAGTGGCTGCTGGCTACCAACGTTGTGGGCCAGCTTCTAATCTGGGATGTTCACACCCAAACTTTGAAATGGAGTTTGAAGGCGGGCTTCCCCACGCCGCATCCGACGTTTGCTAAGACCAATCCACACTTCGATCAGCGGCGTGCAGGTGATGTTCAAATGCTCATGTTGTCGAGCACAAGCAGAGACTAACACGCAGCTCGTCAGGCTGGGGCGTCATGTGGCTCGACAGACGGTCCTTTCGGTGGGAACGGAATCCCATAACAGCACTTGGTCTCCCAGGCACCATTGAGACTGACGACTATAGTCTGCCTGGCTGGTGGGACGTGAGCTCGACGCGAGACTTGGTCCAAAATGCCTCGGTGTGGTTCGGAGGTAAAGAGGAGTGGATCAGGAAATTCGAAGAGATTGAAGAAACGCCTCTTCTGCCGTCGAAGTTTGCCTACTCGTTGAATCTTGGTCGATTGTCAGCCGAAGAGTTCAGTCAACCGTTTCCATAGTACGTGAGCCCATCATTCCTGCAGCTCGCCATGGAGCCTGGGTATTCCAGGCACAGACGAGCCAGCGCTGACATAATTGATATCAGCGAGAAGCCGCGTCTTGAACTCTCCTACGAGTCCGGCCGCTCCGGAAAAGGGAAACACACTTTCCACGGATTGCCAACGAGCCCAATCCTTCACACCGCCATCAAGGATATAACACTCATCCAGCACACCCCCGATGACAGAACGATCGGGCCATCCGTCGGGTTTCACGATCCCCTCTATCAAGCCCATGTGCCTGACGAACACTTCGACCCTGACGAGATCCTCGAGCTGGAGCAAGCGGAGAACCTATCATTGTACGCCCACATCCCCGACCTCGGAGTCGCCGTCGTCGGCTCTCCGACAGGTCGTGTCGGCATCTTCACCTTGACGAAGACAATGTACTTCAGAAGAGCGCACGGCGGCCCTTGCGAAAGCTCATTTGCATACGCCTTTCGACTGGACCACATCCTCCCGTTCCACAGCGAGGAGAAGGTCGGGAACAGACCTCTTGTGCCACTGTGTGGCATCGCAACGGCGCCGGTCCAGGGTACGAAGGAGAAGGACGGGCGGTCGAGGAGATGGCGGTTGTTGCTCACCTACCAGGACCACTCCGTGGTGGCATACGAACTAGTAACGTACAACCGACACAAGGACGGCTTGCAAGCTGTGGTGGTTTAGCAAGGGCCATGCGGAGCGATTGCACTCGGTATGGACCTCGACAATGATGCATCGCGCTGGTGTTAGAGGCAGGGTCGGCTCTCCAGGGTTCCAGAGAATGGGGGCCATGTGATTTCTACTGGTCATTGCTGTTTCTATAGTCTACAGACGAAAGGCGACGCAAGTCATGCTCTTTTACGCGTCGAACCAGACCCAGACTTGGCGCTGGCCTCTGTAGATGAACTGTCTGCGCCGCTGGCTTTGCCGGCCAGCCATGATGCCATGTCGAAACTTTGCAACTGCGCAGCAGAGCTGGTGGCAGAGCCCAACGAAGTCTCCTTTTGCATCTTTTCAAACTCCTCGCGTGTCTCGTCGTCCACTGTTGTTGCACTTAGCAGGTATTACTCATGTAAGAGCGGGGCTTGGGGATAGCCTTACTGTTGTCAAGCAGATATGGCACGCCGATGACGAGACCAAGCGAGAACAGCGCGATCAGAACCATCGGGTTCTTGAAGAGAGACAGCGGCGAAACTAGCAACCGTCAGCGAGTCACTCCGACGCGAATCCTCGAAACGAAATTCCATCGTAATAGGACCCAACATACACCCGCCACGTTCGTGATAGAACAGCCTCTCCCCCAACGGCCTGACCTCGACCACCAGCCCCATTCCATCATCCTCCCTCTGTACCCACCCCTCGCCCCTAACCTCCCCCAGATTATCCCACTCGTTCCCCCGAAACGTCTGCCACACCTTGACGCGCTCCTTGCCCTCGTTGTCCGCGCCGCCGTCCGCGCCGCCCACGTCGACGCGCAGTGGCTCGAACGCAAAGTCCCGGCAGTGTATCGTCGCGAGATAGCTTCCGCGCGTCAGGTTGGCGAAGTGGAAGGCGTTGGCGCGGGTCAAAGGGGCACGCAGGTAGGTCCCGTGCGATTGAAGGGTTGCGTGGGTGGAGGATGGGAGGGTGGATGGGTTGGGGAGGAGCGCGGCTGGGGGTATCAGGAGGCTCAGAGAGGTTGTCAATGCTAGAGGGAGAGACGCGAGCAACAATAGTAGAGATTCGAAGCGTTTGAAAACCATGATGGGTGCGGTGATAAGCATCTCTTCATTGACTCGGGATGTGATGGAGGATTTGGTCGATTGGCGTTAGAAAAGTAGGGCAGGCAATTGGAGCCAACTGCGCAAAAGTCATCGCCTCGCATTCGACTATGTAGGAATTATTATATAGAAACCGGCGTATGATCCGGTCATGAGCGGACAGTTCCGATTAGTTCCTCCTCTTCACACTGCCCTTTGATTTTCTTCCGGTTGATTCAGCCGTGCTCTCTTGAGACATACTTTCACCCTCTCCCACAGCCGTAGTTGCCTCAGCCGGCGCCGTCAATGGCTTCGCCGCCTTCTTCGCATCCTCATCCTCCTCGTCTCCTCCCTGCCCAAACTCATTCACGCGTGAGTAGTCGACCTTGTACTTCCAACTTTGGTACAGATAGACGAAGAAGATGACGTCGTCCCGCAGCGTCGCGATGCGGTGCAACGTCGGCATCTTGATCGTGAAGGCGAAGAGGTCGTCGATGAACGTGT
>QQTW01003940.1_pt1 | contig 11062 bp, 7 predicted proteins | sample 1904831 | NCBI WGS metagenome assembly QQTW01 (sample SAMN09435610, study PRJNA476489) | Subsurface metagenome, whole genome shotgun sequencing project.
ATCGATTTCAATCACATCCAAAGCCGAGCCATTAGCTATTCCCTGGCACACAACACACACACCGCAAGGCTGTGGCGTTGGCTTGTTACTTTTGAGACAATTAAGCGATTTAGCTAAAATCCGCGCGCTGGAAGTTTTACCCGTACCTCTGGGCCCCGTGAACAAATATGCTGGGGCAATTTTTTCACTCAGGATGGCGTTGGTTAGGGTAGTAGCGATCGCCTCCTGACCCACAAGGTCAGCAAAGGTTTGAGGGCGATATTTGTGATGCAGCGGCTCGTAAGACATTGAGTTAAAAAATTAGCCTACTACTAGGCTAAGTAGTACTGATGCACTATCTACAACCATATTTTAGTAGGGATTGAGTAAAGTATAAAAGATAAAGGATCTAGACTTGTTCTACGAAGCTGTTCCCGAAGCGCAAGCGCTTCGGCTTGCCGTAGGCTAGGTTATCAGGCAGAAAACTGAAGGTTGAATTTTACACTTCAGACTTTACTCTTCAAAGAGACGTAGCACTGCTACGTCTCTACTTTGAACTACATTGTCCTAATCTGACTTTGCTGAATCTGCTGTTGCATCTCGTCTAAACTTTGGGCAGGGGAAAGGCAAGATAGACCTTGACAAATTAATCCTAATGCCCCTTGTGGTAAGTCAGTTTCGAGGGTAAAAACTGAAGCTGGTAGATATTGAGTTATAAGCGAGTCTAGCTGTTCGGATGAGGTGCGAACCAAGGTACAGTGGTGATACCAATCCAAAGCGATAAATAGACTAGGACAGGCTTGAGGATAATCTTTCATCACACTACTAAAAGCTTGCAGTGCTTGAAAAGCTCGGTCGAGATAGCTGAGATCTTCTGTAAGTAAAGCAAGACGGACGAGGTTAGCGATCGCCACTCCATTCGCAGCCGGAGTAGCATTATCCGCATAAGTACGTTCTCTTACGATCAATTCCTGACTTGCATCCTTAGCTGTGTTGTAATAGCCTCCTTGTTCCACACTCCAGAGGAATTCATCAAATTCTGCTTGTACTTTGATAGCTTGCTCTAACCAGTTTGATGCAAGAGGAACCTCGCCACTCACCTGCGAAGCCTGATGTAAATCCAGCAGTGCTTTAATAAATAAAGCATAATCTTCTGACTGTGCCAAAACAGCGGCTTGACCTTCATAATTCAGCCGATAGAAACGCCCATCAACCCACTGATTATCTAAAATGAAATTTGCTGCACGAGTAGCTGCTTTCAAATAATCATCTTGTTTGAATACTGCATAAGCCCGTGCTAAACCCGAAATCATCAAGCTATTCCAAGCGACAATCATTTTAGTATCTGTCACTGGGGGGATGCGACTTGTCCACTTATGAGTCTTAGCTTCCCGGTTGTTCCGCGCTGGGGGAAAAGTTTCTAATTCCTCAGATGTTGCACCATAACGGGCTGTAAACACCTTTGCTAACGCAGTTTCCAAAGCATCGCTTAACTTCCCTGAATGACGACGCTGTAGGACATTTTTTCCTTCAAAATTCCCGTTAGCAGTGACGGTAAACTCCTCTTGAAGAAGGGCTAACTCATCGGCTGAGAGCAGTTGTTGTAGTTCGCCGTAACTCCAAACATAAAACGCGCCTTCCTCTGGTTCCGACCCCCCCTTTGCCCCCCCTTGGTAGAGGGGGGGCAAAGGGGGGGTAAAGCTATCAGCATCCTGCGCCGCATAGAAATAACCATTCGGGGCGGTCATTTCCCGCTTCAGCCATTTTACAGTGCCAGCGATCGCGCGCATCATAGCTGGTTTTTGTACTCCAGCACTCCATAAATTCGCTAGATACTCGACAATTTGACCATTGTCATAAAGCATCTTTTCAAAGTGGGGTACTGTCCAGGTAGGGTCAACAGTGTAGCGATGAAAACCCCCTCCTACATGGTCATAAATTCCACCCAAAGATAGATCCAAACCTCGTTGGGTACAGGTTTGTTTCGGGTTATATTTAAATTCTTGTTCCCAACCTGAGCTGGGAAACAAGAAACGTATACCTCGCAAAGCTGCTTCAGCGTAAGGAATCATCGGGAATTTCGTTCCGCCGCCACCAGTAATTATACCCGTGTTAGTTTCCAATCCCTGCCGCAGCAACTCCAGATCCAGCGGCTGAGTACCAGGTAGTATAGTTGATTGGTGGATTGCTTCTATAATTGCTGACTTGCGCGATCGCAAATCCTGTTTTTCCGTGTCGTAGAAGTGACGCACCGCTTGCAGCAGTTGTAAAAATCCAGGTCGTCCGTAACGGGCTTCTAGGGGAAAATAAGTACCACCGTAAAACGGTACTAGATCTTCGGGTGAAAGAAAAATATTCAGCGGCCAACCACCCTGACCAGTTATCATCTGCAACGCCTGCATATAAATGCTATCGATATCGGGGCGTTCTTCCCGGTCTACTTTGATTGGCAGGAAGTTAGCATTCATGTATTCCGCCACAGCCCGATCGGAAAAAGCTTCTCCTTCCATGACAGTACACCAGTGGCAGCTAGAATAGCCTATTGAGAGAAAGATGGGCTTGTCCTGGGCGGAAGCCGTTTCCAAGGCTTCTTGACACCAAGACCACCAGTCAATTGGATTTTCGGCGTGTTTGCGTAGATAGAGGCTTTGGGATTGAGTCAGGCGATTAGTCATAGTTGAATATGGTTGCCTTCATTGCCCAGTCTAGCGGAAGGGACTGGGGACAAGGGGACAAGGGGAAACTCACCACTCGCCAGTACGGGTCTTGGCTGTGCGCCCCTACCCACTCGCCACTCACCACTCGCCTCTTACGTCTTAGCTCTAGCCCCTAACCCCTAATAAAGTCGATAAAATTAAGAAAGATACAACAAAATAATCAAGCTGATGATTCCTATTGTTATTGAACAATCCGGTAGAGGCGAACGTGCCTTTGATATCTACTCTCGGTTGCTGAGGGAGCGGATCATCTTTTTAGGGCAAGCAATTGATGCCAATGTAGCTAACCTAATTGTTGCCCAGCTGCTGTTTCTTGATGCTGAAGATGCAGAAAAAGACATCTACCTGTATGTCAACTCCCCTGGTGGATCGGTGACAGCTGGAATGGGCATTTTTGACACCATGAAGCACATCCGCCCTAACGTTTGTACAGTTTGTACTGGACTAGCAGCAAGTATGGGTGCTTTCCTGCTGAGTGCTGGGACTAAGGGCAAGCGGATGAGTCTACCTAATTCCCGGATTATGATTCATCAACCCCTAGGCGGCGCTCAAGGACAAGCGACCGATATCGAAATTCAGGCAAAGTAACAAGTCAACGCCACAGCCTTGCGGTGTGTGTGTTGTGTGCCAGGGAATAGCTAATGGCTCGGCTTTGGATGTGATTGAAATCGATGCCGCCAGCAACACGGGGGTAGATAATATTCGAGAGATTATCGATCGCGCCTCTTTTGCTCCTGTGCAGTGTCGCTATAAAGTGTATGCGATCGACGAGTGCCATATGCTCAGTACGGCGGCGTTCAATGCTTTGCTCAAGACATTGGAAGAACCACCCCTTCGCGTTGTATTTATTCTTGCTACAACAGATCCGCAGCGAGTATTACCAACAATCATTTCCCGCTGTCAAAGGTTTGACTTTCGCAGAATAGCAATAGATGCGATGGTGAAGCATTTGAGTGCGATCGCTGATAATGAAAACATCAATATTGCTCCCGAAGCTTTGCATCTAGTAGCCTCCTTTGCTCAAGGAGGGCTGAGGGATGCTGAAAGTCTGTTAGATCAGCTGAGTTTGTTATCCGGTGAAGTGACAATAGAGCGAGTTTGGGATTTGGTCGGATCTGTGTCCGAGCCAGACTTGCTGGAATTATTAAAAGCGATCGCGCACAACCAACCCGAAACCTTAATCGATCGCATAAGACAAATCATGGATCGGGGAAAAGAACCGATCGCATTTTTGCAGAATCTTGCTAGTTTCTATCGTGATTTGCTCATTGCCAAAACTGCACCCAATCGTCAAGATCTAGTCACAGTCACGCCTTTGACTTGGAAAGCGCTGTGCGAACAAGCCACCACTTGGGATATTTCTAACATTTTGGTTGGGCAACAGCATCTAGCAAAAAGTGAAGTTCAAATTAGAAACACCACTCAACCGCGTTTGTGGTTAGAAGTGACACTGTTGGGATTGTTGCCTGCTGCTAATATTACTCAACCGAGTATTTCAACACCCCAGCTTCCCCGCCAGCTAGAGAATGTTAATGGTAATGGTTTAGTAGCAAGTCAACCTCAACCACAGCGGGGAAATGACTTCCACAACGCTCATCAGCCTGCAATAGAAAAAATTCCAGCACCAGTCAACTCAGAAACACCAACAAAGCAGGATGAGCCAGAAGTTACTCCAGTTCCTGCACCAACTGAAGCTGAAGAAAATATTGCCTCAGCAACCGAACCAATTAATGCTGTAAATTCTGCCCAATCCAAAGAGCAATGGCAACAAATACTTGCCAATCTCCAGCCGATGTCAACGCGAGAGCTACTGCGCCAAATGGGCCATCTGATCGAGTTTAATGGTACTGTTGCCCGTATCGGCATGAAGAATCAAACCTTATGCAATCGGGCTAAACCTTACTTGCCTAATATCAAAGCTGCTTTTGAGACAACATTTAAGCAGCAAGTAGAGGTGAAGCTGGAATTAGCCACAGCTAACCAATCTAAGAATACCCCTGTCAAGGAGTTGTCAGTTACTACCAAGAGTAATTTTCCAATCGCTTCCCCTCCAGTGAAGCAGTCTGTCGCTAATCATGCGTCAACAACAGCATCTCAGCAAGCAGAGTTAATTACCCAGCCACAGCCTGAAACTACTCCAGAAAAATCAGCCACTTCCGAACTTTTAACCCCACCACAGATGGATGTAGTAACTAACGCTGCTACAACCATTAATGAGTGGGACGATCATGAAGTTGCGATCGCTTCTCAACGACTTGCCGATTTTTTTAAAGGCGAGGTAGTCAGGCTCAATGATGATGCCATCTTTGCCCAACCGACAGCAACAGAAACCTTAGCCGCGCCATTAGATTCTGATTGGTACAATGCTGATGCAGAACAGGAAGAGGAAACTGATTTTGATTTTTAAGTCTAGAGGTGAGTGGGTAGGGGCGCACAGCCAAGACCCGTACTGGCGAGTGGTGAGTTTCCCCTTGTCCCCTTGTCTCCTTGTCCCCTTGTCCCCACAGTCCCTCAGCCCCCTGTCCTAATTCTGGTTTCCCTGATGCACAGTTTTAACCCATTTCAACCGCTTTGGTCGCACTGACATCCGGGCGGTGGTACTAGCCATCACTGCTAACCAATGGAATAGATAGATGTTACCGCGCAGGGTCTGGAACATTAGGATAAAAACTGTAGAAACGCTCAGTTTCTCTTCTTTAAGAGTCCGCTTTAGACCATTAAACATCCAAAAAAAGGCTAGAGATACTGATAACCCTGTAACTGGTGCCAAGACGGGGGCGCGGTTACGGGCCACTGCCATTAATAAGTCCGGTATTTGGGCAATCGGTAGGATGTACTGAATCAGCATAAAAAGTAGCAGATCCCAGGTTTTCCCGCTTCCCATGTGGTTGCGGGCGATTAAGTGCCAGTAATCTAAATAACGCTGATATCCTCCTTCTGCCCAACGGTTGCGCTGATGCCACAATGCGATCGCGTTGGTAACACCTTCTTCTTGTACTGCGGGAAAGCTGAGGAATTCAATATCCCACCGATCCAGATGTAAGCGCAAAGTCAGATCCAGATCGTCCGTAATCGTTTCTTCATTCCAGCCGCCGCAACGTTCCAAAGCTTTTCGGCGGACAAATTGACCGTTACCTCGCAGTTCCCCAATCCCACCAATAGCGACTCGCTGCTGCTGGTAATAGCCGTCCAGAGCCATTTCTGCCATTTGACCCTTAGTCCAAAAATTCTCTTCGGCGTTGGCGATCGCTTTTCGCATCTGCACCGCCCCCACCTTTGATTGGGCAAATAATGGCAGCACTTGCCTGAGCAAGTCCGGGCTAACATCAGCATCAGCATCAAACACTGCTAAGATTTCACCCTTGGTCAGAGGCAATACTTGATTCAGCGCTCCTGATTTCCCTCCAGTTGCTCCTGCCATTCGCTGCAACACTTTCAAATGGCTATATTCCCGTTTCATCTGTGCCAGTATAATTGGCGTTTTGTCAGTGCTGTTGTCATCAATTACCCAAACTTCATATTTCTCATTTGGGTAGTCTAAATTACACAGGATATTGACAAGATTACCAATTACTGCTTCCTCATTTTTCGCTGCCACCAGCAGTGAGACAAAGGGAGAATCTGCTAAATCTTCATCTGATAGAGGTTTTGGTTGGCGGCGGGGTCTAGCGAATACTATGCGCAAGGCATGAATTCCGAATATCGTGGTCAGACCAATGACAAACAAAGACCCCCAAGAAACTAAGTGCAGGGCGATGGTACCGCCCCAGACAAAAGTTAAAACGAGTGCCGCTTTTCGCCTACGACCAGCATAGGACGAGCGCAGAGACGTTGTTGACAATGCCTCTAGCACTTCCTCTTCAGGTTCTGATAGGTCAGACAAAAGAGAGCTGAGCGCTTCATCAAGCTCGTTGTAGGAATCGTTTTCAGACCAGGAATTCGCTGGCATAGCTTACTTGATTCAACCACCAGTATTTATCTACACCAATAAAGAAGCTAGGGATGAGATAACACAAGATCGTGCGACCAAAGCAAACCGATAATCCCTGCAAGTGCCAATATTTTACCTCTTGGGAGTGGCGAACTTAAGTTCTAATCGATTGACGGCAAGCGATACTCCAGTTTGGGCAAAGTGGTGACAGGGTAGCAACAGCTTGTTATCGGTAGAAATGGCGATCGCACCATCCACAGCCTGGAGAGCGAGGATTTTTAGTGTTATTGCCTCCAGCTTCAATAAAGGCTAATGCAACTTTATTGTACCCGACATTTCTGTACTTCTTGGCAGTTAACTCAACGCTCCGCGCTTTTGAAGCTGCTACAAATAGTGCTTTTCTCAATCGCAGCAATTATTTCTGGCGTGAGATTCCTGCGGTAGCCCTTCTATGCCATAGCTGGGTTTGTCCCCAAGAGCGGAGCTTCTTAATTCTAATTCGCGCCAGAAGTATGTAATCTTTTCAGTTTCTGGGAATACTAAAAATGAAGCAAGAAATCTCAAGGATGAAGTTTATCCTTTACTCTCTACCCAATAAGCTTTACCCAACGCCCCTAGTTCCTAACCCCTAACGCCTATCTAAAAAGTTATGTCTATACAACAACTACAGCCTGCTAACCAGCAAGATATAAGAGTATACCTACCCTACTTCCAGGGCAACAAGCGCAATATTTTACCCCTAGCTATTAGTCTGTTTAAAAAAGGAGTTCTGGAGGGACAGCGTAAAATTGAAGGCGGCGATGGCATTCCTTTTATTACTACTTGGAATGTCTCAACTTTACCAGCCGACTTGATCCGGTGTCGAATCCAATTTGAGGGTAATGCAGAACTGAGTTATGAAATCTTAATGCAAAGTTCAGAGTTTATTGATTTTTTAATCGATGTTCTGCTCAATTTTCAGCGCACTCGCATTACAGATTTTTCTAAAGCTTTCTACCGGAAACTGCTGCGTCAAGAGGAATAAGGGTCATCTAAAGGGTGAAGTATGAAGTGTGAAATATAAAACTTTATCTTCATCCTTCATCCTTCATCCTTTCCCTGACTCCTGATTAAAATAATAGAAAGTTAAGTTTATTCATATTCCCTGGTTGGAATTTAGGAGTGGATGGGTGCCAAAAGCCGCAAAATACTTGCTGATCGGGTCAACTGAGACTTACAGTGGAAAGTCTGCTACTGTACTGGGACTATTTCATCAATTGCAGCAACTCGGACTGGATATTGCCTACGGCAAACCGCTAGGCAATTATTTAGCTGGTGAATATGCCTCAGAGATCGCTGAAGCAGATGTGCAGTTCGTGACGCAACTTTTGAATTTGCCGTCGCAACGCCTACTTCCAACCATCCTAACTTTGGATGAAACAACTATCCGCAACCGCCTATGCGGTGAAGATAAGACAGATTACCGACAGTTGCTAAAGCAATATTTCCAAATGCCAGTGGGTGATTTGGCATTGTTGGAAGGGCCCGGCACTTTGGAAGAAGGCAGTCTTTTTGATATGCGCTTACTACAAGTAGCCGAAATACTTAATGCAGAAATACTTTTGGTTGCTCGCTACAAATCGGTTTTCTCAGTCGAACCATTAATATCTGCAAGACGACGGTTGGGCGATCGCGTGATTGGTGTTTTGCTCAACGATATTCCTAGCGATCGACTTGAAACCGTTGAGACGGAAATTCGCGCTTATCTAGAGCAACGTAGCATCCCAGTGCTGGGAATGTTGCCTAAAAATGACTTGCTCAGAAGTGTCAGTGTGGAAGAGTTGGTAAATCAACTGCAAGCAGAAGTGCTTTGTCGCGGCGATCGCCTGAATCTGATGGTGGAAAGCTTAGCAATTGGGGCAATGAATGTCAACTCAGCTCTGAGGTATTTCGGACAACGGCGGAATATGGCTGTGGTGACAGGGGGCGATCGCGTCGAAATTCAACTAGCAGCCCTGGAAAGTTCCACCCAATGTCTGATTTTAACAGGAAAACTTCCCCCTCCCACCTTCATCCTGAAAAAAGCCGAAGAACTAGAAATCCCAATTTTATCTGTGGATCTCGATACTCTCACAACAGTAGAAATCGTCGATCGCACCTTCGGGCAAGTGCGCATACACGAACCAATTAAAGTAGAATGCATTCGTCAACTGATGACAAAGCATTTTGATATTGACCGCTTGTTGTCTCAACTCAGGATAAGCCCAGCAGTAGCACTGCCATAAAACATTGGATTTTTGGCAAAAGTATATTTCTTGTTTAGGAAGAATACAGAATCTAGAAGCCAGGATGAGTGACAAGAATTGTATGAAGTTAGAAGTGTAAGTCTTCTGTCGTAAGTTAATATGGTTTCAGGATTATTAATAATATCTAATAGCCTATAAGCAACGGCTGTTTACTTACGACAGAAGACTTAATTCTTATTTCCCCATGAAGCGAGTGATTGCTGCTATCGCTTCGGTTAGTGTGGCAGGTTTGGCTAAATGGCTTTGAAAACCTGCCATAAGAAGTTTGTTGAATGTTGCGCTTTACAGATCTCTTTTGGAATATAGTTATAGATACGGTGTCAGTCGCCGTCGCTGTCCTCTCGCCTCAACTAGGTAAATTTGAGTCTAAGCTTGCTCCCAGAGAAATATAGACGAGCGACATAAAAACTTAGCTTAAAAATGAATTGTTCACTCGCGGATGCTTCAAAGTAGCTTTAAATAATCGAACTACAAAATAAACTTAGCCCTCCCTCATGTCGGTATCCAATCGAAATTTCACTGAGGCAAAAGCAGCAGTGAATCCAAGGTGATAGAGAGGGCATTACAAGTGCAAAAAAGTTTTAAACTGCAATTTCGTTACTACTTATACATAAGTCAGACATAAGTTATGCATATTTAAACCATTATCTATGTTTGATGACAAAACTTTTGTGGTATCGTACTGAATATCTAGTTACTAAAATTAATATTTCAATCCTGCCAAGCTACAAACTAGCCTCTTTTGCGTTGATTAAATGCTACTGAAAAAATTATCCTTATCAGGATTGTCAAAGTAACTGGTATTTCAGAGCTAATGCATTTTTGTAGGTCTAGGACTAACAAACAAAAACACCAGAACTATCGCGGGTAATGATGAAATTTAATAATCTTTGCAAACTGCTTGCTGTGATGGCTGTAGCAACAACTTTGGAATTGTTCAGTCTCGCTAAACCAGCAGATGCGACTGAGGTTAATTTTATTGCTTTGACTACCAATAATAGTCTAGTTCGCTACGACTCTAACTCCCGCAAATTTAAGAAAGCTATTGAGGTAAAGGGGATTGATGGTAATTTAGAGGGTATTGACTTTCGTCCAGCTAATGGTCTGCTCTACGGTGTCACGGATACTGACAACGTTTACACCATTGACCCTGACACAGGTGCTGCTACTTTTGTAAGTAAGCTCTCGGTCAGCTTCAATGGAGGATATCAGTCGGGATTTGATTTTAATCCAGTAATAGACCGCCTGCGGTTAACCGGTAGCAATGACCAAAGTTTGGCCGTCAACGTGGATACTGGTGTAGTTGCTGTTGGCGGGAACTTAAACTATCCCTCTGGAGTTGACCCTAATATTACCGGTTCGGCATATACTAATTCGTTCGCTGGACCACCTTCTTCAAGCCGGACAACTGTGCTATACGGCATCGACTACGACCTTGACGTATTGGTAACACAGAATCCAATGACCGGCACACTGACTCAGGTGGGTGCTCTCGGTTTCAACCTTGCCCCGATTGCCGGATTCGACATCTTGTCACTCGCAGATGGGACGAATGCTGCCTACGCGCTCTCCGGCTCAAAGCTGTATAGCATTGACTTGACCACAGGTGCTGCTACTGAGTTAGAAAACGTATTAAAAGAGGGGCGTGACGATGGCTTCATCGGTCTTGCTGTAACCTCTGCTAATAGCGACGACAAGGGCAACAACAAATCCAATCGCAACTAGCGGTAGTGTTCCGATACCTGAGACTAAGTTTTAGGTATCGGAGTGAAGTTGCAAATAGGCTTTGAGAGGTGGCACTCGATCCCTTTTTCAACCATGAAATGCTGTTATCGCTGCAATAAATAGCCTTTTTTGGACAAAAAGTTCTGACTCCAATACTTTCTGGGACTTTTTGAGAGTTTTTCAAACTAAGGGCTTAAAAGATTGAAATACTGCTCAAATATTGATTACAGGCTATTTAGTATTTCGTGACAGCTACTGTAACATTGGCTGGACTCGGTTTTGCCGCAGACTCTGCCAAAATTTCTGTTGACTAGATTTGCCCAAAATACAAGTTTGTGGAAGAAAAAGATGGTGGAACAGAGTTGTTCAATCTACCATCATGTCAAATCGAGTTGATTATATTTACAAGTATCCCCATCGGGACA
>QQTW01003941.1_pt1 | contig 11061 bp, 9 predicted proteins | sample 1904831 | NCBI WGS metagenome assembly QQTW01 (sample SAMN09435610, study PRJNA476489) | Subsurface metagenome, whole genome shotgun sequencing project.
GCGGTGGGTAATGATGCTGGCGAGAAGCTTAGCATCCTATCCGGGGTGATCAGTCGGCTGGACCGAAATGCGCCTGAGTATGGCGAGGGATACTGCGATTTCAACACCAATTACATCCAAGCGGCGGCAGCAGCAACTGGGGGAAGCTCTGGTAGTCCAGTAGTCAATCTTGCAGGTCACGCCATCGCGCTTCAAGCTGGAGGGCGAATGGACGGCGCTGCTACAGACTACTTTCTCCCCCTTGATCGACCGCTCAGAGCTCTAGAGTGTGTACAGAACAACGAGCCAATATCGCGTGGTACGATACAGACGCAATGGATGTTGAAGCCTTTCGATGAGTGCCGAAGGCTGGGCCTTACACCAGACTGGGAGTCCGCCATTCGAGCAGCTGCCCCCAAAGAAACCAGCGTTCTCGCTGCAGAGATTGTGCTTCCAGAAGGGCCCGGTGATGGCCAAATTCAGGAAGGAGATGTGCTTGTCAAAGTCAATGGTGAGTTTCTTACGCAATTTGGACGACTGGATGCCATCCTGGACGCAAGCGTGGGCAAGCCTCTACACCTACTGCTGCAACGTGGCGGCGAGGATATCGAGGTCAAACTGGATGTTGGCGACTTGCATGCTATCACTCCTGATCGCTTCGTTACCGTCGCAGGAGGAAGCTTTCACAATCTCTCCTATCAACAGGCCAGGCTATACGCTGTCGCTGTCAAGGGCGTTTACATTTGCGAAGCAGCTGGTTCATTTAAGCTGGAGAACACGCTCTCGGGTTGGATAGTGGAGTCTGTAGACCAACGGCCGACGCCTGACCTGGAAACTTTTATGCGGGTGATAGATACCATTCCAGACAAATCACGGGTGGTGCTATCCTATCGACACCTTCGAGATATGCACACACGAGGAACCAGCATTATTCACATTGACCGACACTGGCAGCCAAAGATGCGGCTCGCGGTTCGCAATGACGAGACTGGACTTTGGGACTTTACAGACCATGGCAAGCCGAAGCCCGCGGCGCCCCTCGTGCCCATGTCTGCGGACTTTATCCAATTGGACGGCGTCAATCATGCCTCTGCAGCAGATATTGTTTGCTCTTTCGTTCGCGTCTCGTGCAATATGCCGGTCAAACTTGATGGCTACCCGCAAGCGCGAAAGACGGGCTTCGGACTTGTTATCGATGCAGAGAAGGGCCTGGTGTTGGTGTCACGAGCGATCGCGCCGTACGACCTCTGCGACATTACCGTCACCGTTGCAGACTCGATTATTGTAGAAGGCAAGGTGATATTCATGCATCCCCTGCAGAACTACACCATCGTACAGTACGATCCTAAGCTAGTGCGCGCTCCAGTCAAGTCAGCCCCTCTCTCGGACAGAATGGTCAAGCAAGGAGAGGACACGATTTTTGTTGGTTTCAACCAGAACTTTCGGATAGTGGTAGCGAAGACGACAGTCACCGACATTACGACGGTAGCTATTCCAGCGAACGCTTCTGCTCCGAGATACCGAGCCATCAACCTGGATGCCATCACGGTCGACACAGGACTTTCAAGTCAATGTTCCAATGGCGTTCTGATCGGGTCTGATGGACTCGTGCAAGCACTTTGGCTGAACTACCTTGGTGAGCGCACCCCAAACACGCACAAAGATGTCGAGTATCACCTGGGTCTAGCTACGCCGTCTCTGCTCCCGGTCATCTCTATGATACAAAGCGGTCTTCATCCATCGCTTCGGATACTGAACATGGAATCCTATGTGGTGCATATGAGCCAGGTTCGCATTATGGGTGTTTCTGAGGAATGGATACAAAAAGTCGCTCAAGCGAATCCTTCGCGACATCAACTCTTCATGGTCCGAAAAATTGATTGCCCTCCTGCGTCCGGTGAGGCTAACGGGCAGTCCTTGCAAGAGGGCGACATTATTTTAACATTAAATGGCAAGCTCATCACGCGCGTGTCCGAGTTTGATATCATGTACGATCAGGAAGCATTGGATGCGTTGATTGTGCGGGGTGGAAAGGAGATGCAATTGAGAATCCCGACTGTGCCCACCGAAGACCTTGAGACTTCTCGAGCTCTCATCTTCTGCGGTGCCGTGCTACAGAAACCACATCACGCCGTCAGGCAACAGATCAGCAAGCTACACTCGGAGGTTTACGTGAGTGCGCGAAGTCGAGGCTCGCCTGCCTTTCAGTACGGACTTGCCCCAACCAACTTTATTACTGCTGTTAACGGAGTGAAAACACCGAATCTGGACGAGTTTGTAAAAGAAGTTAGCAAGATACCCGACAACACTTACTTCCGGCTCAGGGCAGTGACGTTCGACAATGTCCCATGGGTGGTGACGATGAAGAAGAATGACCACTACGTAAGTTCTTCAGCCCTGATCAGGTTTCGAGACATGTTTTCTAACGAAGAGCAGTTCCCCATGTCGGAATACGTCAAGGATGCTACTCAGCTAAGTGGCTGGAAGACCATCTCCTATCATTCTGCTGGAAGGTCAAGTGGAGGTGAGAGTGATGGGGCTCCTCTAACAGCAGAAGGCATGGATGAGGGTAGTGGTGAAGGTGATGATGGTTGTGAAGGCGAGGCTGAGGGCGAGATGGAATGAGCAGAGGAGCTTGTTAGCTATAGAAGTTGGGAGGATTCGGGCTCGCAGAGCAGGGCGTGATGCTCAACTCAACCAATTAAGACCCATAAACATAGCTATACCAGGATATCTCTTCAACGCCTCTAACTCTAGCTCCTGAGGTGCTGTATGCTTGCGGTCTCCAGCTCTGATGTCGCCCTTTAGCGCCTGTCTTGTGTAAGAATATCAGCGGTGCGGAGGAGAGCATGACATTGTCGCTGTCGTGTCTAGAAAGTGGGCCAAGAAGATGTTAGTTACTTGTCACATGTCACATGTCAGCTGGAATAGTGTGATGGTGATCAACAGCCAAAATTTCGTAAGGTGAGTTGGCTTCAAAGTGCTCCCAGGCACCAGCTTTTCCATTCCTTGGATGAATTGTCCAGCTTGTAGGGGTACAGTAATCGTAAGTAGTGTAGTATGTAGTACGCAGTGTAGTAATGTAGCAGGTTACCCAGTACCAGATCCTGCTTTTTATTTGTGGGTAGATTATTGCTAAATTGTTGTCCGTCCAGGTCCAGAAGTGGCAGAACACGCGACACTTACATGCGTCGTACCCGGTCACGTCACAATCCCCAAAGTGAAAGCTTAAAGCAGGAAAAAACGGGCAACGGCAACTTAAATTTATTTTGAACCCCAGATCCAGAACCCAGACGCCAACCTCCAAGCTTCACCTGCATCATTCTATCTGCTACCTACCATACCTTTGACCCACCATTCATCACCGCCAAACCCGTAGACTCGTCCTTTGAGCACACGACTTCTCATCAAAATGTCAGCCGACAATCCTCGTGAGGCGTACGTCACGGGTGAGACTCAGGGTGAAAGCCAGGTTGGTGGTCAGAGCGAGACTCAGAGTGGAAATCAGAGTGCTCCTACTGCCAACGGTAATCACATCAAAGATACAATGGTCGACAGTAAGGTATGTTGGGCATTATCCTTCCTTGTCGTTTGTGTCTGTAAAGCTTCCGCTAACCTTTCCCTCAGAATCAGTACCTACTCCACCTTCGTGCTCTCTAACAAGCTGTCAGACACCGCTGCCGCCATCAATACCATCAAAAACCACCCTATCGCGCAGAGCACCAAAGAGACTTTGGCCGAGGGTACAATCGTCCTCCCGGACGCACGTATAAGATCTGCCACTGATCTTCTCTAGGACCCGTCGCTGAATCTGTCAAAAATGAGACTGCCAAAACGAGCAATGAAATTTCCGGTCTTGCCAGTTCCCGTGTGCAACCAGATAACACCGCTGCAAATGGACAACCTCTGACACGTAGGATGAAGAGTTTTCCCTTCCAGTATGAATGTTAAATGCTAAACATTTACTAGACTATCATTCATTCTTCTACACACTCCTGACTGTAAGTGATCGCACGGTGCAATTGCTATCAGAAGTTAACCATACTACAGTGGGAGCATCCGAGAGCCACAGCCCTGTCCTTCGTCACCTCTATCATCTTCATCTTCGCTGCCCGATACCTTCCGCTGCTTCGATGGATATTCAAGATTGCCTACATTTCATTTGGCGGTATGTCACACTCTTCACAGGATCACACGAGCCTGCTAACCACTGCAGTCACTGCTCTTGCCGAAGTTCTAGGGAAGTTCGTTATGGGAACTGGTGTTACGGCCTCTTTCCGTCCCCGCAGATACTACAGAGTTCCTAAGGAGACCCTGGAGACGTTCTTGGACGACGTTGAGCAACTCATCAACTTCTTTGTTATCGAGTTCCAGCGGATCTTATTCGCCGAGAACCCCGCAGCCACTGTTGCCGTAAGACCTCTTACTTTTCTGGTGCCAGTCTACTGTCGTGCTGATACTACCTCTTTACAGGCATTTTTGTCGGCATTCATCTCCTACTACCTGATCAAGATCGTTCCTGTATGGGGCCTTACGCTGTTGAGCACCTGCATCATCTATGTAACCCCTCTGATCTACATCAAGAACAAGGACGCCATTGACGGCCAACTGGAACATGCCTCTGAAGTCATCTCTGCCCAGACCACACAAATCAAGGACATCGCGGGTGAACGAACCAGCAAGGGTTTGGAGAACGTCAAGCATTACACCGGTGAATATGCTGCCAAGGCCCAAGACCTTGTGGGTAGTGCTCGACAGAGAATGCCAGCTACTGTTGGAGGCGGCCAACCGAAGCCAGCTATTCAGGAGAGCGAATTTCCAGCAGCACCAAAATCTGAGCCGATGCAAGAGAAGCCACAAGACGAATCAGCTGACGGCCAACTCCCTGCCTATTAGGCTGTCATTCGGATTCATGTCGAGTATGAGGCCTTTCCAGGTGGGCTGAATCGGTCGCTGAGTGTTCAATGAACCCTTGCTAAGGTTTATTCATCGTCAGGGTCGAAGACAAGATTCTCGCCGAGTAAAGTCATGGAATGGCAGAAGGACGAGGTGCGTGACACAGGATGGGATGATGAATTGGTGCTATTGAGGGAATGCTGGCGGGCGATGCTTTCGCAAGCTCTTCACGGGTCTATTGAGATCCGAAACTTGTACGTATTCAATTAGGAGTTTGACAATGAGCAGTTCCGTGTGCAGAGGAGCCTCTTCATTTCTCTATCAATCACACCGCATTCGTCCTTGCATCTCCCCTTCATTCAGATACATGTCGTTCGCTAGCCCTCATCACTACTTATCTGTACAGAAGAGTTTTAGACACCACATCAACCACGTATAAGATCCTGCGGACTGATCAGGTCAGAATTCCCCCTATCAATCAATCTATCGCGGAGAACTATTGAGACGAGCAAAATACATCTTTTCGACAACACAGACACAGACACAGCTGCCCATCTCACTACCAGTGTATGCAATCTGCATGACCATGACCAGTGAGTTGTCCAAACTGCATGTTCAGCGGCACCGGAGCAAAAAGAGGCCCACTCGCGCAATATTATTACTAGTAGTATGAAAGCGCGTGGTCCTTCGGTCCCAGCTCCGAGTCCAAAAGAGGACCAGCCTTCAGGGAGAGGACATGCAGGATCCCAGAACAACGTCGTAGCGGCGACAGCTCTCTTTCCCGTTGTCTTCTTGCACGAAGACTGGCGACACCATCACTCTATTCCAAAGGGATGGGACGGTACCAGGCAGATCCAAAGACGAAATAAAAAGGCGCCATTCCTCCCATGACGGCAAGCAGCTGCCTGCCTGCTCAACATAGACGAGTCGAACAGACAGTGACATCCCAGCGCGATAGAAGAGATGCCTATTCCGTCTCGCTACTTTCTCACAGCAAAGCATTATGTAACACAGCACAAGGGCTGGGCATGGAACGGCATTCCTTCACTCCGTGACGCCTAAGATGATTATGATTAAGTCTCAAGGAAGAGATATATACATACAACCCCTCTATTCCAAGTTCCGAGTTCGGAGTCCGGATGTGTTGATATAGACGAATCACGGACTCTATCATAGTTTCGGTTCCAGTTCCAGTTCCAGCTCTGGTTCCAGCTCTAATCTAAGGTTCCCTTCCCTTCTCATCAAGACTTATTCAAGAGATAGGTCAAGAGACAGATCAAGAGCCAAGACAGATCTCGCTCCGGCATTAGCATTAGCATTAGCATTCGCTTCGCTGTCTATCTATCTAGCATTCCTGTGCATTACTATGCATTAGCATTATCTAGCAGTCCTCACAAAAAAGATTCCCCTATTAACTATTAACTATTACTTAACTATTAACACATCTTATGCACAGAATTAATCGCTCATAAAATATAAACATAAATATAAATAAGATACACAGAATCGATCTCTCCATTAAGTAACAACGATGATAATTGATTATTAGCTGTCCGATACTGTATCTCGATACGCGTCATATAACGACGATGATAGTGCTGTGAGAGGGAATTACTATTAGTGATGATGGTTTGATTGTTAATTTATCCACGAATCCACGATAATAATAGTATGAGGAGGAGGAGGAGGAGGAGGAGGAGGAGGAGGACGGGGGGTGGGAAACAGGGAATAAATCAAAGCAAACATGATATCTTCTCTCATCTTCTTATCTTATTATCTCTTCTGATCTCGTCTCGTCTCGTCTCGTCTCATCTTTGCAGCTAGCTATGAGAAAGAGTGAAGTCCCCCCCTGACCTATCCTCCGCCCTCCCTCTCTCATATGCAATCTTTCTCCGCCCCTCTCTCTCTCTCTCTCTCCACCCTCCCTACCTTACACCCGCCTCCATTCACCCTCTCCACTATGCACAGTCCGGCAGATGCCGAGCCCCAGACAGACAGATGAATGGAATGGAATGGGATGGAAGATGAAAATATAAAAAGTATATAGATGCATATATGGTATGGTATGATGCGGTGTATAGTTTAGAGGTAGGTAGATGGGAGAACGAGCCACGGACGGACCGGCCGAAAACACACACACATTATGGGTCCCCTTCTTTCTTTTTCCGTTTTCTACTCCATTCGTATTCCTTCCAGTCTCCTCCTCTCCTCTCCTTCTCGCGATCCTCCGCGTCCGAAACCCAGAATAGGCAGGTTGAGCTGATGGGATCCCTTTCAGAAAACAGCAGCGAGGACGCCCTTGAGCTGATCGGATGCCTTTCAGAAAACAGCAGCGAGGACACCCTTGCTCTGTCGCTTGCTGAATCTCTTGCTCCTCGTTGTCGTCGTTGCCGGCGGCCCATTCACACCTACTCCATTAACGCCGTCCAGGTCGGCGCCACCACCTAGCCCCAATCCCAAGCCACCCCCTCGATCTCGGTCCCGATCATGATCGCGGCTCGAGTGGTGCTTCACCAGCGTGGCTCTTACGCTACCGCCCCGGCTTTCCCTCCCTCCTTCGCTTCTCTGCTCACCACCTCTCAACCCCAGCCCATTCTCCAAAAGATTCCCATCTGGAGCAGAACCGCCGAACCCAGACGTCGCGTCTAATGTGTTTGCGTGGCTGGAGAGACCGGAAGAGTAAGCGGAAGAAGCATATGCACTATTTGTGGCGTTGATCGCGGACTGGGAGGAGGCTTGGGCGATTTCTTTGGCGCGGGAGAGGGTTTCCACCCAGTCTTGGGCGGAAAGGGTGGCTGTGCTTTCTACATTGCTTTCGTTTGGGGTGTCTGGGCTGTTTGGGTCTGGCGGAGGAACGGAGGGACTCTTGTTGATTTTTGAACTGTTTTTGCGGCTGGAGTGTGAGGCGTTGGCGGGTTTGGGATCTTCAAAGACGTGGCGTTTGTCCGGCTAGTAGGAGTACTGATGTCAGAATGGGTTTGACTAGGAAAGCGAATTGGAAACTTACCGTGTCGACAGTCCAAGACACACCACCTTTCGCGTCCGTTTGGGTTGAGAACTGAGTGCCCGGCTGAAGCAAAGAGATCTCTGATTTGGACTTTTTTTCATCACCTCCCGCTGCAGCCAAGATGATACGACCACTCGACGTGACCATCACCAGCCGTTGTCTCTTTTTGGTGGTACTGCCGCCAAAGAAGCGGGACAATTTACCCCCCCCACCACCACCATCGGCACTGTGGGGGCTGCCGGATTTCGGTTTGGATTCAACCGAAAGATTGCCCAGCTTGAGTATGCGCTCGTTGTTGCGGGTGAGCACAGGAGACCATTCTATATCGAGCTGAGAAGGTGGTGGCAATTCAGTGATGATTCTTGGATGAGGACGGGATGCAGAATTATTAGACGCAATGGGTGGAAGGCGGGTAGGGTTCGTGCTGTGACCTGCAGTAGTATCTGGAGGGTAACCTTCATTGTTCGCGGCACCATTCAGCTTGATTATTGGTTGTGGAGGAGGGACGTAAGCCTTTAATCGAGGTGCTTTCTGTTGCCAAAGACCTCTGCCCCAGGTGATGCCATCGAAAAATTGATGGTTTTTGATATGCTCGATCGACAGTCTTCGTTGTGGGTCTAGGACCAGCAGTCTTTCAACAAGATCCCGAGCGACTTCTGGAAAGCCTCGAGGGAATTCGTAGTCCAGCGCAACTATTTTCTGAAATGTTTGATATTCGTTGGCAGCTTTGAATGGCGGCCGACCAGCCAGAAGCTGATAGATAATACAGCCAAACGCCCACAGGTCACTGGCTTTGCAGGCATTCTTGTCGGAAAGCAGTTCAGGACTGACATATTCGGCCGTTCCCACGAAAGAGCTGGCTCGGGTACTCTCCGAGATAGTGTCTGGCTGGAAAGGTGAGCTGCCAGAATCAGGTTTTGGGGTGTCAAGTATTTTGGCTGTGCCGAAATCGGTGATCTTGACATGCATGCTGTCGTCCAGCAACACATTCTCCGGCTTCAAATCTCGGTGGATCACACCACGCCTATGCATGTACTCAACAGTGTCCAGGATTTGAGCTCCATAGAATCTGGTACATTCTTCGTCAAAGGTTGTCATCCTCTTCAAGAACCCTAGCAATTCTCCGCCACTTGCCAGATCAAGCACAAAATACAACGACCTTTCATCTTGAAAGGTGTAGTAGAGACGCACCACTCCCGGGTGATCCGTCAGCCGGTTCAGGGTGTCCTTCTCAATGTTGACGTATTTGACCTTTTTCTCCTTGATGATATGTCTCTTGTCCAACACCTTGATTGCGTACTCCTTTAGCGTCTGCCTGTCTGTGGCTGCCAACACAGTGCTGTAAGAGCCTTCTCCAAGCGTTTGGCCAAAATTGAAGTCTTTGACACCCTTCTTGATATATCTCGAAACTGGCTTTCCATTGGCGTCGTGGTCTTGTTGGATTCCGACTGCCGCACCTCGGTCCTTCCATTCATCACTACTGGCTAAAGGCCCAGCTTCCATTGCATAGGGTGAGCTTGACAAAGGTGTATTTCCGTTGCCTGGTGAATCACTCATTCTGTGAGTTGGTGTACCTCTGGATATCCTTCTAGGCGGGACGGGTCCATTGCCAGGGGCATATTGATTGCTCTGCTTATAATTCCTGTCACTGTGACTACCGTCTCTTGTAAGAACGCCAGCCTGTAGAGCTACAGAAGAGCCTCTCGAAGAATTTCGCTGGGGCACACCCCCTGATCCGCCCGAGTCGTCGCCAGTTCGATAGGCGCCTTCTCGCGGTATTCCATTGGTGGGATTGCTGGGAGGAGGGCTCTGGGTGTAGAAGGAGGACACAGGCCGGGAAGCATTCGTCTGGTGATTGTGGAGATTCTGGGGCATCATGGTCGGATATTGTGGGAACTGTGCTTGCTGCTGATCCTGATACGTGGCTGGAATAGACTGCCTATGCTTGTTTCTGCTCAGGTATGAATCCCTGGGTTGGGAGGTGGGCGAGGATGTTTTGGGTGGAGTGGAGAACGAGGATGGTGTTTTGGAGGGCGTGGCAGGGCTGAAGTCCTTAGTTCGCGGCTGTTCTGTAGAATCAGTGGACGCGAGTGGGCTAGGCAAGAGAGCGGTAGCGGAAGGCGGAGTGTCCGAGGTTGAGACTGGTTGGATAGGATCAGGGGCAGCATCATCGGGATTGGCAATGCGAAGGCCACCAAGTGAGCCGGACAGATCCAGGTCACCGTTCATGATGGGCGAGCTTCATTCGCACGACAAGGGAGACTCGAGGAGAAGCGTCGTGCGCTGTGGTAGGGAGGGATCTGGAATCTGGGATCTGGCGACCTGTTGTCGCAGGTGTGAGTGGGCGAGAAGGATCTGCGGAGGTGATGGACCAGGATGCGGGGTGTTGGTGTTGGTTGGGTGGTTGTGGGTTGTGGGTTGTGGGCTGTTCCTTTGTGGTGATCAAAGAAGGAGAAGGAGAATCATCGTGTATTGTTTCGTTTCGAGATTGCAATTGCAAGGAGATGGTCGATGATACTGGGTGAGTCGAGGATGGAATGAGTATGGGCAAGATTCGTGTCTACCTAAATAACGCAGGTGGCTCGGACGGTGTGACGCGCAACTCGATGCACGATGGAGCTGTGATTGGCTGACATGAGGCTCAGCTCAGAGGGAAAAATGCAGATGAAAGACTTGGACATGAATCAGTCTCCATCTCTTCTCAGCCTGAGTCGCCAACGAGGTCTGTGGAGTTGCTGCATATCGAGTACAAATACATCGAGTTGAAGTACCTCGAGCACGGGTATATCGAGTACGTCAGGTAGGTCGAGTACAAGCACCTCGAGTACGAATACATCAAGTACATCGAGTACGTCGAGTACCACTTCTCTGCTGATTGGGAGCACCACGAGATTGTGCCTACGTGTTTAATTTCTTCACAGCGATTGTCAGGCCGATTCGCATCACCAAATGCTTCAAGACGTTGCCTTGCACCTTGCAGCTTTGTACCATCACATGAACTCGGCAACATCAATGGCATCAACCAGCTGCTGCCACCTTTACTGCGCCATGTCAAGCTCAAGCTCAAGCTCAAGCTCAAGTCGAGACTCAGCTCCCGCTCCTCGTCCACTGATTCTACAGAACAGCCGCGAACTAAGGACTTCAGCCCTGCCACGCCCTCCAAAACACCATCCTCGTTC
>QQTW01003942.1_pt1 | contig 11061 bp, 15 predicted proteins | sample 1904831 | NCBI WGS metagenome assembly QQTW01 (sample SAMN09435610, study PRJNA476489) | Subsurface metagenome, whole genome shotgun sequencing project.
GTGAGGTGACAAAACCAACGCATCGTACCGTAACCGAGTAATCTCTACCACACACACAAATGCCACCTCAACATCAAATGGAAATAGCGCAACAACAACAAAACGGAACGTGACAAGAATTATAATGTACATAGAGTGGATAGTATAGAAGAGATTCCACCACTTCAATATTTGGTGTAGCCCCCCTTTGCCTTGAGAACCACTTGGACCCGCCGTGGCATACTTTCCATAAGCGTCCATAGATAATCCTCTCCGACCGCTTTCCAAGCTGCTTCCACCGCTTCCACAATGTACTGTTTGGTTCTTTCCTCCCCTAAAGTCATGATACACAAATTTGGATAGTGCTTATGTATCCAAACCTTAATGATGTACCAAATTTGCTCGATGGGATTGAGGTCAGGGGAGTAAGGTAGCCAGGACATGATCGAATAATGGTTTTCATCAAGCCAATCCATTACCACATGGCCAGTGTGCACTTTGGCATTATCTTGCATGAAGACTCAGTCCAAATGCTTGTCAAGCATTTGAGGGAGATGTTCTTTGTATGCATCGAGTACAATTTCCGCCGTAATGCCTTTCTTGCCCGTCCTCGTTGGATCTGGCCACAACGCAGTAAAGCCACCCTTTTGACGTTCTGCAAAGCATCCCCAAAACATCACTGAGATTCTTGAGCCATTGGCAACACCTTCAATGCACTTTTGATCCCACTTCTCTTGAGGCGTGCGGAATACCCAAGTGGTTGTTTTGCCGTCAGTCTGTGCAACTGCCACCTCGTCACTCCACACCACGCAACACCAATCTTGAGCAGTATAATGCTTATACCGCTTTGCCCAATCTAGCCGTAGCTGCTTGTGATCTTTATCGAGAAGGGGTCACTCGGTGGTGGGGTGCTTCATGATATTATGCTCTTTGAGCCGGCGTTGGATTGTACGGGTTGAGATTTGTGGTACCACGTTGTTTTGCAGTACTTGCAATGGCTGACGGCGTTTATTGTAACCGGGTTTAGCTGCTGACACTAGCTTTTGCTCGTCTCTTTTGCTGATTTTGCGTCGTCAGCTGTGAGGGATAGACTCGTAGTTCCGGTCGGCTTTCTCGATGGCACGGACAATAGTGCTTTGATGTACACCAAATTCAGAAGCAATTGCACGAGTTTTTGCACCCATTTGAGCCATGCCATGAGCACGAGCCCTTTCTACGGGAGTCAGACGACGAGATTGATGTTGAGGTGGCATTTGTGTGTGTGGTAGAGATTACTCGGTTACGGTACGATGCGTTGGTTTTGTCACCTCACGATATTTGTTGCATCACGCGTTACGTTCAGCCAGCTACTCTCCTCGTCGAAATTTGCGCTGGATCCCATGCTCTAACCTCCTTCGTCAACTTGTCTAGCCTTCCGTTGTTATCTAAATATCTTCGGAGTTCATCGATTCCTTTGCGGAGCTCATCCATTTGTCTTCGGAGCTCTCTCATCCCTTCGCTTAGTTCTCCTGGTAGGCCATCTGTTTGTTGAACCATTGCTGTTATCTCGTTGGCTCCTACTTGTGCTTTCCTTCTTGCAGGGACGGATGGTTGGATGGGCTCCGCCTCTGCTGTATCGGCTGTCATGATGGTGAAATGGGAAGGGAGATCGAGTAAGTGATTAGATAGTGCTTTTCTTGCTTTAGATGTAAGGCAGGTATGAATGGATATCGATTGCTCTGTGGATCGAGAGTGGTATTTATACATAGAAGAATGTGAAGTAGATTTAGATAGAGTCTGCTCCTCAATTCGACTGATTGACTGGTTAGGTTGAGTCATCTGAGGTTCGATTTCAACAGTGGTAAGCTAGCAACTAGGCCATTTATTTATCATACGATGGGAGTCAGTGGCATAAATCCAGTGCGTGAGTCACTGCCGTGAATATTCTTGTGGTGGAATTATCGTCGGTGGTAGGCTGAGAACTCCCTTTTCATTTCTTGGGCATACTGAAATGGATGGTACTGTAGATTGCCTGGTCCGATCAGGTTTCCGGCATTGATGCTGATGGAAGGGGAGTCATACTTGTGTCATTGTTCACATGCTTCTTTGCCTGCTTGAACACCCAGTCATGATATCCCTTCAATTGAACGCTCTTTACCGTAGGAACTGGCAGATTTTCGAATTCAGAGCCCCTCTACTGACTCTTATCCGAGACTCACTATTTACACTTCTTCCCATCGAGCTGATTTCGTCCCTCTCTCTGTCAATCCTCATCCGAATCTGTGTTCGACTCCGTCGTCAACGCCACAGCCTCCTCCCCCATCGCCTCAGCCAGATCAAAGAACCCATATGTCATCATGTCCAGGTACAATCGATCCAACCCCATCCCGCGTCGACAGGCCTCGCGCATGATCAGATCGTCGGGACCTTGAAGGAGTGGTCGCTTGCGGATGTCGGGGTCTCCGGCACGCTCGTAACAGCCGATTCCAATCTCCTCGGGAGGTACTCCAAGGATGGACATGCCACGGTTCTGCTCCGAAGGGGTGTACGAATACCGGACGTGGAGCTCCATCATCTGCAATCGACGGTTGATGTCGCCCTTGAGCACGCGCCAAAGAACCGTGAGGGTAGGTTGACGCATGAGCAAGCTGCGAAGTTGTATCTGACCTCTCCCGTCGACGGGGTCGATGAAGCGCATATCGAGCTTCATGAAGAAGAGCGTGACGAGACAGAGATCCTGTTCGGTCCAGAAATGCGGGTTGCGCAAGAGACCTACCCGGAGTCTGTTGAGGGGGACATCCATCGTCAGCCAGAGCTTCTTGATGGCCCGGCTCGTGCCCGGTGGCATTCGATGGGACTCGGCGGCGAGAGCTTCGATGATCTCATCCACGATCCACTCCCGATACAGGATCATGCGCAGCCAGCTGAATCCAGGCACGAAACGGATCTCGTCCGTCTTCACCGGGTGGGCTCGCTCGCCGGGATCGGGCCGACAGAGCGCCTTGTAGGCCTTGAAGGGATAGACTTGGGCGGATTCGGGCGCGTTGTACTCGGCGTGGGCCATGATGGTGCTCGTGAAGCGCGTGTTGACGTGGTCGTGGAAGTCCCGCGAGATGGCGTACAGCGAGACAAAGGAGTCGATGTCGAGCTGGCAGGCGAATGGCAGGATCAGGTCCTCGTTCTTCATGAGGGCCGCGAATATGTCGAACGTCGGGCGCTGGCCGGGGTTGAATAGATCCATTTGAAAGCGGCTTCGCTGCGATTTGTCGCTTGAGGGTGGTGTAGGCAGGTGGTCGCCTCCATGCTTGATATAGTGATGGTCTTGACTTGGCGTTTCCGGCGTCAACGGCTCAGCCGGGTAGGCGGCAATGATCCCTGGCGGATGATGTCCAAGGACCTTCTGATTATGATAGGTTGAAGGGTTGCCGTCCAAGATCATGTCGGATTGCGAGGTGGCGATGCTCCCAGGCTGATGAAATCCCACAGTTTTCTGATTATCACCGTTCGAAAAGTTCTCGTCCAACATCATGTCCGAGTGCGAGGAATTCTGCATCGGCGAGGAAGCGATCTCCTGGTGGTCTTCCTCCGAAAGATTCATCGGCGAGGGAGGAGTTTCCTTGACGTCTTCCATTTCGAGCTCCATCGGCACCGGGTTGAGTATGAGGCTCAACGGACAAGCCATGTCTGCTGGTGAATGACTGAACTGAGCAACGCTCTTGAGACTGCTGGGCTGAGAGCGACTGGGAGCTTCTGCAAGAATATTCAGCCGTCTGTAGAACGATAAGGACAACGAGTAACTCACAGGCGAACAGGAGGAAGATCTGCACGAAATACAGACGCGGTGCGGAATTGGTGGCTTGCAAGAAGCGTGAGAGCAACGAGATACCACGTGTGATGAAGAGGTCGGCTGGGTAACAGGCTACCCGTATGGGAAGATAAGACACTAGCTAAAGGAGGCTCAAGGAGAACGCCGCAGTGAATGGGAGAGACATGGTGACCAGGGCGGAGAATAGCGTTGTAGGTCAAGGGAACCTTTATTGTTTTGCGCGTGAGGATCCATGGGAGCGCATAAACAATAAGGAACAACAATAGCACGTCTACTCGTAGAAATGGCGACGCCCGACAGGTGAAGGAAGGGATCATCCAGTAGGCAAAACCACATCCAAGCATAGAAGGAACATTCCGGTCGATGCACATGAAACGTTACTGCCTGTTGAGAGGCGTCTATTGTCTAGAGAACCAAGATGATCGATGCATCCAAGCGGTGACAAAGGAGAACATGCCTAGAAGGATGCAATGTACACATACGAGACGTTGAGTAGCAGCTCACCTACGGACTGCAAAGGCACACCCTGCGACCAGCTCGTCACCTGCGATTCAGCAAGTTCAAGAATTCTTCTCGTGACTTGGCGCTCGATCTCATGCAGCCCAGCATACAGCTGGTCGTCGTCGTGGCACCCGTCTTCTGCACCCCCCGCATCACCATGCAGAGGTGACTCGACTCCATGACGACGCCCACTCCTCGTGGTCTGAGGATCTCTGAGAGCGCCAGGGCGACTTGTTTCGTGAGTCGCTCTTGAACTTGCAGTCGACGGGAGAACATCTCTGCAATCCTCGCCAACTTCGACAGGCCTATCACCCGTCGATTCGGAATATATCCGATATGCATCTTGAAACATTAGTAACCTCTCCTGTTTTCAAACCCTGTAGATCACGCTCACCTTGCCGGTGAATGGCACCAGATGATGCTCGCACAGCGAGAAGACTTCGATATCCTTGACGATGACCAGCTCGTCATGATCTTCGTGGAACACGGCGCCATTGACGATATCGCGTACGTTTTCCTCGTAGCCCTTGGTGAAGAAGAGCATGGCTTTTGCATATCGTTCCGGTGTGCCCAAAAGACCCTCACGATCCGGGTCTTCACCAATGCACTCCAGAATGGTCCGCACGGCCCCAGATAGCTTTTGCAAGCGCTGCTCATCTTGCGCCGGACTGGCCTCTAATCTCTCCCGCGTACCCAGACCTAATTTTCAAAAGTCAGGAAACATGAAAACAAGCTAATCACTTGAGAAAGTGACGCACTTGGCCAGCTTAACCCATCAAAATCAATGGGTGGAAATTGCGTGTAAGGGCTGTGCGGCCGACTTGTCGTCGGCGTCAAGTGAGGCGCTTCATCCCTCGGATCTCGTGCGGCCTCGGTGAGATGGGGATGAGATTGTCTCAATGCCTTTGAATATTGAGCCAGTGCATTCTGTTGATGTAGTGTCTTATGTTCCTTGGCCGTTCCATTCGTCATCGTGGCTGCTCCATCGATCTCAGGCACTTGTTTTTCAGACTCTCCGGATTCATCGAGAGTCAATTCATCCTGGGTCTCCTCTGGTACCTCATCTAGAAAGGACGACATGTTGTTTGCTTGTATTTCCAGCGGAGTGGGTCCTGGCATAATAACTTCTGGTGTGCAACGTCTTTAAGCAGCCGTTCTGCAGTGGCAAGTCCAAATGCTCGAGAGGAATATCGAGAGATAGTTCAATGGGCGCCAATCCAAGATGTAAGTATGAATGATGCAGCGAGATTTAATGCTCATCAACGTTGATGTAGTTGCTGATAGATTTCAAGCTGGACCGGACTGAACTTGACTGGACCCGAGAGGTACTCGTATGGCGCGAGTCCACCTTACGTGAGGCGCCTGATCTGGGGCCGGGTTCGGTGAACTGCAAACTGTCTGCTGCAAGGATGCTTCGAGTCTCATCTAGAGAGTATTCTCTTATGCCGCGTGATAATTTGATGCATTGGACCGTTTTTGATACTTTTCTTTCCTTTCATTCTATTCCATTCCCGTCGGCGTGCTGTGGTGAGTTGAGACGTTGAAGCGCCACGCGGGGGACAAAATAAACGCTCCACCACCTTTACGACGAAGAAATCTTCGCCACGCTTACGGCGAAAGTTTTAGCGATGACCACACTGATGATGGTGATATAAACCTCCTTTCATTACAATGATGATGAAGAGTACTCTAATCTTTATTATATCTATGAAGATGATGATGATCATTGGTGATGGCGCACCTCTGCTTATAGGCGGCTCCGGTCCCGTGACATGGAGACTGGGTAGAGTTAAGTCAGCCGCGGAGCACGTGGCTCATCAAGGTTGCAGCAACGACCACTCATGCATCAACGGTCGTTCTCCCGATGAGATGCTCACCTGTTGGTCGTTCTGGTACGGCAGGACGAGTGAAATAAGACGAGCACTTGGGAAACGTATGCTACATGATCGATGGGCGTGCCGGTCGGTGTATGCCATCTGATTCAAGAGGCTGGAATTTTCCGGAGCGAGTGGGCTAGCTGTACTGCATGCTCCTTGGCAAGACACATGAAGGAAAAACTATATTGGACCAAGATGGACCATGGGGGATGCAGAAATATTCTTAAGAGGATGGATGCTCGCTATCCCTGGGACAGTCGAAGGGCCGATATGGACCTCGAATCTCTGGCCACAGGACGTGCCTTGGCAACGTCCGACCTTTCCCGCCAATCACGCCACGGCTGCGTTTCCAGGTCCGCTGCTCGCCATCATATATGTCCAGCAAACGGGCAGGCCTGGAGTACTCGCCAAACACGCGCACGCATAGCATGCATGGACATGAGATGATACTCCCATGAGCAGCAATGTGGGACGACACGTGATCATGATCCTTTGGGAGTCCGGTCGCTGCTCGATTGAACTCATGCATAGCGGACTTGGCTCTCGGGATCAGTTACGACCAAAGCGACGTTGGGAAGAATTGCACCGGGCGTGAAAGCCAAGATTGATATGTGAATTTCGATCCAGGAGGACCCCCCTTTCCCGGTACTGCGTTAATCTGGACCATCAGCACAAGGCTACGGCGATGCTACGACCACGACCACGACCACGACCCAAGCGCAATTGATAGGTAGATTCAGCGGTGGAACCCCTGTCTCTCAGATTGGAGCAGCTACGGTCCGCCTGACGATGCGTTGATGGGCACCCTCTGGCCCATTTTTATACTGGACCAAGTTGGACTACATCTGGACCAGCGCCCGCTCAATTCTCCCTCTGCTGGATGGACGACCTGGGACATCGTTGACACTCCCTCTACCTGTGTTTCTTTATCGTAGATGTCTTGTGCTGTGTGAATTCTGTAAAAGGCGCGCATGAGGTCCAGGGTCGGGCGTGGTCGTGGTGGCAATATCAATCGGCCAGCCCGGGAGAGAATTGCTGACTCAGCAGGTTTCCGAATAGCCGAAGAGCAAAGACGAGGGACGCTGGGGGGAGGAGATGGTGGAAGGAAGTGTGACCATCGCCGTTCGACGTGGTGGCCTCATGTTACCCGCGCAATGGTTGTTGTGGGCCAAGCATCACAGTGGAGACTGCCAGTGACTCCTAGGGCTGATGGGTCTTGACATGTGAGTTCACACCGTAGACATCTTTCCATCAACAACAACATCGAGATATCAACATGGCCGCTAACTACAGACGACCCACGCAGCGATATGCACACCCACCCGCATTCATACGCCCTCTTCACCCCTACTCAGCAATGTCGACGAGACGACCTCGTGCGGTGAGAGATCATTCAAGAGACGAGGACTATGAGCGTAGTAGCCGACGGAGTGCACGGCCATCCCGAGATCACAGAGCCTCATCGCCATATCGCAATCGCCGTGGCCGAGAGGAGGACGACGATCTAAGGCCCAGCCGCAGAGACTCCCATCGTAGCGACGCTCGTCGTCGGTCACGACACCGACATCGAGACGACCGTCAGGAAGGTCGTCGGAGCAGAGCCTCATCTCCTCGACCGTCAGAGCATCGAAGCTTGCGGGATCATCCAGAGACTGCTCACATACAAGATCTTGATAACAACCAGAGACCGTTGGAACGTAAACAACGAGACCGCGCTTCGTCACGCTATCGACAGCGAAAAAGTCGGAGCGCCTCGCCTCGCAGAGATTACACCAGGAGACATCGACGGGCGCAGAGCCCCCGAGCCTACCGATCACGCAGTCCACCGCCAAACGAGCGTCGACGACGCCGAGATCGATCCGTGTCACCTCGTCGACCACGAAGCTATTCACGACGTCCAGAGCGTCGAGAAGCTACTGAGGTCGCTCCCCGTGGCGGAGAGGATACCCACCACTCACCACCCCCTCATCGTTCAGATAGATCGCCATCACGACGTGAAAGATCCAGGTCGAATTTCCGAGCCAAGTCGGCATCGAGGCGACGATCTAGGTCACCCCGTCCGCGAGAACTAATCTCTTCGCGTCAGCCTGATTCGAGGCACTACCGCAGCAGGTCGCCAGCGCACAAGAATCGAGACAGCGACCGCAGGCTCCGCCAGGACCGTTCCCCACCACCTCCGCCGCGCATCTCAGAAGGCCGTCGCCGCTCGCACAGGGATCGCGATCGATCTCGGCTTCCTCCGCCCCGTCGAGTGGAAACAGAGGACAAACGCAGTCGCGTCAAGAGACGCTCCCCCGAGCAGCTGGAGCCAGACCACGGTGTGAAGAAGGTCAGAACTGCTTCACCATCGCCGGCACGCGAACCGTCGAAAACACACGCTCAGAAAACCAAGTCAAATTCGAGATCCCGTCGTAATTCCCCTTCCCGCCCAGCCAGTCGAGGAAGGAACGAAGACAAGATGTCGGGCAGTTACATGCGCTCCATCCATGCGAGGAGATCCGCAACGTCATCACCTTATCGGAGAGATGGGAGACCAGCCATGTCCCCGGCGCATCAGGGATCAGGTTACGTCGACTATCATGAGCGCACCGTCCCGAATGATGGCGCGTATCATCGCGAAGCGTATCCGATGCACGGCGCAGAGCATGTTGCAGCATCCCGCCCACATCGCCCCACCATTGATACTCGTCGTGCATATTCGCCGGCTCATCAGTACACGTCCTCGGTAGCGGTTCATCAGACGTCGCCTCAGTCCGGGTCGCCCTATGGAGACGGACGTCATTGGGGACCACCGCAACCGTCATATCATTCGCAGCCCTCGTAAGCTGTTTACTCTTGTTGTTCGACACCCGTTGAGGCTCACTGCTTACTGCCGCAGACAAAATGTCCCGCAATATCATGGGCAGCAGCCGTATCGAACCAACAGTTATCCTGCTCCCCCCGGACCGAACCGGCCCTACTATCATGATCAGCAGTCGCACCATGGGCACTATGGCGGGCATCATGGACAGGTGGCACCACCGTACCATAACCAACCACATCGAGGCCCTCCCCAGCCATACCCGAGCGGTCATCAGTATGGGCCACCCCCTGACCGTCGCTACTCCGGTTCGAGCCATCCGGGCTACCAGAGTTACGCTCCACGAAGAGGTGGCCATTACAACAACCTGCACTGGAACGCCAACGCCCAGCGCTCCCGAGGGTCGACAGAGCATCCGAGCAACAATGTGTCTCGGCAAGCCTCCCCCATGAGCGGCCAACCGGCCCGAATGCAGGCGGCGTCACCGCCACCACCTCCGCGAGAGCATCCACCTCCGCCGCCGTCGATCGAAAATGGCGAGCACGAGAACAGACCCTCCCAGCCATCCACGGACGTGAGAGTCGAGGATAGACCGTCGACGAAAGAGTCGAACGCTCCTCTTCCCACGGACCAGGATGAGCAGAAGATGCCCCCGCCCACTCGTCCGGCCTCCAAGGACGCCCAGGATAAGGGTGGTTCCAAGATCAGCTTCACCATCAAGTCGAAAGCGGCTCCGCCGCCCAAGGCGGACTTCTCGCAGAAGATGCGCGAGATGGCGACCCGACGGGAGCCGCCAGCGGCCATGGAGAGCTCGAGCGAAAAGACCGGCGCGACGTCGAATGGTGGAAGATCGAACAAGAGGCCGCGAGAACCAGAGCCGGAACCGGAGCGCGAACGAAGAATGGCCAAACGCCTCAAGCCGAGAGCAACGCTGTCGACCGAATTTGCTGCGTCCGACTCGGTGTATTTCCGGAAACCAGGCAACGAATCGGTGGTGGGGTCGGGTACGTACGGGAAGGTCTTCAAGGCCATCCACGTCTACACCAAAAGGATGGTAGCGCTGAAGAAGATTCGAATGGAGGGCGAGCGGGACGGGGTAAGTCTGACAATCCTGGATTTCTGCAATGAGACGTACTGACGCATCACAGTTCCCCGTGACGGCCATCCGAGAGATCAAATTACTTCAATCGCTGAAAAACGAGAACGTCGTCCAGCTGCTGGAAGTCATGGTTGAAAAGAACGACTGCTTCATGGTGTTCGAGTATCTCTCACACGATCTGACGGGTCTTCTGAACCACCCAACGTTCAAGCTGGATGCGGCGCATAAAAAGCACCTCAGCAAGCAGCTCTTCGAAGGTCTGGAGTATCTGCACAACCGCGGGGTGTTGCACCGCGACATCAAGGCAGCCAACATCCTGATCAGCAACGAGGGTCAGTTGAAGCTGGCGGACTTTGGTCTGGCGAGGTTCTACGTCAAGCGTCGAGAGCTGGATTACACCAACCGAGTCATCACCATCTGGTATCGCTCACCCGAGTTATTATTGGGAGAGACGCAGTACTCGGCCGCCGTCGATATCTGGAGCGCCGCCTGTGTGCTCATCGAGATCTTTACGAAACATGCCATCTTTCCCGGCGATGGCGGTGAGATCAATCAGCTCGACAAGATCTACAATGTTCTCGGGACACCAAGGAGGACGGAATGGCCAGGGGTTGTCGACACGGCCTGGTTCGAATTGCTGCGACCGACCGAGAGAAAACCCAACTTGTTTGCCGAGAAATACAAGGAGTGCGTTTTTCTCTCTGCAGTTGACATCCAGACACTTGCTGACGCTTATGATATCCGTCTAGCCGTCTCACCCCCGCGGCTTTTGATCTGGTCCAGTCAATGTTGAAGTACGATCCGGCCAAGCGGCCTTCCGCAACGGCTGTGTTGAATCATCCATATTACACCACCGAGGACCCTCCTCCTCGGCAGGCTGTCGAGTGAGTCTTTGCCTTCTCTTCAGCAGCACTTTCGAAACAGATCGCTAACCCTTATTAGATTGCGCGATCTCGAAGGTGACTGGCACGAGTTTGAGTCCAAGGCGCTCCGAAAAGAG
>QQTW01003943.1_pt1 | contig 11059 bp, 13 predicted proteins | sample 1904831 | NCBI WGS metagenome assembly QQTW01 (sample SAMN09435610, study PRJNA476489) | Subsurface metagenome, whole genome shotgun sequencing project.
AAAACCAGCCCGGGTATCCTGTACCTGTGATTGGCCGGCATCGTGCCCGCAGATCTTGTCACTCTACTTATCCTTCGTAGCTCAAAATAAATCGCCGTCCTGAGTCGTGACTCGTGGCGCCGTTCTAAGGAGAGTGATAACAACATCTGAAGCTCACAGGAGCCGTTCGTATCAAGTAAAAGAATGCTGATAAGTGCGCTGCTCGTCGGATCTGCCTGCGCAAGGTCAAGACTTTTACTCCCAGTCACCGTGAGGTCCAGCTGCTTGCTTCCCCGACCAAACCTGCATACATACAAAACGTCCGTGGTATATCCTTCGCGCGGAGGCCAAAATGCCAACATGTGAGCCCATTCTCCCTCCCGTATGGACGTGACGAGTCGTGAATGGCACATACATCATGAATAGCGTAAGGGATGGGTTCATCTCATCATCCAGATCGTATATTTCCCAAGGTCGAAGGATAAGTAGAGTGACAAGATCTGCGGGCACGATGCCGGCCAATCACAGGTACAGGATACCCGGGCTGGTTTTAGCTCCCTGCATCTGCGGCCTGCCCCTCCTTTCGCGGCACAACATGGATGTCATCTCTGCACCAAGTCGACGATGGCGATAACCTCACACCTTTGAGCGTAACGATAAGACTCGTCGAAGACGCGAAAGAGCAGAAGCGTCACGGCTCAGCGCGCAGACACCTGTGCCTGCACACGCGCCGTCGCTTCGCTGTCCACGGGGCCGCATCATTTGGGCTTCGTGACTTCCGTGACGCATCTGCCTTTCGCTGTCCGGGTGTGGGGTGGCTGATCAGGTACCGGAAGCGCCGCAGCTCGAGCTTCCTGCCCCGCCGCGCCCTTCCACGTCTCTGCATCCACAAGTCTGCATCACCGCCCTATACGGTATCCAACGGGCATCTCTCGGTATAACCTTCGCAAACAGACACTCAAGAAATCTCCCGAGAGCGTTGCACCCTCGAACGCGCACGACTGTCGGTGTCATCGATCTCGCGAATTACAGCTTGCGAAGCTCCTCCTCCCTCGCCTCTTGAATGCCCTCCTCGCGCAAGAAGGTCTCGTCAGCCAGATCCAGCCCGCGCGACGGAGACGTGTCTCCCCAGCAGCAGCAGCAGCAGCAGCAGCAGCAGCAGCAACCGCTACAGCGTCAGACCAGCGGAGCAAGACCATCGGACGCGCTGTTGCAGCCGCCGGGTCGCGCCAGCCCTAGCGATGAGCAAGGATGGGATGACATGCATCCCGAGAGGGTTACGAGGATATATCCGCGGGAGGTGTAGGTTATACCGGTCCTTTGCGAGCTTCTCTTGTTAGTGGAAAAACCGTTTGCGAGTACCGTGGAAGAGTGGAGTCGCTATCGTGGTTGTTGTTGCCCGCAAAAGTTATCGGAACCCGTCTTTGTTCGCGGTTGGCTTCGGTATCGCGAAATTCTGCACTTACAACCTGGATTTACTTCGCCTTACTACCGAGTCACTGTGCAAGTTGAAGCTGAAAGTTGTCTCCTCGTAGGACAAAGTCGCCTCCCAGCGCGCCATCGAGACACGCCCCTCCTACTTCTCCGCCCCACGGAGTTGCTCGCACCCCTTCGATGTCTCCCCGTCTCGGCGTCAGCACTCCGCAGCATACAAGTGACTGGACGCGGTCACTGCCGCAGTTTGCGGGCCAGAGAATTCCCAGCAATGGCGTAAGCATCGGCGGGTCTCCGCCACACTATACACCACCGAAGAACGTTCGCGAAGGCGCTTACGCCTATGCCTCGCCGTCAAACTCACCTCCCGCTCCAGGCGGCAGAGCTTTGAGTCATCCGAATCAGATCCCACACTTTGGCGGCCGTCTCCAGCAGTCTCCCCAACAACCGGCGCGAAACCGGCGCGCATCCATGTTCGCAGCAGGCCAACGACAGTCCTTCTCAGGGCACCAGCCGCTTCCGCACGAACCGCAGGCGCACTTTTACGGACTTCCCGATGCGAATCTGGGGCTTGTTTCCCCGTCGGACGCGAAGCTGCGGCCTGGTGATCGCGGCTACTTCTGTGGCTTCGACACGCTCGGAGCCGCTGGCGATGCGCCGTCGAGATCGGCTGAGAATGTCATGATCGTGGGGTATGAGGGAGGACTGGATGTGTACAGAGTGGACCGGGACAAGATGGACAATATCGGGCATCTAGAAGGTCTTACGGGTGCCGTCATAGGCGCCAAGATGCTTCCCTGGACTTCACGCTACGATCCGTGTGTCCATATGCGACCGCTGATCGCATTGGTCATGCATGGTCCGGTATTTCCAGCGGAGTCGGGTGGACATAAGATGGAGCAATCAGCATTAGCACTCGATATAGACGACCATCGAAGTCCCTCGCCCACTCCATCCAGGCCGGACGGCATGGCAGACCACGAGGACATCACGCACTATCAGACAACCGTCGAGATTTACTCTTTGAAGACTGCGCGGCACGTCGCTACGCTGTACAAAAGTCCTCCTGCTCTGATTGCAAATCCCGTCAACAGTGCTCTGTTCGAGCCGCCTGCGCCGGTAGGTGATATATCAGTCAAGGCCAATGGTAAATTCGTCACTGTTGCTTGCGGAGCGACCGGAGAGATATTCGTCTTCGCTCCGTACGCGAGGGACGTCGCGGACGAGTCGGAAAGATTTCGGTGCATAGGAAAGTTCTGGACGACGACTCTGTTTCGCGACCGCGGCCCTCCGTCTGGCGGATCGAGCTCCTCCGAAGCGAACAGTCCCGTCGGCGAAGGAGCCGGAGTGTACGGCACACCGTTGCACTCGTTGAGCCAGCGATGGCTCGCGATCGTTCCGCCTGCATCGTCATCGATATCGTCTCTCAACGGCACGGCATCCGTTTCGAGCACGTATCCAAGGCCACCGGGAATCAGCACTCACGCGGCGCCTCCTCAGCCGCTCGTCACCTGCGAGGTGGACATGCCAGACGACAGTTTCATGAATCGCATTGCGCGCGAAGTCACTCAGGAGTTCATCAAAGGCGCGCGATGGGTCGGCGACCAAGGCATGCAGGCGTGGAGAAACTATTGGAACAAGCCGACGCCTGGGCCTGCTCCTTTCGATCCGGTCACGCAGCAATCGCCGCCATACTTTCCACCCACTCACGGCCATCAGTCCACTGTGTCTCCGTCCACCTCCGAACAGGTGCACGTATCCATCTACGATCTTCAAAGGCTGCTGGACGCGGAGGGAACGAAGAGCAAGAATGCGCTGAGCCCGCTCGCGACGTTTCAGGCACCGCTGGGCTGTAGCTTTCTCTCCTTCTCTCCGAGCGGATTGCAACTCGCGACGGTCAGCAAGAAAGGCGACTATCATTTCGTCTGGGACTTGATGAGGATGCGTCAGGGAAAAGCTTCTTTGACGTCTGGCTCAGGGGCCGCCACGGCACCCGCGGCGGGCAAAGTGACTTCCGGACCCCACGTTCGTCAGATTGCTCTCTTCACAAGGATGACGGTGGCCAACGTGGTAGACATAGTTTGGACTGAGCCCAAAGGAAACGTGCTGGCTGTCCTCACAGAGAAAGGGACGGTGCACCTGTTCGAACTGCCGCCTTCAGCCTTCCAATGGCCTCCTCCTCGGCGAGTCCACAGGGCTCCTGAGGCAGCAAAACAGACTGGCACCGAAGAGTACCCGGAAAGAACCACCGGCCTCGCTGCCGTCAGCTCCGCCATGCAAGCCATCAACGGCAAGACGCGACCGTTCATCGCCGCCGTACGGACCCGGGGCGCCAGCAACGGCTCCGGCTTCCCGACCCTCAGCAGCCTGAGCATCACTCCCGCCGTCGGAGCCAAGAGCGGCAAAGCAGTGGCAGCCGGCCTGACCAAGTCCATCGGCGCGGCCACAGACTCGGTCAACAGCTTCCGCCACGCCGGCGACAACAAGCTGCACCTGCACAGCCTGACCAACGGCGTCACGCCCGGCTGCGTGCGCTGGATGACCGGCCGCGACCGCGGCTACATCGCCATAGTCGCCGGCGGCATCCTGCGCATCTACCAGGTCAAGCGCAAACCCGCCAGCGGCAAGGCAGGCACGCCGAACTCGGTCGTTGCGTCCAAGACAAAATCAGTCGAGTTCGTCCTGCCGCCCATCCCAGACGCGCTGCTCGCACCCGCAGTCCTGGCCGCGATGAACACATCCGATCCCTCCGACAGCATCCCGTCGCCATTCACCCACGTCCCGATCGTAACAGGCCACTGGACGCTCAGAGAACCTCCGCCTTCGACCTCAACCCAGCCCTCTCCGCTCCCCCGCCCCAGACCGCACTACCTCTCCTACGCCGAGATCGACTCCAACCCGCCCTACCAGCCCTTCCACACCGACCGCCGCGTCACCCTCATCGCCACCGACGAGTCCCTCCCCATCATCCGGCAGATCACCGGCGAGGACCCCGAGCCGTGGGTCTTCGGCCAGGACATCCCCGGCACCCGGCTGACCGTCTCGGCCGGGCCGTCCGGGTCTGGCTCCAGCCCGCCGCGCGTCGGAGGAGCCGCTGCTGGGCTCGACGACGGCGACGGCGATGACGACGACAGCGACGACAGCGAGCAGTACAACGTCGATCTGTTCGCGCCAGGGAAGAGCACCGTGGTGCTGCGCGCTGCCGCGCACGAGGAGGAGCCGCCGATATCATGATCGTGTTTGGTCCGCGCATCTAATGTGTATATATCTCGCCCCTGATCTGGGAGAATGAATTCGCACTATTTGACAAAGGTGTCACGTGCTAGATGTAGCCATCTCCCACACTACCGTACCAGAAACCCCGCCGACGTCACTGGCTTGCATACTCTGTGTTGAAAATCTGCCGCTTGCCATTCCCTGCATGAGACTTGTGCGACAGAACACTGATAACTGCTTCGAGTTGCCTCTGGCCTCATCGTATGCGATTCCATAGAGAACTCTCTGCGATAATCATGCACGCCAATTCGCGCTGCGTCGCAATCGTACATCTCAACGACTAGTCTCATCAAATCGATCCTGACAATCCTGAGATATCCGCATAACGGCAATCTCTAGAATTCTAACGGCTTGGTGGGTGCAGAAGTTGCTCTCGTTCCCCGGTCGAAATTAGCACTGGTGACCTCGCCGATGAGCTTGGATTTGTTGGAAACGCGTCCGGAAAGGTGATATTAATTATGACCACCATCCCGACTTTTCTACCTTTTCAATCTCCGATCCCTCCCTGAACCGCTCATCCTATATGATTATCATATTAGATATGTTGGGGTGGCTGGCAGTGGCAGTCACAACGCTTACACAATCCCCCAACGGCGTGAACGGCCTGAGACACTCCATGATAGGATAGATGAGGTAGGCGTCTCGAGGATTCACCGTCAGCCAACATGCATTTGTACCCTGCCATTGCGGCGGAACTCGACAGTAGGTTTCGCGATCGTCAACCTCCATGGTAGGGTCATAGATTTTGAACATTTGCTTGATGGCGGTGAGAAAGTCGTCGTCGCAGTTCCAGGTTTTGAGCGCGAATCCCAGATACAAGCGCTCTCTTGGGATCGGCTTCTGGAACCATCGTTGCTGCTCGAATCTAACGAAGTAGCAGAATGATGGATTGACCACTTTCTCCTCTCCAGGCCGCCTTACTATGGCCGAAAGGACTGAGGTTAGGGATAGGCTGCAAACCAGAAGAAGGACAACCGTGAAGGATAACGATTTTGAGAGCATCCCAGATTAGTTTTTGTGGAACCATTTGGGAAAAGGAAATCACTTATATTTGAAGGGCATGTCTGACCTAGTAGAGACCCGTGTGCCTACCTGTCATTGTTGACGGGATCTGTGCGCGAAAACGTTCCCCTATTAGGGGTGTGGTCAAAGACATGTGAGCTTTGATGTCAGTTGATGGCGAGCGTCTTTCCACTTGGAGCAGAGCAAGTGCTGAGCATTCATGGACGAAGTGTGATGGGCGGGTCGTTGTGACGACCAGCTGGAGGAAGGGCAAAGACCCTCCGGCCGATGGCGGTGGCTTGCTTGTCGCTAACGACGATAATGACGATGTGAGCTTTCCAAACACGACTGCGAGGAAAACGATCTTGCTGCTTGCGTTTATTGAGATCTTGGTGGCCCTGATGGAGTAATGATTGCACATTCTGTTTCGTTCAGTGTTGTTGGCACTATTGGCACTTCGGATTCCTGAAAGGCACATATCATGTCTTCTAACTGACCAAGTAGTCCACATACGCAGTTGGTCTCCAGAGGCTTGGGGCAAGAATGAAGTCTTTCATCCGCAGATTTGCATATGCCTTTACTCGGACCTGGACTACCGCCGTCCTTCCAAGGTTGTATCATCGTATGTGACATAGATGCAAAGAGATGGCCATCTTTGGACTATCAGACAAGTGATGCTCATCAGCTGGTGTGCATTGCGGGCCTATAGGTATAAGGGATAAATTGGGCGCAATTGGTAATATAGAACGGTGAGTTGGACAATGAGTCGGATGGACGCTTACATGGAATGAGATCCGCATTGATACTTTGCGATGGAGCTTTCATGGATCTGAAGTAGTAAATTTACCTAAGTAGCCCCATCAGTAGCTGATCCGATAGATCGAGGTCATCTCTCCCCTCTTCCTCCTGGCTAGAGCAGGCTGATGAACTACTCTGTTGGCGACCAGAAGTGTGGACTGACCTGCAATCTTCATAGGTATTACTCAGCACCAGGCCAGGCTTGCTCAAGCCGATCTCACTGCCAGGCTGAAGCCTCACAGCGAAATGTTATACTTCATAAACAGCGCTTCCACCGGCTAGATCGCAAGAGATTGGCTGCTGCCGCGCGCAAGCGTGACTACAGTGTGAATCGGCAGCGGAGCTAGTGCTACCATACATCGCTGGGGTCGACAAGGACTTTGTCCCCATCCCTACGGATATGCTTGCGGTCGACGTCCCGGGAGAGCGGCTTGCGCATGTCGAACGCGTCGCTGTCGTCGTTGTAGTAGCCCACGATGCGGCGATAGACGGAGTACCTGTTGCTAACGTGAGAAAGACAAGGTCATCGAAGCTTAGCCGGGACACTCGATAGGAAAGTGTCCACAAAGCCGAGCAGCAAGAACGAGAAAAGAACATGTTAGGCTCATTACCCCAACTTCTTATACAGCTCCTGCGCAGCCGTGTTCTCCACCCGCACGAACAGGTCCACGAACCACGCGTCATGCGCATCGGCCTGCTGCTCGAGGCTCGCCGTCAGCTGGCTGGCATGGCCCAGTCGCCGCGCGCGGGGCGCGACCGTCAGCGCCGTGATGTGTCCGTGCCATGGCAGGTAGTTTGGATCCGGGTTCGTGTCTGGGTTGTACGGAGCTCTTGGGGGTGGGTACGGCGAGGCTTCGAGTTTGCCTAGGACTGTGCAGGCGCATCGGACAGCTGTAGTCAGTGTCTGATGCCTTTGGCGGGATGGCGGTATCGCGAGCGGGACGGTCGAGTGGGATCTCGTGCACAGTATGTAAGGTGTGATTGAAGCAGAGATTGATATACGCACTGTAGCCTTCGATCTGCCCGTCATGGCCCTCAATGACTCGACAGAGATGAGGCCATTTGGTCAGGTACTCTACGTAAAAGCCCACGTTGTAGGTTTCCGTGAGGTGATCCAGGTTGGTGGAGGCGAAGCGGAAGAGGTCCGTTGGTTCCATCGGACGGACCGAAGCCATGGCTGGTGACTGGATAGTTTGACCTATGGTATTTAAGCAAGGTGATTGTTCAGGCGGATGCGTAGCTTACGAATAGATATTATTTGTTCATTCCAACGGTTGATGTTGCACTCATGGGATGTGAAAAGGAGAAGCGAGTTTTTATCATGAAGTCCAGACATTGCACGCAATCACCACAGTTGAATTCATCATGGGATCGGGCAGAGGAAATACTCGTACCAGCAGATCTGAGCTTTCTTCAGAGAGCAATACATAATGCTAACCTCTACCGAATCGCATATTCAGACTGCCTATCTGTATCGGCTAGCATCTACGCACTAACTCATCCAGCTCTGTGCCTTGCACCGGTCCCTCTTGACCTCCGGATTCCCTTGTGGAGTCATGGTCACCTCCGCTAGTCTGATCTCTCAATTGGCTGTCCCGATGCTTCTTTTTGACACAGCCGGCAGAATATACCTTGACCCCTCTACAGGGCGTCGGAGATTGGTGTCAGTCGAGACAACCAGTCTGCCTGACACTCTGAAAGCATCCGTCTCTCGGTCGGATACGATGCCGATACCAATAGGCAAAAGATGTGCATCTGTAGCAGACCAGGAGCGCCACGTCATCAGCGCAATTGCAGCACTGCTCATTCCCATAAGCTGAAAGCCTGGTGGGATGTCGTTATAACTCCTCAGGAGACTGTTTCCCACAAGCGCCAGCATCATGAGCGTTCCGAGCCCTAATGCCGAGATGGACGCCAACATCGAGTAGCCTTGCACCGACATGTCATACTCCGACAGTCTGACACCGTCCGGCCCGGGGCTGAAGTAGCTCAGCTGCACATGGAAGATGCTCTGGGAAATGAGCCAGCACAACAATTTTGAAGAAAGATGGAGCGGCAGACCATATTTCAGAGGCAATGACAAGAAGTGGCCATCTCCCTGCAAACTAACCGCCGGACTAGCCGGTATCGAGCTCTGTCCGTTCGACTTGAGAAGCGTTACCCATTCGTCACTGACGACTTGTCTTCTCAAGATGTTGTGGCAGAATATGTAAAGGAAGCTTGCGATCAACTGGGGGCTGTTGATGACGAGACTGTTCCCAATGAGGTCGGCGCGGGTATATGTATCTCTCATCCAGGAAGAGTGTCTGATCAGGGCAGAATTGGCCTTGAAGCCAAGATTCCAGATCAACGAGAAGCTGGGTTCAATATTTTGTGACTTCAGGCTGGCCATCGAAGAGATGATAAGGCTTAAGATCAGACCTGATCCAGCAGCGAACCTAGCATCTGCATCAGCTAATCCTATGGCCACGATAGATACTCACACTGTGAAGAATAGAGCCCAGCTCCGGAAGCTGGCAGCTCTGAACAATGAGACGGGGCGCTCGATCCACTCTTGAACGACGAGCTGATATGGGGCTGCATTTGTGCCATCAACGTTCGCACGGAAGGGTACGTCAGGATTCTCCAGGAAATTCCTGATTGCAACTCCCAATGTGATCAGTTTCTGTTGCCGCCGGTTTCCTAATGCATTTTGCTTGCGGATATCAAGGCCAGTTAAGATGCATAGAAAGGCTACCAGCATTGTGCATGCGGTAGCGTTGTCCATCAAATGTGGGCTATAGTGTAGTCCACATTTCTTCGTAACATCTGCTGCGTCGCCAACAAGGCAATAGTCGACCAAAACATTCGGATCGTCAATTGAGGTCGATGTGATCTTCACCACCCACTCGCCATCGATGGTATCAGTCCAGTCTTCGCTGCACCGTTCCCGATATTCTCCTGCACTGTAGGTGGAGCAGAGCCAACCGTCGAGTAGTGATGAGCCGTTGTTTCGTGCACTAGTAAGGTTATGAGCGACCACCATGACGGGTCTCCAGGCGCTTAAGATATCCAGAGCTTGGGCCATGCACTCGGTGGGTTCCAGACGAGTTGAATCTTGAGTCTGCCGCTGCAGAGAGTAGATGGAATCCAGTTCGTATAACACGTTGCCCAATTGGCCGCCAGAGTCCCACCACTCGCGCTGCGAAAGAACGTTGCCTACCGCCCAGCTGTCGGCCGCCTCTTGGAAATCGCTGGTCGCTATAGCTCGGGGAACAGACACTGCGGGAAGAGATGTGAACAGGACCGAGTTCCAACTGGGGAATGATTAGCAGGTCATCCTTGCCTGCCAAGTACCGGCTGACTTACATTGTGTGTAATAATACCACTGGCAACCCAATCATTGTCCATTTGATAACCCTCATGCGATTAATATGCGAGAGATTAGTAACATTGAGAACCCCAATCTTTAAACATACTCCTGACGAATATGCTCTATCTATCTCGTGTCGGGTTGGCGAAACCGAAAGCTGCATGCAATGATTACCAATCCAGAGGCACAGGCCCGTGAGGACGTTGATAATGATATGAAATGTGCCATTCAGAGCTGCCACCGTCGAACATCTTCCATTCAAGATCGTTCCAACACCTCGAGTATCAGGCGGAAAGGAACATGCAAACCACAAAAGAACGACGATGTTAAGCAGGGCGACAAGGGCGGGAATCCGTAGTGGAAAGCTTGAGGATTGATACCGCTTGCTTTCAGGACTTTGGGAGGAGGGCACATCTTGAGTGCTGGCCTCTTCAGCCCGCGAAATGTCCATAATGATTTGTGAGGGTTTGCAATGCCAACTGAACTCGTTTGGCCTAATATATGAGAATCAGAACTCGACTAGAGTAGGGTGTACCCTAGTAGGTGGTACAAGATCCCGGATGCTTCTGCCCAAGCCACGCTGGGTGACATATGGCGCAGCCGCAGGCCGATGCTCCCTTACTTCAATATCAATCATTTTGAATTTGTAAAGTAGGTGTGTCCTCACAGGAGGCAGACAGCAAGACAGAGAGTGAGGCAAACAGGAAGGCGCAATCAGCGCGACACCGCCGCCCACCAAACACGTGTAGAGATGCACAGTATGGAAGTACACCAAAAAGCGGATGGGGTAAATCGTAGAGATGAATGTGCACGACCATTGCAAGAGGTATTTGAAGAACACTATAGAAGTATAGGGAAGCTTCAATGAAGAAGTTGGGTATAGAAGAAGTTGGGTATAGTTTATCTGCCAAACGCATGAGGAACACTCAGCAATACTTATCTATTGGCCGCGGGAAACTGGGCCATCTCTCTGAAACAGAGAAAAGTAACACGCGGCGGTCGGTCAAACGCTTTTATTTAGCGTATGAGTGCTCATAATCTGAGAGCGACAGGGCTTGTCATCCCGTAGACACCGACGAGCGATGTTCAAGCCCATTTGCCTTGCGCGATGTACCGATCAACAAAGAATTCGTCGCGCGCAGAAAGCCTTGTACCACACCTGCCTAGGTGTGATATGCTTTTCAAACGATGACAGAACTCAACTGACACCTAGGTATC
>QQTW01003944.1_pt1 | contig 11059 bp, 7 predicted proteins | sample 1904831 | NCBI WGS metagenome assembly QQTW01 (sample SAMN09435610, study PRJNA476489) | Subsurface metagenome, whole genome shotgun sequencing project.
CTGTGTGCGTGTGCATGTGTGTGTATACAGGTGTGTGGGTCCGTACAGGTCGTCGCGGCTGGCGTTCATCAGCGCGGGCCACTTGCCGATGTACTTGTCCATCAGTTCGTAGGTAAAGGCGTCGTTTCCGGCGGGCACAGGCGTATGGGTGGTAAAGAGCGTGCTGCTGGCGACTGTCTCCACGGCGCTGCGGAAATCCAGGCCGTCCGCCACGTACTCGCGCACTCGCTCCAGACCCATCAAGGCGGCGTGGCCCTCGTTCATGTGGTACACGCTGGCCGGAATGTCCAGCACGCGCAGGGCACGGATTCCAGCCACACCCAGCAACACGTACTGCTGCACGCGCAGTTCCTGATTGCCGCCGTACAGACGGGCCGTCAGCTTGCGGTCCTCCTCGCTGTTTTCGGGCACGTTGGCGTCCAGCAAAATCACGCGGATTCGGCCAATCTGTAGATTCCAGAGGCGCACATGCACGTCACGCATGCCAATACGGACCTTCACGCGGGCCTGTGTGCCGTCGGCAATCAGCGCGGGCGTGATGGGCAGCGTGGTCAGGTCAAGTTCATCGTAGGCCTCTTCCTGCCAGCCATCTTTGTTGAAGAGTTGCCGGAAGTAGCCCTGATGAAACAACATGCCCACTGCCGTGAAAGGCAGATCAAGGTCAGAGGCACTTTTGCAGTGGTCGCCCGCCAGCACGCCGAGGCCGCCCGAATAGATGGGCAAAGACTCGTGGTAAGCGTATTCCATGCTGAAGTAAGCCACAGGCTTCAGGTTTGTGGCGTTCTTTGAGGCCCAGGTGTCCTTTTTGTTCATGTAGGCGTCGAAGTCGGCCATGACCTGCTTGTAGCGGGCCACATACGCGGGGTCGGCGGCCACAACCAGCAGGCGCTCCTGCGGTACTTCCAGCAGGGTACGAACCGGATTGCGCTGGAAGCGTTCCCAAGTTTGAGCATCGAGTTCCGAATACAGAGCCTGCACATTAGAGCAAACGGAAAAAGAATCGAGGTTTTTATCAAAGCAAATGGCAGGCGGGCCGGAGTGAATTCTCTGGCCCGCCTTTCCCAATCTGCCATCAGTCGCCGGAACTCAGGCTCCGCTGGGGCTGATCCGACGTGTGGGGGGCTGAATGGTGTGGCCTGCTGCTGCTGTGGGGCATGGGCGCTGGCTCCTGCTCTACGTAGCGCGTGCCCTTAAACCATGTATTTTGGCGGCGCAGATAGTTGGAGTAGGCCAGCGGCAGACTACACAGCAGGGCCGCGCCGTACACCGGCAAACTGATCAGGGCGTAGGGCAGGCTCCACCAAGACAGCCCCTTTTCGTTGCGGAAGCGCACAGCCCAGTTCAGTTGAATCATCAGCGGCACGATGGTCAGAAGAAGGCCCATCCAGTCGGGAAGCAAGAGGCCCTGCCAGCCAAAGACGCGGCGAAGAAGCTGGCTGGCAATACTCAGAATCAAGACAATATTCAACCACGGCGACAAGATGAAGTAGGTAAAGTCCAGCCGCGTGATCGGAGTTGCGCCCGACTTCCAGAGCCGCGTGAGATAGGGCAGACATTGCAACGCGCCCTGGGTCCAGCGGGCGCGCTGTTTGATAAAGGCGCGCGGATCAAGAATGCCCTGCTGCATGATGTGGGCGGGCAGGAGCGCCACCTTATGCCGGGGACTGTCCAGTACGATTTCCATGACGCTGCCGAAATCTTCGAGTAACACATCGGGCCAGGGGGTGTTGCCCTGCTGGAGCTGATGGCTGAGGTAGCTGACGCGCATGCACTGGCCGTTGCCAGTCAGGGAAGCCACACCGCCACTGGCCCGCAACCGCTGAATATGGCCCACGATAAAGGTTTCCAGATCCTGCTGGAAAATCAACATCTTGGAAATCAGTCCGCGTACGCCGCCTTCCTTGACTTCTACAGGCCGGAAACGCATCCAACCTTGTGCGGCCATCACGTCGGGGTTCTGAAAGGCTCCGCGAACCTGGGGGGCAAAGTCGCTGCTGACGCGGCCATCGGCATCCAGCACCACAAACACCTGCTGGCTGAGATCCTGGCCTGTCAGCCAGGGCGCCTGCAACAGCCGTGCCACTGCCCAGTTCAGGGCCCGGCCTTTGTTTTCCTGCGCTTCGGGAGCCACGCGCCGCAACAGGGCGATCATCGGGTCGGTTCGGCTGTACTGCTCCACAATGGCAGCTGTAGCATCTGCGCTGGCGTCATCAATAACGACGACGCGCGCTTCCGGCACGGTGGAACGCAGGTTTTGTAGGGTGGCGGCAATCACGGCTTCTTCATTCATGGCCGGAATCAGGAAGGTCAGGGCCGCACCCTGCTCGGCCACAGGCGGCTTGGGCCGGGGCCGCAATGCACTGGCCGTCTGGTGAACGGCGTACATCAGAAATAGCAGCAGGCCAGCAATATCAATCAAATAGAGGGGATTCATCAGGACAAACTCCGGGCGAGGCAAGACATCGCGGGCACGGCACACTATCTCAAGTTTGCCGGGAGATGAATAGGGCAGATGCGGGGGTAGTGCCTGAGAAGCGCCCTGTACCAGCAACGCCGTGCCCCCAGCAATGCCTCGCCAGAGTGTTCTACCGCCTGTATATGAACGTGAACTGCCGATTGTGCCTCACGGGCTTCAGGCAGAGGCCATCATGTGCGGGCCGTCTATCGCTTAGACTGAACTCAGTCCAAATCCTTTTCCAATGATTCGTTCGCCCCTCACGGGCAGCTTGCCCGGCCCCACTTTCAAGGAGTTTCACCATGCCAGAAGCCGTCATTGTTTCTACGGCCCGCACGCCCATCGGCAAAGCTTACCGGGGCTACCTGAACGACACACACGGTTCGGATATTGGCGCACACGCGGTCACGCACGCCGTTCAGCGGGCCGGAATAGACCCCGCCGAAATCGAAGACCTGATCTTTGGGGTGGGCAACCCTGAAGGCGCCACTGGAAGCAATATTGCCCGCCAGATCGTGCTGCGCTCCGGCTTTCCGGTGGGCGTATCGGGCGTCACCGTGAACCGCTTTTGCTCCAGCGGCCTGCAAACCATCGCGCTGGCGGCCAACCACATCATGGCCGGACAGGGCGACGTGTACGTGGCAGGCGGCATGGAAAGCATCAGCCTGACGCAAAACGAACATGCCAACAAATACCGTCTGATTGGTGAATGGCTCAAAGAGCATAAGCCCGATATTTATATGCCCATGCTGCAAACCGCCGAAGTGGTGGCCAAACGTTACGGCATTTCCCGTGAGGCGCAGGATGAATACGGTTTTATGAGCCAGCAGCGCACCGCAGCGGCCCAGCGCAATGGCCTGTTCGACGCCGAAATCGTGCCCATGACCGCCTCGATGAAGGTGCAGGACAAGGCCACGGGCGAGATTTCCAGCCGAGAAGTGACCGTGACGCAGGATGAGGGCAACCGCCCCGACACCACGCTGGAAGGACTGGCCAAGTTGAAACCCGTGATTGAGGGCGGCGTAATTACGGCGGGTAACGCCTCGCAGCTCAGCGATGGTGCTTCGGCCTGCGTGGTCATGAGCGGTGACCTGGCCCGCGAGCGTGGCCTGCAACCGCTGGGCCTGTTTAAGGGCTTTGCCGTGCATGGCTGCGAACCCGACGAAATGGGCATCGGCCCCATCTTTGCGGTGCCCAAGCTTCTCAAGCGCCACGGCCTCAGCATTGGCGACATCGATCTCTGGGAACTGAACGAGGCGTTTGCGGTGCAGGGCATCTACTGCCGCGATCAACTGGGCATCGACCCCGAAATTTACAACGTAGACGGCGGCAGCATCAGCGTGGGCCACCCCTACGGCATGAGCGGCGCACGCCTGACCGGACACGCCCTGATCGAAGGCAAACGCCGGGGCGCAAAGCATGTGGTGGTGACCATGTGCGTCGGCGGCGGCATGGGCGCAGCGGGATTGTTTGAAGTGCTGTAACAGTAGACCGCTGTTGAATACAGATTGAAGTAGAGGGGTGGGAGGCGAGACGCTTTCCGCCTCTTCTGTTTGTCTGCGGCCCGAGTTCCTCGCACTGTCCTTCATGGCCGAATCGGGTCTGACATTTTGAGGTTCTGCCACAATCGCTTAACATTAAACGGTTTATACTGGTGCCATGACTCCTTCTCTCCTCATCCCTCACGGTATGCACCATGTCACCGCTGTGACCGCCAACGCACCTGCCAATCACGCTTTTTATGTGGGCGTGCTGGGCATGCGAATGGTCAAAAAGACGGTGAATCAGGATGATCCCACCGCCTACCACCTGTTTTTTGCCGACGGTGCGGGCAACCCCGGCAGCGACCTGACGTTTTTTGAGTGGCCCGTGCCGCCCGAAGAACCCGGCAACCGCTCTATTTCCAGAACCAGTTTGCGCGTGCCAGAAGGCAGCCTGACGTGGTGGGCCGACTACTTGGCTGCACATGGCGTGACCACGAGCCACAGCCAACGCGCAGGCCGGACCAGCCTCGACTTTACCGACCCAGAAGGCCAGCGCCTTAGCCTGATCGAAGGTGGCCCCAGCGGGCAGACCTGGGCCGCCAGCGTCATTCCTGCCGACCACCAGATTTCGGGCCTTGGCCCCAGCGAACTGACCTTGCCCACTCTTTTTTCCACAGACCGCGTGTTGACCCGTGTGTACGGTCTGACTGCCGCTGGTACATACCCTGATCCTGAAAGCGCCGACCACGCCGTGCATGTGTACCAGATGGGAGAAGGTGGCCCACACGCCGAACTGCACCTGAGGATTTGGCCCGGTCTGGCTCCGGCGCGGCCCGGTGCAGGCGGCGTGCATCACATTGCCCTGCGCGTTCACGATGACCAATACCACGACTGGAACGCCAAATTGGGCAGCCTGGGCCTGCGCACCAGTGGGGAAGTAGACCGTCACTGGTTCCAGTCCATCTATTACCGCGAGCCGCAGGGCATTCTGATCGAGCTTGCCACCGATGGCCCCGGCTTTGGCGTTGATGAAGATGCAGACAAGCTGGGAGAAAAGCTGGTGCTGGCTCCCTTCTTGGAGCCTAAGCGGGCACAGATAGAAGCAGGATTGAAGCCTGTGGGATAAGAGAAAGAGATAGAAGAAGGCCGCCTTTGAGTAGGGCGGCCTTGTTTAATTGAAGAGTTTAAACGTCTTCGTTGGTGACGCTCTGAACAGTGCAATTGGTGTATACATCGACATTGCCCTGACCAGGCGTAATGAACCGACTATTGAAGCTGTAGTTTGCCGATCCGGTGTTGACACCTAGGGCCGCGTAGAAGCTGCCGGATTTATTGGTAGCGGTGACAACCTTTACCCTGTCACGTACTGGCGTAACGACGATGGCTTGAGGCAGGAAGCCGCCGGTTGCTGGATTGGCGTCAAAGGTAAGTCGAAAACTGTTTCCTCCCAATGAGGCCAACTGGCTACCAGAAACGGTTGAGTTGTAGTTGCCGTCATAAGTGTTGCTGGTATTCCCACGAAGTCCTACATCCACAGACTGCACACCTCCACTTACCGAAAAGTAAACTGAAACTTGCGTACTACCTATAGCGTTATCTACATTATCGCAGCCAATAAATGGCCCATTGACTCCTAAACGGTACTCCGTGCGGAGTTGAGATACACGTCCATCACCGCTGCCATCAGGAGCGACGCCAACACCGCAACTTGCCAACGTTGCGCTCAGTCCAACCAATCCCAGTAGCAATTTTTTCATACCCTTACTGTCACCCATCAAGCTGATTTGGACGTGATTTGGTCTTAAGGCGTCTTGAGGTTCATTCGGGGCGGCGCGGGTATGTGAGCAATCCTGCCTTCTCTGGTTCAGTCAGTGAACAACCCGTCATTTACCGCATCTTCAGCCTTTACTCATGCCACACATTCAGGACAGCCGCGCTACACTTGCGCCTAAGCATGGCTTCCGTTGACCCTCAAGTTGTTTTCGTCGTCTCGCGGGATCGCACCCGTGCGTCACTTCTTGCCCCTGCACTGCCTTCTGCCGAGGTGATCTATGTCGCCGATGCCGAAACGTTGCTGCGTGAAGCGCATGTGAGACCGCCGCAAGTGGCGCTGCTGTACACCGATACGCCGGGTGTCCCGCTGGCGCAGGTACTTCCGCTGCTGCGGCAACGGGCCGAATTGGCGGGTACGCACTGGCTGGCAGTAGGCACGCAAGGGCTGGGGGCGCTCCTGGCTGCCGGAGCCGACGCCCTGATCAGCGATACGACGCCTATAGAAGCCGTCGCCATGCAGGTCAAAACGATGCTGGCGCGGGCGCAGCAGCACCACGACACTCAGGAGCGGGTGGCGCAGTTGCAGCGCCGTATGGATACCTGGGAACATGAGGAACGCATCCGTGATCAGTTGGTGCATATGCTGGTGCACGACCTGAAAAACCCGATTGCCGCCGTAATGGGCCTACTGGAAGTGGTCGAGGACGACACCCGTGTGCCCGACGATTCCCGCGACCTGATTAAAGTGGCCCGCGACGAAACCCAGCATCTGTTGCATCTGGCCGTAAATATGTTGGATGTTCGCAAGATTCAGGCCGGAAAGATGAATCTGCGCCGGGAACTGATGTTCAGCCCGATGTTTACCGAAGTGATCGAGTTGGCGCGGGGCGACGTGGGCAGCGGCCTGCGTGACCGTCATGTACGTGTAGAGGTGGAACCCGGCCTCAGTCCTGCCAGCGCCGACCCTGAGATCCTGCGCCGCGTGATGGCCAACCTGATCAGCAACGCCATGAAACACACCACCACAGGCGGCGTGATTACCCTGATCGTGCGGCAGGGCAAAGAGGACGTGCAATTCCTGATTCGTGACGATGGCGAGGGCATTCCCGCCGACGACATTCCCAACCTGTTCGCCGCCTTCGAGCAAAGCCGCCTGACGCTGCACGGGCGCTTCGATACCGGAATGGGCCTGGCCTTTTGCAAGCTGGCCATAGAGGAGCACGGCGGCACGATTTTTGTGGAATCCGAGCGGGGCAAGGGCGCAACGTTTACCTTTACGCTGCCCCTGGCCCAGGACGGCGACGACGAGGATTTCGCAGAATTGCTGAACTGAGGTTCGTGAGCCGGAAGCGTGCCACCGTTCCTTCCACTCACCACTTGCCACTCAATTTTTACCTGACCCACACGGTTACGCCCCTGCTGGGTGGCGGCGCGTTAGGCTGATTCTCTATCCCAAGGAGACAGCATTTATGACCCAAGTTGGAGCCAGGACTGAAGATGCAACCCAAGGCTTCCGCGCCCTGCGGATGGTTAAAGATGACACGGGCATTCGGGCCGAGGTTCAGACCCTGCCGCTGTCGGCCCTGCCTGGTGCAGACACACTGGTACAGGTGCAGTATTCCAGCCTGAACTACAAAGACGGACTGGCGGTGGCGGGCAAACCCGGCGTGCTGCGCGCCTATCCCATGACACCGGGTATCGATCTGGTCGGTAAGGTTATCTCCTGCGAATCGGGGCAGTGGCAACCGGGCGACGCTGTGATCCTGACAGGCTGGGGCATTGGCGAGCGCACCGATGGCGGTTATGCCGAGCTTGCGCGGGTGCGCTCTGAGTGGCTGGTGCCGCTGCCGCCGGGAAGTTCGCCGCAGTGGGCCATGAGTGTGGGCACGGCGGGCTTTACGGCCATGTTGGCGGTCATGGCCCTGGAGGATCACGGCGTCACGCCGGATGGGGGAGAGGTGCTGGTCACGGGTGCGGCGGGCGGCGTGGGCAGCGTGGCCGTTGCGCTGCTGGCCGCCGCAGGTTTTACCGTCACGGCCAGTACAGGCCGCCCCGCCGAGGCCGACTACTTGCGAGGTCTGGGGGCAGCCGACGTCATCGGACGCGAAGACCTGCCTGCCCTCAAGCGCCCGCTGGAAAAGGAGCGCTGGGGCGGCGTGATAGACAGCGTGGGCGGCGCGACGCTGGCCGGAGCCATCGCCTCGACCCGCACGCACGGCGCGGTGGCGGCCTGCGGTCTGGCGGGCGGCAGCGACCTGGCGACCAGCGTGTTTCCCTTTATCCTGCGCGGCGTGACGCTGGCCGGAATAGATTCGGTGACTTGCCCTATGCCGCGCCGCCGCGCCGCGTGGGAACGTCTGGCCCGCGACCTGCCCGCCACAAAGTTGCAGGATGTGACCCAGCTTCACCCGCTACAGGCCGTGCCCGCGCTGGCCCAGCAGATTCTGGCCGGACAGGTGCGCGGGCGTGTGGTCATTGAGATCGGAGAGGAATAGCAGACTGGGAATCCTGAGAAGCAATTGGCGTTTCTGGGAACGCCTTGCCCCTCAGTTCCCCACAGTCAGCGTTCCTACATCGGTGCTGGGCGCGCTTGGGCCGAGACTTGCGCTGCGTTCCAGTTTGGGCTCCCCAAATTCACCGTACACGCCGTTGCTGTTCAGGTCGCGGCCTGCGATTACCCGGAAGGTGCCGTTGGGCAACAGGGCAGTAAAACGGCCCAGGCTGTCCAATACAGGTTGATAAGAGTTGCCCAGCGCGTCCTGTAGGCGCAGGCCGACGCCGTTGCTGGTCGCAGGGGCATTCAGAGCAGCGGCAGCATTGATCATGCCGAAACCGAACTGGGGGTCGCGTCCTGCCGTCCCGAGGTCGGTGGCGGTGGTATTCAGGCGGGCCAATGTATCGGCGGGCGTGCTGGTCACGCCTTTGCTGAGCATCAGTGCGGCCAGTGCGGCCACTTGTGGCGCGGCCTGACTGGTGCCTGCTTCGGCCATATAGGTGGGCTGATTGCGGCCATAATCCCACCCCGTAGAGAAGATCATGTCCGGGAAGCGAGCGCCGTTGAGTGTGCCGCCGTTGAAGGCGGTGGGTGCATTGGGGTCGGTGCCGCCGGGCGCGCTGAGTTGTACAGCGTCGTAGGTGCTGCTGTAGGGTGCGTGGACTGGCGCACTGGCCCCAGAGAGCGACACGCTGCCCACCGAAACGGCGGCTGAGCAGGCGGCGGGATAGTTGGGTACGGTATTGCCGCTGTTGCCCCCCGCAGCCACGACCAACGCTCCCGCACTGCGGGCCTCGGCAATGGCGCCGCACATGGGCGCCGCACTCTCGGCAGTGATCTCTCCACCCAGGCTCAGATTGATGACCTGGGCAGGGTGGGGATTGGTGGTGGTCGCGGGGACGCGCAGGCCCGCCGCATAGCGCACCGATAGCGTCACGTCGGCCACCGTGACATCGCCGTTGACGTCGATGGCCCGGATCGGCAGGACCTTGATGGGCGCGAGGTAAGACGCGCCGACAACGCCAGTGGTGCTACACGAGGCGCACCCCACAGGCGCGATATTGCCCCAGCGGGCAGCAATAATGCCGGTCACGTGGGTGCCGTGGCTGTCTATGGCCTGTGCCCGCACCCGTTCTGGTGTGCTGGGATCGGTGGGATCGTTGTCTATGCCGTCGCTGTCGCCGTTGTTGGGGTCGCTGAGCACGTCCAACGCTCCCTCGCCTGGTTGCCAGAGCTGTCCCGCCAGATCAGGATGATCGAAGCGCACGCCGGAATCGATGACGGCCACCGTAACGGGCCGGGTGTAGCTCCCGCCTTCCATGTCGCGCCACACAGCTCCGTAGCCCACCAACGGATAGGCCCACTGCAAGCCCGCGTATTGGTCAGTGGGCACAACAGGTGTGCTGGCCTGTTGGCGCAACACAGCGTTCGGCACGGCATATTCCACATTTGGATCGGCCCGCAGTGCCGCCAGAGCGGGCGCAACCTCAGCAGTCTGAAGGAGGACCTGACGTCCGCCCAGATTCTGGCGCTGGGCAGGTGAGATGCCCAGGCTGGTCAGCAATTCGGTAGAGCGCTGCAAGCCCTGAAGTTGCGTGGCCTGAAGCGGTGTGCCGAGTGCCTGAGGGGTCAGGGGTTTGCCTTCCAGAACAGCAGTATGAGCGGCAGCGGCCCGGTAGCCCACAATCACGCCGCGTGCTGCTGGCACTGCTGCTCTGCGCTCCAGCGTTGCGGTTCCCGGCTGTGCGTCGGTGCCACTGACGCTGAGGCTCTGGGCCGCCGCGCCGTCTGTCACGCGGCCTGTGAGCGTGTAATTGTCTGCCGTCACTTTCCAGGTCACGGTGCCGCTGGCCGTACCCGCTGCCCAACTGAGGATCAGGTCACCGCTGAGGGTGGGCACGTTGGCCGCCAGTGCCGCCATCTGTACCCGGTCTGCGGTGATGGTCAGATTCACGTCCCCACTGCCTGCTGTTGCCGATACGGCCAGCCAATCAGGAACATTCTTGACATTCCACGTGCCCCCAAAGCTCTGCTTGGCCGTACCTGAGAGCGCTGTGCCGAGCTGTACCGTCTGGTTGCTGAGGCTGGTCGGCCCAGGAGCCGGAACGATGGGCGGTTCTGGCGGCGCAACCACGACAGGCGGCGCGATCACAACAGGTGGATCAACCGTGCAGGCCGTCAGCGACAGGGTCAACAGGGCTGCCAGAGGCAAACGCAGGGGCAGAGAGCGTTTCATTGCCTCTAGATTCGCACATCAGGGTTACATCAGCCTGACAAAGGAGATATGCCCCGTTCGCACGGAAGCGGGGCCGACCTCCAAATCTGTACGGACAGGGCCGCCCTTCAGCAGGCATCATGGGCGGCGTGCCCAGTGGACGAGTTCATAACCTGATCAATAGTGCCGTGTATTCCGTTGTGGCGGGCGGCGTTCTCATTGCTTCCAGCCAGGGTGCTGTGGCTATCGCGCCCAGCCAGGCCCTGTATTTTACGCTGGCCTACGCTGCCGGAACTTTTCTGCTCTCACCCGATCTCGATCTGGCCGAGGGAAATGTCAACAGTAAACGCTATTGGGGTGTGCTGGGATTTCTGTGGGCACCCTACGGCATGATCTTCAGTCACCGGGGCCTGTCTCATACCTGGATTCTGGGGCCGCTGACCCGTCTGGCTTACCTGGCGATCATGGTGGGCATCGTGGTCGGCCTGATCTCTGTCTTTCTGCCCGGTGTGCGCCTGCCTGCACTGCCTCAGACGGTTGATTTCGCAGAAGTCTGGCCTGCCGTCTGGCCGCCGCTCCTCGGCTATTACCTCAGTCAGTGGCTTCACCTGATTGCCGATGGTGTGCGCCCCGATCAG
>QQTW01003945.1_pt1 | contig 11058 bp, 13 predicted proteins | sample 1904831 | NCBI WGS metagenome assembly QQTW01 (sample SAMN09435610, study PRJNA476489) | Subsurface metagenome, whole genome shotgun sequencing project.
GCTATTTCCAAGACTTTTTGGGTGACTGGGTGTTGGTGGTTGTTGTGGAGGTTGGAGGATTATTTTGTTCTAGTGAACTGTTGGGTTAAGTGTGAGGATGAGGACGTCGTTGAAGGTCGATGATGGATCCGTGATGGGTTCATTTGGATATCTGAGCCCATGACGGGCAAGGTTAACTCGTTGAGCGAGCTGAGATGGAACCATGGAAGCTCAACCGATTCTTCATTCGAGGTATTCAACCTTTCTTCTCCTACTACCACGCCGCAATGACCTCACAGCTAGCTTTTTGTCAGACTGCTTTATGGACAGAAAGCAGACGTGATACCCTGTTGGCATAGCCTCTTGCCTGGTCTGTTCAAGAACTTCGAGACGGAGGTGGACCAGGAAAGCCGTGAGGTGTTGCTGGCGACCAGGATGCCTTTTTCGAATCCAAAAGTACTGACGAAGATATCAGATTACTTTCTGAATAGCGAGTTGGTAGCTTGAAGCCCTTTCTAGCTTCAAAAGCAGAGAAAGTCGACAGGATATCTTGATGCGATGCCGGCACTGGTGATATCAGCTTCTGTGCTGACTCTGGTCATCACTCAGCCCCAGCAACAGGATGCGTGATGTCTGGCCATTGTGTGCAGGATTCGACTTGATGGCCTATCTCAATCACTTTCGGATTCCTGGTAACATGCCATAGGACCAGAAGGAAACTTGGGCCGAGTACTTTCGCAGCTATCCTCCAGACGCCGTGCACCGCTCATATTCCATAGGCGTGAGAGTTCACCGTGATCGGATCCTGAGATATTATCAGTGAACTACCTCTGGGAGTGGAGCCGTTCAGCTGGAGATGACTTCAGAGATTCACCGCCATGACAACCACAGTCTCAGGTCGAGTCGCTGTTTGTAATGACTGTCCAGTACGATAACCATAATTGCCTTCCAGCGATACGCTGAAGCAAGCAATACTCCATGAATATCGATGGAGAGATTCCGCGGCCACAATACTTGACGAGTGCCACTAAATGCTTGCCCACGAATCGAATTATCCCTTCCAGTTATCCGAACTGACCCTGAGAAATTGCAGGACTCATCTTAGCTATGAAGAGATTTTGCCGCTTTGTGGGCCCTGGTCCTTGATCTATGTTATGGACCTCTTGGACGACCAGACTTTGGATACCATCTTCTCACTTGCCGAGATTGGAAATCGGAACCCATTTCGGGCTCTAGCGAAGACTCATTTGGTACTCTGTACGGGTCGCTGTACGATAGAGGGGACATTCGCTGTTTGAGGAGCACCAGACATTGAAGTCATGAATCCGCTTTTGTACAGTAAATAAGACCTATGCGGGTGCTCTGTGGGCCTACGGTTATGGAAATAGCTGCCTAGACAGGTAAGATGGATCACAGGACGAAGTAGAAAAAGGAGGGTAAACCAATTAAGGTTAAGCGCCGGCCGTTCAACTCAGACGGCGAGAGCAACAAATTACTACGTACTCCTCTACAAATATAGCCGGCGCAGCCAGCCATGGCTATCTCCCAACTCTCGAAGTCTACCCTCTATATGACGTCAAGCTGCTGTCCTGATCTCGCCGAATATCGATATGATGTCTTCGTGATAGGCGCTGGTATCCTGGGCTGCACTGCAACGGTCACTCTGGCTCCGCAAGGGCGCAGAACCCTCCTCCTGGAACGAATTTTCAAGGAGCCAGATCGCTTTTTCAGTGAGCTTCTTGAGCCAGGAGCGTGGCGGCTCTAGCGCAGCTGGGAATGAGCGATTGTCTCGAGGGTATCGACACGGTTCTGGTTCGGGGTTATCACATTTATTATCGAGAGGAGGGTGTCACCTTTTGGTAAACCTCCAGCGCCCGTGGTAGGCAAGAACGCTGTTTCAAGCGCAAGCCTAGAGAAGGATCGTTCTGGGAGTGGCGAGAGGAGAGGAAGCCTGAAGGGAGAAATTTCCACTATGGCAAATTGGTGATGAAGCTACGCGATACAGTGAGCAGAGAGCCCAACGTGACCATGGTGGAGACTACGGCGATGGAGCTCGTACAGGGTGAGAAGACGGCTCAGGTTATAGGAGTAAAATGTTCCCGAGCTGTGGGAAGACGGACAATGCGTATGTATTTTATTTCTCTTTTCCGTTGACAGGCTTGAACTCTGATAATCGGACATTCTCTTCCATCTCCATTGATATCTCAAGATCTGAACTTACTTCAAGTACTATGCCCATCTCACTATCATTGCCGATGGCCAGGCTTCCAAATTTCGCTCCAAACACATCAGACACATCCCTAATTACCAAATCCAGATTTTGGGCCCTCGAGCTGATCAATGCCAAGCTTCCACTCATGGTCTGGCGTACGGTGTGATAGGTAACGGTCCCCCAATTCTCCTTTACCAGATTGGCACTCACGTAACTCGTATTCTGATCGACATTCCAAATGTTGTCTACGAACCCTCGTTAAAGGATGAAGGCGTGAAATCCAACATCAGAGAGCACGTTATCCCACTTCTGCCACAGGATACACGGCGAATGGTTGAGACGGCCCTGACAAGTGGGCCATTACGGAGTATGCCAAACACGTGGCTGCCCCCAAGTACAAATCAAACCCGGGGGATGATCATGCTGGGGGATGCGATCAACATGCGGGCACCCATTGAAGGGTGGTGAATGACCGTGGCGCTGAAGGACGTTGCGCTGCTTGGTGCTATGTTGAGTCCTACTGAAGTACCGCTCCTGGAGGATACAGGTGCTTTGCTCAACCAGATGCGAAAATTCCACTGGAAGCGGAAGGAATTCAGCACATCTCTCAATGTTCCTGGCACAAGTTCTATATGTTTTGTTCGTTGCTGACGCTATTTCACTTCTCACATCATTACCAGCCGTCTCGGCGAACTCGAATTGACATGCTTCTCTTACCATCAGATCCGCAACTCGAAGTCATGCAACGCGGCTTCGTCCGTTATATCCAGCGGGGCGGCACTTGCGACAATGAACCGGCTGGCCTAATGGGCGCTGTCATTCACAGCCCCTTCTTGTTGGGTTATCATTTTCTTCGCCGTTGCTCTGTACAGCATGAGGTTATTGCTCGGCCAGTACTCGAATTGGCCGTTCCCACTTGCGATTGTTGAGTAAGGATTTGTGTTTACGAAGGCTGTAAAGGTCATCCTGCCGTTTCTTTCAAGCGAGCTGTGGACTTGAGGTACGCCGTCTGAGCTTCACGCCATTGCAGTCCTTTCAAGGAATCGAACGCGTTTGCTTTAGGGCTGTTGGGCTGAAGATTCTTGGTTGTGGGCACATTCTGCAACTGTAAATCACTCCCTACTAGTACGTAGTACACTGATTTCCCGATTATTGCACAGGCTCACGCTTGCACACCACCATCACCGGACGCCAACGAAGAAGATCCGGAATAGGTTGCTCTGTTCACCACCCGGTAACCATCACGTGGACCTAACCGTACGGGGTCTTTCGCAACCAGATCACTTGAAATAAGTCAGGCGCCCGATGCATTGGTCCAGCCCTACTAGGTCCTAGAACGTTTCAGCCTCAACAGCGCGTCTACAAAAACTTTGGTCCTTGACCGGCATATCTCGCAATGTGAAAATAGCCTAATTGGGCCTGACAGCTATTTCCTAGGATACAAAGTACAACAGAATATGATAGTTCGGTGTATTAATGGGTTTTATGAAAGCATCGATCTCTATTGGGCACCGATAAGTCATTACCAGCCCCCACCCCAGGCCTTTGAGACCGTCAGGGCCAAATGTCTACTCCGTACGTAGTAGTCAAATGGCAAACCATTTTCTACAGCTCTACCGACCTATAGCAAGTACAACAATGTCGAACGTGGGTGTCCCTTGGTTTATTAACACAACCATAGATTCTCCCGCGGGCTCCTCACCTCGACTTGGATGAGTTGTCCAACAAAATAAACGGAGAACGATCTGCATTATCTGGTGATGCATATTGGTCTTGTTTGTTTGTGTGTGGACAGTACTACATCACTACGTCCCGTGAAAGAAAGATGGCTATTGGAGCGTATTCTTTGGCCAAAATGCGCTGGGTGACTCTACTGTCTGCCGGCCAGAGCTCCTTACCTTCTTCGCGATTATGCAATGGAATTTTGCTAATCTATCCGTCAAGGAGATGAGAGAGCAGGGGGAGGATGAGTGGTCCATCGTCCACGCTCTCTACGCCAACGCGGGCGGCTTCGTCCTTATGACGCCGGACTTCCCTGCCTTCCCCATCAATGCAAAATCAATCTTCCACCTTCATTCTACCGGCTGGATCCCAACTACCTACAATCACCCGTGAAAGCATCTGAGACCGTGCCAAGACTGATGTTTTCGCCAAGGTAGTTAACTGCCTTTACTCAATCCGGATAGTTGCTTCTCTCAACACTTGGGCAGAGCAGCGCCAGAAATTACCAGTCGCGCCCCTGGAAATTTTCACCGTTGCTTTATAATTCCCACGCCGCCACGGCCTTTTTCCCGGGCCAGCAAGCCAAAAGACGTCCTCGAGACTCCACCGTTATCGAGACTGACTGGCCCATCGCGAATGTCTTGGTAGCACCGGCGATGTAGCAAAAGAACCCTACGTCGACACACCCATGGATTTTGTCGAGAAGCCAGTCTGGGACGGGGTGGAAACGTCGGTCCATCCCTCCTCCGTTTTGGGGGTCTGCAGCGGAGACCCTTGGTCAGCATCCCAAACGACTTTGCTCCTCCTTCCCCAACAGGGAATGGAGGCGCTCTTGGTCTGGCTGATATCCGTAGTCCCACGCGGGCATCCATCTTCTGGGATGGTCCTTTTCCTTTCCCAACCCACACCGAGGCGCTGACAGTTGTAGCCCTCACCTTGTTTTTCGTATAGAGTAAGCAGATAGATAGACAGAATAAAACAGAAGAGAACGGTCTTTAGAATATTCCTCGGTAGGTTGGTAGTAATTTGCTTGAAGATTTCCCAGGTATTTTGTGCTGGGCTATTTCCCTGGGAAATTTCATGCGGGGTACTTTTCCCGGGAAATTTTGTACAGGGAATTTTCCCGGGGAAAATCAGTTCCCGGGAAAAGTCCAGTTCCTGGGAAAAGTTCAGTTCCCAGGAAAGTTTCAGTGCCTGGAAAAGTCAGTGTCCGCGAAAGCCCAGTCCCCGGGAAAGTCAAACTTCCTGGGAAAGTTGAAAGTCACTTCCTGGGAAAGTCAGTGCCCGGGAAAGGTCAGTGCCTGGCAAAGTCACTTCCCGGGAATGTCAAGTTCCCGGGAAAGTCACCTCCTGGGAAATTTAGTACAGGGAACTGTTCCCAGGAACGTCAGCAGTTCCTGAAATATCCCTGAAAGATTCGGTACAGGATACTGTTCCCAGTAGAACCACACCCGAATCTTGACCCAGGGGCCACAACAGCCGATCCCACGAGGATGCTTATAGCAAACCCAATACCGACGGATATAAAGATGAATGGTTTTATACAAGGAGGCTTTCTTCCACTGTACGACTAATTGTCAGGAGCAGAACAGCTGAATACGTATTTGGTGTATTGACGTGTAAAATTCAGAATCCACTCCTTGATGATTCGCGCATGAAATCAGTAGAGGCTTATCCGGATATAGTAAGGTTTGAGAACTAGCCCTGCAGTGGCGGCTTGGCCTGTGGTTGGAAAAAGTGTCGACCATCGCCCACTCCGACACTTTTAATCCCCTAGTAATTTGGCTCTAATGCTATATGCGCATTTCTCTACAGAAGATTCTTCCACAACTACCATAAGGCTATCAAAAAAGAACTACCTCCTCCCAATTTAACGTATTCCAAGCTTCTACTCGGTCGGCCCGAATTTCCCCCAACCCTACGCGCTCAAAGCATCTTGACAGCGGTTGATGAGACTCTGAGCTAAATTTCGAGAGGAGCAATACGCGGTAGAATGTCGCCGACCTGTGCAAAGGTACTTCTTGATTCCGCGTCGCTTGCGGCCAAACATAGGTTTGCTTCGTCGCCGTCGTCGCGGTTTCAGGTCCAGAGAGCAAAGCAATATCAATTGGGTAGTTGCAGGAAATGGGGCTAGGTTGGCCATCATTGACTGCAAAAGCGCCTGCTTGGGCCCACATAGTGAGGTCATTCAACCAGGCTACACCGATGTATTGAGGTGATTCGTCGTAGAGATGTACGTGTGTTGAATCTTGCTTCCGACGTCCCCAAGGGTCGTAGACCGACATGAGAACCCGTCTTGTGAACGTTTCGAACAGTAGCGTGTTATCTAAACAAAAATTGGATGGCAGAGAATGACTGAAAAAAGACGCGAGTTTCGTCGCTGGAGTATCGATCCTCTTTACGTAGTAGCTGGTCAAGCTATCTTTGGAAGTGGATTGGAGAGAGGACGCCGATCGGTCGCCATTCGGGTTCATATCCAAATTTCCTATTTGCGATGGAAGCTCGTTGTAAACTTTCGAACTAAGCTTCGAAAAGAGATGGGAATACTGGAGACTGCCCGGAGGTATCTCGTCGTCAGATGTCCGTTGCGGAAGTAGGCGATATGCCGCTGACGTAGAGTCGAACAGGTACCAGTGAATCCAAGTATACTTTCCGTTCCACTCTGGCGCTTGCACCATATTGGCTCCCGTCACGACCCTTCCGATCCACCCCATCCATGACCAACTCGGGAACCCAGAGCGTCTATCAAGGAACCCAGAGTTCCAGAGTAGAGCGAGGGTCATAACAGACGTGATAATTCCAAAGCGGGTATTGATATCACAGTGAGTGCGAAACATATCCTCAACTCCCATGAATGCCTTGTGAATATCTGATTTGTACGTCAGCTGCCGGGCAGAGTACAGCTCAATGAGTTCGCCGAGAAACGTTCCAGCTAGGCTTGCTGACTTTTTGAGTTAGGGGATAATGCTCTCAAGTTTGCTATGGCTTCCAGGAAGCTTGTACACGTAGTCCTCCATGCCAAAGACCTGCAACTCGGAGATGATGTCTTCTCGACACGGAGCATCCCATGAACAAGTGAAAGTCACCTGGCCATTTAGGAAAATAAGTTTTCGCTTGGAAAAGCAGTGCTCTTGGAATGTCCAAGCTCTACCGGCCCAGGCAGTTTGATCCAAAGCTTGCATATTGTGCGGGATGATGAACTTAAGATCCGGTCCAAATGTAGCACACTCCTGGATAACGGTACGAGAATCAGGTCGCACGCCAGGCAGCCCCTCCTCTGCACTGTGACTACTGGCGGCAACGATCGTCATCAATGCACCTTCATAGACCAAGTTCATTTCATTGATGGCATGATTCTTGGAGCATTCATCATCCTGAACGATGCACAAGCTATCCACCCACAAGTATCGTTCCCCAAGGCCCCTTGTGAGAGCCATGGCATCAATGATGAGGGTGGGGAGATTCTGTACTGCAGGAGATAGTGATCCATGTTGCAATCGTTCGTGAAGATTTGCTTTCGTCGTATGTGAAGATTTGGCTTTACCCCAGACGTAGCTTAGAGCCAAGTATCGTTCCAGTTGGGAAAAACTGGTTAAGCAATTTTCTTGGACGTCGATGAATCGCAGATGTTGGAGTAACTTAGTCAATCGCGCAGTCGAATTGCTTTCCTTGTCTTTGCCCTCGATGTGATTGTAATCCATATTGGCACATCGGGACCCGTGAATATTCTCACACTGCTCCGGCCACCTTCGAATCAGGCGAAGCGAAATCTCGTTCTCACGAACTTGTCGGCCTATGAAAGCCATCGGGTAGTTCCTAGACTCAACCGGAACCAGGTCTACTCTGATGGTGGACCGCTTTTCACCAGGCAAGGTCCCACTGACGGCCAATAACCGGAACGACTCCATTTGACCGACGTTATCCCCAAAAACGCTAAAATACTGCATGGAAACATTGCAGTACAGCTGACTAAGGTCGATGGCTGTGGCTCCCGTGTTTGCCGCTGATAGCCCATGCTTTATGAGCCGGCATAGGGGACATGCCTCGTTGATGGTTAATGCCGCGAATGGATATTGGGCGAGAGTCCGACTACTCTCCCGATGGATCGCTTGATCATAGGGCCCGGACGGAAGAAATTCCTCTGGCGTCAAATTAAGTGATAAGCAACGGGAACAGAGGCTTTCGTTAGGAATAAAGGGTTCGAGACGCTGTCTACTTTGAGCCTTCCATAACACGACTGGAGCTTGTGAACACAGTAATGGTAATGAACACTCCCCCGCGTCGACCAGCTGCATCAAGTAGCTTGCTGCGCGTGCTATGATGAGATTTTCCATCCTTGGACGTGCTTGGCCTTCGAAGTTGACCATTCCTGGTTGGCCTTGAGCGATAGGAAACTCAGCCAGGGCGGACAATTCCAACACTTCCTCCTTGGGTGCCGATTTTTCTAACACGGTTGCACTAGAAATAGTGTTCTGAGTAGTGCTCCCATTTAGAGGGATCTGCTGATGCTCCTGTGGCTCAGCGAGATACATGCCTGATTGAGACAGTAGATCCATGAGTAAGGTCAATCCTCGGTCTGCGAGCGTACTAGGGCTAATCGGGTTTATTAAGGTCTCAAATGGACGTTCAGACGTAGTTTGGAAGTCGATTTTTACATCCGGATCATCTAGAAGTGGGCCGACTATTTTAATCTTCGGTATGCCTTTCTGCGATGCTATGAAATCTGTAGAACTCTGTAACATGTTGAGCGTGTCGTTTATGGAGGTTGGAGGTGATATATCTTTCGAGTCAAAGGGTGGCTGGAATAATTTTGACGTCCTGAAAAGGCGTCTGCTGAAAGTGTTGGAAGCCATCTGGACTTGAAAGCCGATAGGATCACCGAGCGAGATTGTTCCTTAGACAAGGTCTTAGTATAGGGAACGCGTAAAGGTCCAAAGCAGCATCTGCTTTGCGATGGACCGTTCTGAGTTCGGATTGACAGCCATGATATAGGAAGTGGGCAAGTCATCACCCCAGCCTCGTGTGATCCACGGAAAAAACCATTCAAGGAAGTTAGAGGCACTTTTATAGACGAGGCAGACAGGGGGTGGGCCGGGGATTGGATGCACTTTCCCGGCGATGAGGCTCCGCTGATTATCCATTGGAGAGGTGGTGGGGTCTATCGGTGCCAAGGGATGCAGCGCTAAAAAGCTCTCGAAGTTCCTTTTTCACACTCAACCAATTTAGTACTTTTTGGCGTTGAATTCTTCTTATCAGCCTCTCCGCCTCCGCCTGCATTCCCTACTCCTACCAGATATTGTCAAGACCGCCACAGCTCGTATTCAGGCTCCGACCCACCGGGTCTCTTGGTTGTTTAAATATTGAGTCCACAGAGCACTTCTCCGCGCATTCAGCCTCCTCCATTCTACTTGACCGAAAACCCCTTTCTCGCGCCATGGACAGCAAACCCTGGCCTAGAACCCTGGGCTATCCGCCTCATTTTCGGTAGGACAGGACAAGTGACGCCTAATATATGACGAACAAGGGCGTTCGACAAGGCTGATTTTTGACTGCTCAGTCACCCAATACCCTGGCTTCCAGTACTTAGCCCATGAGATCAGCCCTTCGGCCCGTCGACTCTGACGCTCATGGTCTCGGACCCGCAGGCTGTGATAGCAGTCTCTATGCTTCAACTATCAAACAATTATGACCGTTCCCTTTGGCCTTTCGGTCCTGGACCTTGCAAAGGCAATACAACTGGCCAAAGAAATCTATCTCAAATGCTACACTGAGGATCAAGGTGCAAGTGAGTTCAGTCCGTGATTACACGTTGCTTGGTCCTCAGTTTCATCCGTGCCCCTTACCGATTGAGAATCCTTGCTTCACGATGCGCGTATTAACCGCTGATGAAAAAGGGGATGATGGAATCAACAGCTGGGACCTTTCCATTTTCCGGTACCCGCGGTCTCAGAAATGCCAGCAAGCAATCGTCAACGACCAAGTGAAGACCCTTGAATTGGAATCTGCCACCGTAGGAGGTGAGGAGAAACTTTCCTCTCTCCAAGAAGTCCCCAATATTGTTCAGCGTCTTTTCCAGCTCTTTCAAAACTCCCCGGCAGCTCTGGATTATTTTATCGAACTCAGTCATTTGTTCCTCAGGGAGGTCTCGTGGGAGAACATCATCAATATCTCGAAGGACATTCGAAAGGGTTTTGACCCTATCACGCAGAAATTAGTTAACGGCAGGTGACAATCAAAATCACTCACTCATTTGAAATCGCCCCGAACTGATCCGGTACATCGATAAAGCGGGAACGGATCCTATTGGCAAGCTCGATTACAGTGAGGAAGTCGGTGACGCTGAAACCAAAGCTCATCCTGATTTTGGACTATCGTCGTCGCTTAGGGGAGGAAGGTTGGAAGACGGATCCGGCAATCCTCTCAAATGATGCTGATATTACGTTCAGCCCAAGGACACGGTATGGTGATATTGTTAGGTAGATGCCTGTAATGACACGTAGTCGCCCTGGCTGATTCCAAGGCACACCTCACAATCAGCCGCATCGACCTTGACGGACAGAGGAAAACCCCGTCCCTGGCTGAATCGAAGTCCACCTACGTGATTATATGCAAAGCGAAAATCTAATATTATTTTCATTCCATTGCATTCGGCGCTGACTTCTGCTCAGACGTCGAGGGAGATCAGTCCGATACAGTTGCGGCTGCGATTAGGGCAACTCGGAAGGGCGGCATTTGAGTGACAACCCAGATTTGGAGATTGTTTGCTGTACATGCGTAGAAACTGACGCTCTTTTGGAACCCATACAAATTTGGTGGGGTCGGAGTTCAACAGTGTCCGACCGCCGATGCCAAGATGGTACTGGCATTACCATGGTACTGCCGAATGGTACTCCCCCGAAACACTCTTGAAGTACGCGCTGGAAATATTAAGGCTTCTCTGTTTCTTTCACCATGACCAGATCCCGGTGGCGATGTTTTACAAAGCATGGCAAAACTCCAAGCTGATCCGACGATGTCGAGCTTATTGATATGGCTCGAATCTTCGTCAGACTTCTTAGACTTTCCACGAGCGTCCTTCAAGAGTGTTTCGGGGGAGTACCATTCGGCAGTACCATGGTAATGCCAGTACCATCTTGGCATCGGCG
>QQTW01003946.1_pt1 | contig 11057 bp, 9 predicted proteins | sample 1904831 | NCBI WGS metagenome assembly QQTW01 (sample SAMN09435610, study PRJNA476489) | Subsurface metagenome, whole genome shotgun sequencing project.
ATTGGTTTGGGGCACCAAGCTCGCTAAGGACATACCAAGGACGAACGAACCCTAGAGAGTACAACGCAATAGAGAGTACATACAATTCGCTCACAATCTTAGCAATTGCTTCTACAAAAATGTTTCAGGAGAGATGTTGTCCGCGCAAGGTTACTCCTTTCCTAGTGACCTCATCCCGGTCGGCTTGGCACGGAGATATCGGAATGAGAATTAAATATCAGCTTCAGCCAGCAAACTACGGATACCCCCAATCCTTCCCCGTTGGTACTTTTGCAGGCAGCAATCATCACACTTGCGCAGCTCAATTCTAAATTACAAGTCTCCTGTGTAACAGCAAACGATCGTGCCTCATCGCCATAAGCGAAACTACTCTCACTGCAAACCCATGGTACCTCTCATCAAACCAACCAGCTTTTCCGTGGGAAAGCCTCGTTCGACTTCTAACACGGTACTGCTGGAGGTGGAGTTGATCTCGCTCCCTTCGCTTGAAGTACCATTCACATCGCTATACCCTGTGATCGTCCCATCCCTGGCGAGCGCAATTCAACCCGAACTACGAAGTTTGGAGCACATTATCTACCTTTGACTTCCCACATTCAGCAATGGACGGTGTTAGGATGCGGAAGCAGCCGACGAAGGCGCCCAACGGCGTCAAATCCAAGGCCAATGGGCAGGCTTATTCTGGAGATCGATCGACAGTATCTACAGAAACGACGGAGAACATCTTCTTGTTCTGGCCAAATGTAATTGGTGCATACGAATCATCATCCGGTTGATCTACTTTCGGCTAATACGACGTGAAGGCTACTCCCGCATCGTCCTCGCCATTGCCTCGCTCTACTATATGCCCCTACACCCCCGGACGTGTTCCTGTCTCTACAGCATCAGCTGCCTCCTTGACGCTCTTGATGGGTTAGCCGCACGGCAGTTCAACCAAGCCACCCGGTTTGGAGCCGTGCTGGACATGGTCACGGATCGATGTACAACTTCGTGTCTCTTGGTCTTCCTCAGTTCAGCTTTTCCCCGGTGGTCCATAGTATTCCAGGGCCTGATCAGCCTTGATTTCGCCAGCCATTACATGCACATGTATGCTACCTTGACGATGGGCTCAGGACAAAGCCACAAGAAGATCGATCAGAGCAGAAGCCGGTTGCTACATCTGTATTACAACAACAAGGTGGGTAATTCTGGGTACCCATCGCTTGAACCGTGGCTGCTGATGACTCTTGTAGACGGTCTTATTCATCTTTTGCCTTTTCAACGAACTATTCTTCATCGCGCTCTACCTTCTTTCATTTTCGTCACCGATGCTATCGCCTTCACTTCTCCCGTCAGGTGACAAAGCAGCAGGAACAGCTCAGCCTGGGAGTCCTTCCCACGCGTCCTCTTTGATATTCGCTACCCCTGGAAGTGCATGGGCTATGGAGCTTGCGCGCGCGAACAAAATGAACTCGTTCTGGCCCTGGGTCCTCGCAGGGATATCATCTCCCGTGATGCTCGGAAAACAAGTCCTCAATGTGGTTCAACTGGTCAAGGCCAGTAAGTGGCTGGCTGAAGGAGACATTAAGGCCAGACAAGCAGCGGAGCTTCCGAAAAAAAGGTAAGAGAGGTTTGAAAAGGTTGGGTGGAAATCCTAAGGTGATTGCATATGTAAGTTTGTGTTGTATGTGTATCTGTCCTTAGCGTTTGGCGTTGGGGACTCCGGTTCTGAAAATAGGTCCGTTCTGAGATATGTGCGGCAATTCTTTAGAGTATATAATCAGCATGTTTAATGTGAGATATTCGGTACTCGCAACCCCTACGTTATACCCCTGAAAAGGCTCCAAGGCTCTGTGATTTTGAAGGGTTCGGTCAACCGTTATGTCGTCATTTTCCTTATGTCCGTCCTCGGTCCAAAGTCCGATGAGAGACATCCGAGGTTCTCTTCTCTATAGAGAAGCTTCGAAATTTGCTGCTTTTCTGACCGATTACCAACCTCATCCTGATTCTTACAAAGCATCTCAACACGACATACGAGTGATGGACGAAATATGCGCAGCTCGATTGCAGGCTGCCACCTACGCGGCACCAACGGTCACTCCGGTCGCATCCCAATAACACAGCGTCGAACTTTTCATGATTACTTTGTCACTCATCTCCCCTCGTCATCGCTTCATCCAGACTCACGTACCGCTGGTGGCCCCCATCACCAGCTACCACGGTCGGCGTCGAAACCTCATGAACCTCGTTCCTTCGGAGGACCTTCGCCTGCCCCGATTCTCGGCCCCAATCGTGACACAACCGTTGTCCGAATCCCTCTCCGCAGCGCAAAGCATCACTTCGGTGCATCTGTATCGCGCGGCCAACGACCGTACAACGAAGACACCTATCAGGCCGGTGTGATCGAACTTCCCGCATTTGCAAAAAGAGCACCTACCAATCTTACTCGCGCACCTGCCACTAGTCCTCTACAAGCATATAGGGAAAGTCAAAGGCAAAAGCAGGAAAAAGAAGCGAGGAGTGGTGCAGATAGCGAGGGAACAGCAGCTGATGGTGCAAGCGGCGACCCGCAAGTTTTCTACTTTGGCGTGTTTGACGGGCATGGCGGAACTGAGTGCAGTGGTTTTCTAAAAGAGAAACTCCATGAGTACATTGAGGAAGCCGCTCAGAAGTACGGCCTCGAGTCGAGTCTGCAGGGCCAGTCAAATGGAGCCGGACATCCGAAGAACCATGCTGAAATACTCAAAGCTACAGCGGAAACGTCGAGTAAAGGTGGAGCCGCAGAACGAGACGATAAAAGAACTCAACAACCTAGGCTTCAAGGGTTAAAAGACCGAGATACTGCCTACCCAACTGCAGACTCTACCGACAGTACCTCGGGCTCAGTTTCTGCCTCATTGAACAAGGAGATTGCCACTCGCCGTGGTTGTGTCCCTTCTGAAGAGATTTCCACCCTGCAGAAGAAGCTCATCCATACTTGGAAAGAGACTGTAGGTGGCTACTTCCGACGATTCTCCCCTACAACATTCAATCTCGATCCGCCTGCACCGGCAACTATCCTCACCCATGCCTTCCTGACAGCTGATCTCTCCTTCATTACCGCCCAACTCAAGCTCTCCGCTTCCGACGCCGACCCAGTCCTTGCCGATTCCCCCATCAATACATCCGACATAGTGCCTTACGGTCCCTATACGCCAGCAAATGAATCCTCCATGGCTTCGCCCTCCCACATCAGCTCTGCCAGCAAGTCCCGTACCCCATTCAAAGGTGGATCCACCGCCTCCGTCGCCCTAATCTCCACTCCCACGCCAACCCCTTTCTGGCATCCCTCAACCCCATCGACTCTCTTAACCGCCCACTGCGGCGACACCCGCATCCTCCTCTCCCGCACCTCCGACGGTCTCGCCATTCCCCTAACCACAGACCACCACCCCTCCTCCCCCTCGGAAGCCGCCCGCCTCCGCCGCCACGCCGCCTCCTTCGTCACCGATTCCTTCGGCGAAGAACGCATGTCTGGTCTCGCCAACACCCGCTCCTTCGGCGACATGCCCTCCAAACGCATGGGCGTCTCCGCCGAACCCCAAACCCAGACTATCCAGCTCAGCCCCGCGGAATACGCCTTCATGGTGCTCATCAGCGACGGCGTGAGCAATGAGGCTAGCGATCAGGAAATCGTGGATATTGTCAAGGAGTGTCGGACGCCGGAGGAAGGGGCGAAAGCGGTGGTGGGGTTTGCGACTGAGACGGGGAAGGAGGGCGATAATGCTACTTGTCTTGTTGTGAGGTTGGGGGGTTGGGAGAGGAGGAGTGAAGGTGGTGGAGGGAGTATGGGGACCAAGGAAGGGAGGGAGTGGAGGAGGAGTGAGGCGGATGATCCGAGGAGGAAGAGGAGGTGATGACTGCGTTGTGATTTAGTGTCCTGAAGGAGAAGCGGATCTTGAGCTGATGCCTCGGATCCAGGGCACTTTATTCACTCATGTACAACGTTAGCGGGCGTCCGGGTGTCAGGATAGGGGTTCTCGACCTTTTGGCTCGGGGATATCCAATGTTACATGAAGCAGTGCAACAGTGACCATTCCTGCTGCTTTTCGAATAATTCATGTTTTTGAGGAAGTTGCATCTACAAGCCATTGGTAAACATAACCACATAGGAAGGAGCAAATTTTTTCTAACTGGACATTTTGAGTAAGACGTTAAGCATTGGAAGTACTCGATTTATCCAACACTACGGACATTTACATACAATACATGTTATTACAGACCACCTCCTCCACTGCTGTACTTTCCACAGCAAGCAAACGGTGGTTTCGTAACCATTGGGTATCAGCCCCCCGTGAACGCCCCTTTCTGTACATCCACCATTAAAGATCATCCGAAGACATCACAATAGTTGCCTCTTTTCCAAACCACTGCCAACCAGGAACGCCTGTGTTCAGATCTCCTTTCCGAGCGACGCTCTTGATCATTGCATCTGATGCATACCTCCCATGCCGCCCATTCCATTCATACCCCCCATGCCATTCATGCCAGCCATGCCGTTCATACCGTTCATACCGTTCATGCCATTCAAACCGTTCATACCTCCTGCTCCTCCTGACATGTTTCCTGCCCGCTGCTGCGCCGCGATCATCTGCGACTGTTGTTGTTGTTGTTGCTGCCTCATCACATTTTGCTTCATAGTGCGGTTCGCCACCTTGGTCGCCTCGACCTTCGCCTGATCCACAAGTCCGGGTGGAATGGCTGCTTGGGATCCAAATTGCTGTACGTACGTTTTCATGATGTTTGAGTAGGCGCTTCGCTGTAAGGCCATCTCAAGTTGTTGTGATTGCTGCATGGCGCGCATTTGTTGCTGTTGTTGTTGGCTTGGAGAGTTCCCTAGCGGAGCAGACGGGTGGGGAGGCTGAGGAGGCATGGTGCGACCGTAAGGATTGGGCACTCCGACAGGTATGTGCAATTGGTTCGGTCCTCCAGAAGCATTCATCTGGCGATGGTATTCCGCCTGCTGGGCTTGGTAGCTTCGGAGGTTCTGCTGGTTCTGAGCAGCAAGATGCTGGAGATTGGGATTTTGTGAGGGCATGTGCATGGGTGACATGGCATGGCTCACCGACGTGCCATTTGCCATGTTTTGTTGCTGTTGCTGTAGTACGCGCTGCTGCTGTTGCCGGATCTGCAACTGGTGGGCTTCAATCTGTCGTTGTTGATATTGATGGTTCAACTCGGCAGTCACAGGCTGTCCGTTGAAATGCTGAGCTGCCATAGCACTACTACTCATCATAGGTGTGTGTGGCATGCCATTCGGTGGACTGCCTTGGTTGATACGAGGTGTGGGCGTTCCTTGTTTCATGACCGGCGTTCCGTGTTGCATACTAGGCGTACCATTAGGCATCGAAGGAGTTCCCATTCGACTCGGTGGCCGCTGTTGACTGGCCCGAGAAACCATGGCGACACCGCCTACCGGGTGTCCATGCTGAGCGGCTGATGGCGGTCGAGCTGGACTGCTGGTTACTCCCTGACCGGACGTCGTTACATTCATTGGGACACTGTGCGGAACGCTGCCAACCATTGGCGACGATCTGGGATTGCTATGAGGAGTCATTTTGCGAGATATAGGAGACGAGTGTGGGGGTTGAGAATTAGCCGGAGTGTTCTGCTGATTGGCCACAAAACCGTTTCCATTTGGGCCATGAGAACTAAAATTCTGGTTCGCGGCCAATTGCTCTTGCTGATGCTGCAGAGCCGCCATTGTTGCTTTCTGTTGACTGTTGTGGGCGTTCTGAGCATTCTGGGCCGCTTGCGCCTGTAATGCACGTAATTGCTGCTCTCGGTGCGCATTCTCGGCATTTCGTTTCTGAATAAGTAGCTTCTGCTGCTCAAGCTGCTCCTGTTTTATCTTGTTAGCTGCTTGTATCTGGGCTTGTTGTTGTGCCCTTGCTTCCTGTATCATGTGCTCTTTTTCTCGGTGCGCCGCTTTAATGCTTTCGATTGTCTTGAATCGTTCGAATCGAGGCTCGAACACTGCTGCACCAGCTTCGCCATCAGCGCCATTAGCTTTATTTCCAACGGCCGACGCAGCTAATCTTTCATCCATAATAAGCATGAAGCGTTGTTCGGATGCTGCCTGAGCTTCATCCGCTTCCAATTCAGCGACCGTTCGCTTTCGTGTCTTCGGCGATGGCAGACTTCCCTTGTGGAGCGAGTTTGTCAAACACTGTATAAGCTTAGAAGCTTCCTGCAAGTTAGCTACAGGTTCCAGATACAATGGATGAGCGGAAGAAGTGGTAAGTTGGGTCTGTAGTCCCCGCATGTCACTCTCTTTGAGGAGCATCTTTTGCTTTTTGACAGGGGGGCCAGCCGACGGCGTAGGTGGAACGACGGATAGGGGTGTTGGAGGGTGCGGCATAGTTGTGGAAGCTGGAGTGCGATTGGATGCGCTTGCCTGCGATAGCTTACGATTATTGGATCGCGGATCGGGTGTGTTGGCCAAGATAAAGAGCTCCTCCTCGATTGATTGCTGTGTTGGGAACAATACTGTGGTGAAGATTCTTGGACCCTTTGCTGGGGATTTCTGTGCTCTACCGTCACTCTGCAACGTCTCCCTATCAATCTTGCCGCCGTCCGACTTTGGGCCGTCATTTTTAGGAGATGAGTCACTTGTGCTGGCTGATTTTGGATACGGGACGAACGGGGATGGTGTCAGATGCTCATTGTAGTTGTGAATCGAGAATGGCACATTCTTGTCGTTCGCTGCTGCGGAGGACGATGGCTGTGAGTTAGAGCCTGTGGTTCTGTGGTCCTGAACTTGCACTATGAGACATCCTGGAACGGCGTAAGCTAGATTCACCGAATCCGAACGTGTACTGACCTTCATAATACTTGACTGCAGCGGCGTTCAACTCCTCAATCATATCATGAGGTATAGTCTGTGACCGGAGATGCTCCAGGAGGAATTTCATGGGAGAAGTGTAGGGAAAGGTTCCATCCTGCTGATCGAAGCGGAAATGAGTTGGATGGAGATGTATGATGAGGGAAGGTGGTTTATTCTTAAATTTCTTTAGGATATGGCTTGTCATGTTCACTGGAGGAAATAGTCAATCGTAGAAGGCGAGCCCGGGGCTGAGGGCATACCATATGGCTCAGCCAATTTCCTTCGCTTATCAGGGTTGTTTTCTCCCGGCCCATTTTTACTAGGTCTATTTAATCTAGGTTGACGGTTGTTTGGTCGAACCGCGCTGTTCGCCATGCCATTCGGTCCACTCGCGCTTCCACCGCTTGCGCCACTTGCGCCAACTGGATGTTTGATAGTTGAAGGGAGTCGTTTATGTGCAAGTGAAGGGGATGGAGATTGAGAGGTCTTGACGACATTGGTATTCGGTGGGACAGCAGATGGAGGGCGTTTCAACTTTTGGTGGGGTGGGGCAGGTTTGTTTGCAACGGCCGTAGCCATCTCGACCTATGGTTCCGAGAAGGTCTATTCCGGCGAACCAGTCGTGTCTTGCATCACTCGATTAAGCTGAGGTGGCTCATGCAAAACGAGGGAGTCCCAGTGCACTTGCTGGGGGCCGATGCCGTACTGACATGAAGTTGCCGCTACGAACGTATGGCTGGAACCAGAAGTAAGTATGCAATCTTGAACTGTCTAGGAGGACAGGGAGAAAGTATTCGAGAGGGCTTCGCCGGGTATTGTTGAGCAGCTTTCCCGATGAATTACCAGCACAATGAGGGTTGAACTGAAGTCCGATCAAGTGGTCCACTATTTAGGGCTTAGCGTCAGGTCTCAGATTGGCCAATGAGTCGACGCCGCCTCGACCACGGTACTGCAACAGAAAAGAAATCCTCATCCTCGTTTTGAATATTTGCTGTTCTCCATTGCCTCGTACTGACCGTTGATTCTTCTTAGGCCTGGGTATACGTCCCAAGAGTGCAGTAAGTGCCTCTTCAAGTATGTTACCCTCACCACGTTATTAAGTTGCGGCCTAGGCAGAATGCGCACCAGCCAACATTCGTGGAGCACTCGTAATAATGTAGTAAATGTAGGTAAGTGGATTACCGCGCTTCTCTACCCCCAGCCTGGCTTAACTTTGCAGCTGCTATGAGCAAGCTAGCTGTTCACATCCCAGATCCCTTGTCCCTGCTAATTGAAGTATCGACGCAATGATTGTCAAAATCATGCAGAAACCCTGACAGGTTGATCTAGCATACTTGAACATAGTGATACAGTGCGATGCTAGCATAAATCCATTACTTCTCCGGACAGTAATGGTCAATCCTGGACTCAATCATGACCTCCAACCCTTCTGCGCCAATCGTCCCCAAGTCTCAACCCATCAACGACCTCAATTCCTTTACCCAGTCCAATCCTGGGGTCGTCTTGCCACCATTTATCACGTGCTTCATGGCTAGGATGTCCGCGCTCGTCCTCACTATCGACCAGCCCTCCGTGCCCACTGTCGTCGCCAACCACTAGAACTATACGTCCTACCCAGTTTGAGATCTGAGAAAGGGCATCGCCTCCAGCTCCGGACAGCGTTTCTTGAAGGTAAACGATTTCCGGGGCCAGGTGGCGTAATAGGTGGACGTGGCCAGTAGCAGTCGTGAAAGGCATGATCATCGTATCGTTATCTACCATTGACTGTGCTTCCCGGTAGAGCGAATCAAACATCTTCGATCGAGATGCAGACATTTCCCGTCGTTCGACAGAACGGAAGGGTTCTTCGGCTTCGTGTGCTTCTTCGGCGCCAATGTTGGAATATGAAGAAGCCATGGAGCCGCTAGGCTGACTTTGAATACTTGAAAGGGGATGTTGCATGAGATCGGGAGCGTAGATAAGGACAAAAACGCGCGTGTCGGCATCGATGTGGGCGGGCAAGTGGGAGAGAATCGACTATAGCGATGTTCATATGATTAGTCGAGCCAAAGTGGCAGAGTGGCTGTAGGTAGACATACAGCATGCTCCTGAATATATGATACTTCTTCGCCTGGATCGTGATGGCCAGTATCGGCAGATACTACGACCGCAACGGTTTTGCGCTTTTTGGTCCCTTTGGATGCTGATGATTTGGTTGGGCCCACCGGCATCATTGCCTCGATAGCTCTCAGATCGTGCGGCGCCGACGCTGTGGCAGTAGTGGCCCTTGTTTCTGCTTCTTCCGACCATCGCGAGTGATCTTCGAAGTCTCGCCTATCTTCTTCCTTGATGGCGGATAAAGCACCACCGACGGCAGCGCCTGCGGCGGTGACACCAGCAACAACTTTTCGGCTAGCGCCATCGAAGATTTGTTGCGGACTTGGTGTTCTCCTGATTGCACCCTGTACTCGACCAACGAAGCTGTCGTCTTGCATCTGAGGTCCAGCATTGCCCGGCTGATAGGGCACACCTCCGGGCCCGAGTTCTTGGTCATCTGGTGGAGGACGGGCACCGCGCTTGCGATCGTCATAATAGTCGTCATCGTCATGGTCTTTGCGTTCGCTCCATATCCAAGCAGCGAGACCGGCGGTAGCAAGGGTGACGGTTACTGCCAGGGGAATCCAATAGCCAAGGGCACTGCGCGACGCGGCGGATGTTCTTCGTCTTGAGCTCTCATAGCGATCATAGGAGTACGACATTATGTTGATCAAAGGTTGGGTGCATCGAGATTGGCGATTCCGAGGCTATCGCTCTCTGTTGATCTTTGGGCTGGAGGGCTGCAAGAGAGTAAAGTCCAAGCGAGACCAATGACTCGATGAAGTCATAGGGCGGAGAATTCATGACTCGCTAGACACCATAACATCAATTTACTCGAATTGATTGACCATCATGCGTCGTACTGGTCAGATATTCGTATCTAACGCCATACTTGATACTTATAGTTCACAATGCTCCACTCAAGGACCAATAACACTCTGATATTGAATTCGTATTAGACATATCCGAGCCCGTCTGGCTATAGCAGCCCAACGGTAAAGGGGAAGATACAATTAGAAATCTAATAGATCAAGGAAAAGATTCGCAATGCCATCTAAATCGCCACTGTCCCATAATTTCCAGGCTCTTGTTCTTTGCGGGCCTGGAGTATCTTTCAATACATTGACTTCGACCCCTGAGGATTTCCCAAAAGCTCTACTTCCGGTGGCCAATCGACCCATGATATGGTATCCCCTGGATTGGTGCCGCCGCGCGAACATATCGAGTAGGTCTCAAGTTTGCTTGGTTCCTTGCGTTTATGTGTCATGCATTTAAGCCCCTGTCATATTTCTCTAGCAATCTACCCTGGATATGGGCTGTTGGATTTTCTAGTCCTTACGTTAAACAATGACCGTATTTCGACGATGTTAACCTTCTTCCTGCGAATCTCTGACCTTTCATTCAAGGGATCGCTCTGATCACTCCACCATCTTCACGCAGAGCCATCGAAGACGCCCTTTCTCGAAACCCTCACCTTACCTCCCCAGATCTCCATCGACCAGACGTGCTCGCCCCATCAACTTTGACTCAGAATACTAGCACCGCCGATATCATCCGCATACCCGAAGTCCAATCTGTCATCACTGGCAACTACATCATCTTACCTTGTGATCTCCTTTGCGAGCTGCCAGGTGAATGTCTGCTCGAAGCCTGGATGACCCACGCCGCCGGTATGGTTGGAAGCTCCAACGCAGCAGGCGGTCTTGGTGTTTGGTTTCCCACCAGGAGCGACCTTGTCGTGAAAGGCGAAGAGACGAACTTTCTTACCACCGCTCAACTCTCCCACCCTACCGTTCCATCGCCATCGAATTCCCTGAGGCCAAACCTTTCAAAAGTTGTCTACTCTTCGACCACGGATACACTCAATGACATTACCGGATCCAAAAAAAATTTCCCGGTCAGGCATGGTCTTCTCCGTAAGCATGGGAAGATACGTATGCTCACAACAACGCGTGATGCTCATATTTATTTTTTTCCCTATTGGACCCTGGACTTCATCAACCGGAATCCCAAGTTCGATAGCATTAGTGAAGATGTAGTCGGCTGGTGGGCCAAAGCTACCTGGCAAGACGGACTGATTCCTAAACTTAGTCTCGACCACATCCTCCATCTCTCATCTCACGATAAGGGAGGCCTG